>Ga0255334_1000690_pt1 | contig 22388 bp, 20 predicted proteins | sample EtOH5_35cm_T3_12_FD_202080 | JGI IMG/M metagenome (GOLD analysis project Ga0255334, IMG submission 202080) | Sandy soil microbial communities from University of British Columbia, Vancouver, Canada - EtOH5_35cm_T3_129 | ecosystem: Engineered > Artificial ecosystem > Sand microcosm > Unclassified ... | reverse complement strand
GTGCTCGCCGACTACGCCGGATCCATCGCTTGGGTCCAGGCCTGGCGGGAGGCTGCGGGCGGAGACATCGAGGTCACCTGGGAGGACCGGCGCTGGGGTCGGGTTGGGGCGCAGGCTGTGCCGACTCGGGCGTGCGTCTGCGGTCCCGACGCGATCACCGCGGTCGCGGGGGCCCGAGTGCAGTGGCGGCGCTGGCGGGAACGGTCGATAGAACTCGTGTCGATCCTCGACGACTCGGATGCGCTCCGGGTGTCGCTGGCCACGTATGCCCGCATGATCGGCGAGCTCGACGGCGCCGACTTCCACCGGCTCCGGGATGTCGCCGCCTGGTTGCGCGCGAACCCTTCATCGGGCCGATTCGTCAGGCAGCTACCGATCCGCGGCATCGATACCAAGTGGCTCGAACGCCATCGTGCGGTCGTCCAGGCGCTCGTCGGTGGACACGGCCTCGGGCTGCGACAGCCGCCGGCCCTGACCCGGGTCCGCTTCCTGGATCCGGCGCTGGCCCCCTCCGGGGTCACCGACCTGACGGCGCCGCAGGCGCAGCTCGATGCGTTGACCATCCGCCCCGAACGCGTCGTGATCGTCGAGAACCTGCAGACGTTCCTCGCCCTGCCGGAGCGCGCCGGGGTCGTCGCGATCGACGGCCACGGGAACGTCGCGCAGCAGCTGGCTGCGATTGGCTGGATCCGGGACGCGGAGGCTGTCTACTGGGGTGACCTCGACTCGCACGGCCTGCGCATCCTCAGCCAGGCGCGTGGCGCCGGACTGAGTCTCGCCTCCTGCCTGATGGACGAGGAGACGTTGGTGGCGTTCCGAGACCTCTGGGTCGTCGAGCCGCAGCCATTCAGGGGGGCGCTCGTCCACCTCACTGAGCCAGAGCAGGCCGTGCTCGCGGCACTCCGCGAGCACGGCGATGTTCGCCTTGAACAGGAGCGCATCGAGTGGAACTACGCGATCGCACGCCTTGACGTGACACTCCACTGACCCTCCGCTCGCGGGCCTCAGGACACCTGAGGGCTGCGAGCGGGTCCGGGCGCTATGACGAGGGTGCGACCACGCGGTCGGATCTTCGCGGGTGCAGGTCAGCGGCCCGTGCCACGGCGTGGGTGAAGCGTCAGGGCCTTCGTGCCGCGTTCGACAAAGTCGGCCTGCTCGAAGGCGCGAACGATCTCGTTGTGGTGTGCAGAGATGAGCGCGAGCAGGTTCCGGTTGCGCACGTTGCCCACAGAGATCAGCAACAGGCGCGTGGGGTGCCCGCCGGTCTCATGCGTGTGCCGGAAGTCCGAGTCCTTCGCGACGACCACGCGACCGGCGGAGTCCGCGAAGGTGGTGATCTCGCTGTCGCTCGTGTCGCCGCCGCCCGGAAGGCGCTTTACGTGGATGGCGTCGTTACCCAGATGCTGCAGGTGGTCGACGAGTGTCTCAGGTAGCTGGGCGTCGACGACGAATCGCACGTGCGGGCCGCGGTCTCAGACGAACGACTGGACCTGGGCGCCACCGGCGACCGAGGCGGCGTACTCCAGCGCCGCGAGCAGGTCCTCGTGGCTCAGCTCGTCGTACTCGGCGAGCAGCACGTCGAACGTCTCGCCCGCCGCGAGCAGCTCGAGGATCACCTGGACGGTCACCCGCGTGCCGCGGATCCTCGGCTTGCCGTGCACGACCTCAGGATCGACGGCGATCCTGTCCAGGTGCGTGGTCACGGCGGTCACGGCGACAGTCTCGCATCTCGTCCATCAGCTCGACAGCCCCATTGCGAATCGACGCCGACCTCGCGCCGCGCCCTTGGGCGCGACTCAGGCAGTCGAACGGTTGCCCGATCCTGCTGTTGGCGATGGACAAGAAGTGGCCACAAACTCCGCGCGAGGAGGACCCAGCCAGGTCGAGACAACTCGGCAGATCCCGATACCGTGGAGCTGTCACGCCGAGGGGATCTCGGTCGTGGCCCAGGCCAGAGTGGAGATGGTCCGAGACGACGCCAGTCGCCTCGATTCGCGGCGAGACGGGCGATCCGGCGGTCGCGTTCCAGGGGGTCGAGGGTTCGAGTCCCTTCAGCTCCACTCTTTGCGCAGGTCAGCAGTGCGATGCCGTCTTCAGAGGCCATGTCGGGATCCTGGAAACAGGAGTCTGACATGGTCGGTGGACATTTGGTAAGCCCATAAAGTCGCCGGGCCTCGTTCCCTCGGGCCAGGGTCTCGGGCTCTCGGGCCCGCTCGTCGCGTCTTGGTCGGTCCGTGCACACCTGTTGGTATGGACACCGATGGCCAGACCCGCCACCGCCGCGACCCTGACCCTGTCCGAGCCGAGGCCGTTTCGCGCTCGGGCCAAGTCATCCCCGAGATCCGCGAGCCATCCTTAGCTGGGCGTGCTCCAGCACCGTGCCGTCCAGAGAAGGCGGGTGCTGTGGGTTCCCCTCGACGATGAGTTGGGCAGCGAGAACAGCGAGGCGCGCCCCCTGGTTGCGAAAGCCTTGCCCTGACGACTTCTACGGCCCCTTCTCGTTGACACGCGTGAGCCACGTGATCGTCGCGAAGTCCATGTCCGAACTGGGAATCGGGATCTCGGCTTCGATCTTCTTGCCGTTCTTCGTGATCGGGCCTTGCCGGATTGGCAGCAACACCCTCGTGTCTGCGCCTTTGAGGTTCCAGTAAATCTGCCCCACGGTGAGCAGTCCAATGTCACTCAGGGGCTTGCTGTGGTTGACGAGCTTGCGGGCGCGCCGCCGTCATGATCGAAGCGAGCGAACAGTTCCGCCGGGTCAACGGCCACCTGCACCTACCCGCACTACGCGCCGCACTCGATGAGCACGTCGCCGCCCAAACTGTCGGCACCGTGCGACATGATGACAGCGTGATCGTCGCCTGACGACCACGCAGACCGCCACCGAAGTTCAACGGGAAACGGGACAACCTCCGTGGATGCAAGGGCTGCACCGATTCCACTGACCTGGCACCGGCCTGGAGGCGTCGTCCAGGTATGGAACGGGACAGCCCCGCGCCATAGTATCGATAGGGCACAGCGGCACGACCTCGAAGAAGGGGTAAGGCGATGAAGGCAGCACGGTTGCACGAGTTCGGCGGTGACTTTGTGGTGGAGGAGGTTCCGACGCCGGAGCCCCGCCCCGGGGAGGTACGGGTCCGCGTCGGCGGGTCGGGCGCCTGCCACTCCGACCTGCACGTCCGGGCGGGGGAGATCCCCGTCCACCTGCCCGCACTGCTGGGGCACGAGAACGCCGGCTGGGTGGACGCCATCGGCGAGGGCGCCGAGGGCGTCGAGATCGGTGAGCCCGTCGTGGTGTTCGGCGGGTGGGGCTGCGGCCACTGCCGCCTGTGCCTGGGCGGCCAGGAGCAGCTGTGCGACACCATGCGCTGGGGCGGCATCGGCCCCGACGGCGGCTACGCGGACTACATGGTCGTGCCGAGCACCCGGCACCTGCTGGCCGCTGGCGACCTCGACCCGGCACTCGCGGCCCCGCTGACCGACGCGGCCCTCACCCCGTACTCGGCGGTGAAGAAGACCCTCCCGCGTCTGGTGCCCGGCACCACCGCGGTGCTGGTTGGCGCCGGTGGGCTTGGCCAGTATGGGCTGCAGTTCCTCAAGCTGCTCTCCCCGGCGACGGTGGTCGTCGTCGACAGCTCGGCGGACAAGCGGCGCCTCGCCCTGGACCTCGGCGCCGACCAGGTGGTCGACCCGGCGGACGCCGACGCGATGGAGCAGATCAAGGCCGCCAGCCACGGCGAGGGTGCAGCCGTCGCGCTCGACTTCGTCGGGGCCGACGCGACGATGAAGCTGGCCGCGTCGTCGCTGGGCGCGCAGGGCCTGTTCGTCCTGGTGGGTCTGGCGGGAGGGTCCTTCCCGTTCTCGTTCTTCTCCCTGCCCGTCCAGGCGACGCTGACCAGCAGCAACTGGGGCAGCCGTAACGAGCTGGAGGAGGTCCTCGCCATGGCCCGGACTGGACGCCTGGTCTCCACCATCGAGCAGCACCCGCTGAGCGAGATCAACGACGTCTTCGCGCGCCTGGCCGCCGGCCAGGTCCAGGGCCGTGCCGTCCTGATTCCCTGAGCCCGGATCCGCAAAACTGTTGGGTGGCCCGGGAGGGCCGGGTGTGGCTGAGCCTTGATTGCCCTGTGATGGCTCCGGAGGATCGGCCGTCTGGTCCTCCGGAGCGCCTTCGACTGCTGATTGAGGTGCGCGTCCTGGTCGCTGTTGGCGGATCTGTCGGCGGGGAGTCCTGCGGGCCACGGTGAGTTGCGTGTGTTCGAAGGAGGACGGCAGGTGCAGCAGGCAAGCGTCAGCGGCCGGGCTTCAGATCGACGTCGGAAAGGGCCACCACTGGGTGTGCCTGATCGACGAGTCCGGCTCGACGGTGTGGTCGGCGAAGGTGGTCAACGACGAGGCGGCGATCCTGGAGGCGGTCGGGCAGGTGCTGTCCCGAGCCCGGCAGGTGGTCCCGCTGCAACCCCCAGACCACCGCAGCGTCCAAGCCCTGGAAAGGGACTCCCGCGACTGGGTCACGGCCTGGAACCAGAACCCGAAGCCATTCATCTGGACCAAGACCGCCGACCAGACCCTCGAGTCCCTCGGCAGACTATTGAAACGAACTACTGGCGAGGGACACTAGGACACCTCGCCGGGGCTCACAGCGAGCCTGGCATGATGCCGAAGCCGGCCGTGCCCGGCCCGGTGTGAGCTCCCATCACCGGGGTGAACGTCGTCATCCGGAAGTCGGCGACGTCGATCTCGGCGGCAAGACGGTCGCCCAGCTGAGCCGCGAGGTCGTGCGCTCCGGCCTCCATCGCCCAGACGGTCGTCCGTTGGCCGTCGGCGACCTCGCCGGCGATAGCGAGCATGCGGTCGAGAGCGCGCGGGAGGGTGCGTTCGCGGGCGATGGGTGTGACCGCACCATCGCGGATGGTCACGACCGGGGTGATCCGGAGCAGGTTGCCGATCCCCGCCTGGACCGCATTGATCCGTCCTCCGCGGTAGAGGTGGGTGAGGTCCGGGATGACAAAGAGCAGGATGGACGCTGCCGCCGCCTCCTGCGTCCGGGCGACCACCTCGTCGGCGCTCGCACCCTCGGCGGCTCGTCTGGCGGCGGCGACGACCGCCATGCCGTAGGGAGCGGCGACCGTGCGGGAGTCGACGACCCGCACCGGCACGTCCACCTGCTGGGCCGCCGTGCGGGCGGCGTCGTAGGTCGCGCTGAGGCCTCCTGACAGGACGATCGAGACGATCTCCGGGTAGCCGCGATCGGCCATCCGCCGGTAGGCGGCGACGAAGTCGCTGACGCCGGCTGCCGATGTCGTGGGGAAGGGCGGCCCGGCCGCCAGCCGCCGGTAGAACTCCGCCGGGGTGAGGTCGACGCCGTCGTGGTAGGTGACCCCGTCCATCGCGACGGACAGCGGCACCACCTCGATCCCCAGCTCGGCGGCCAGGTCGGCTGGGACGCACCCGGTGCTGTCCGCGACGATCCCGATGGTCATGACATGTCCTCCTCTGCCGACGTCCGGTCCCGGTCCGTCGATGAGTCGTCGGGCTCGTCGGGCCCGTCCTCCGCGCTGAGCAGGAAGGCATCCCGGCTGCCTCCGTCGAGCACTTCCACGACCGCCTCGGGGTACTCCGATCTCAGCCGACGGAGCAGGTCCTCGGCGGCGCCGTCGCTAGCAGCGCGGCCGTGGGCGATCGTGAGGACCTCAGTGCGCGGCGACGCGAGTTGCTCGGCCAGACGAACCGCCACCTGAAAGGGGTCCTCGCCGACCGCGACGGCGCGCTTGCCCGTGAGGGCGAGCCACTGGCCGGGGTGTACCGGACCGACGGTGAGGACCGCCTCCCGGACGACCCGGGCCACACGGCCGGCCCGGACCCGGGAAGCCGCCTCGGTCATCGCCTGCACGGCGTCGGTCGGCCGCTCGGACGGCTCGTGCACCACGGCGGCGGCCAGCCCGGCGAGCGGGTCCTCGGTGCGCACCACGTGGACGCGTGCGGTCGACAGCTCTTGGGCGCGTGCTGCGGCCGGCAGGACGTCGGCGTCGTTCGGGAGCAAGATGACGTCGTCCGCAGCGCACTGCTCGATCGCCGCGACGAGATCCTGCACGGACGGTGCTGCGGCGTCGGCCTCGACGACCTGTGCCCCCAACTCGCGGAACGCGCGCGCCAGGCCGGGGCCCTGCGCGACGGCGACCAGGCCCACTCCGCGCGGCGGCTGGCCGCCCGCCTCAGCGCTCGCCCGGTCGGGCTCCTGGACAGCGGCCACGGCGCGCTCGGCGATCTGCGCCTGCAGGTCGGTGAGTGTCACGTCATCCACCTGGTGCTCGCCGGCCTCCGCACGGGCGGCGGCGAGGGCGGTGTCGGGGGAGTCGGTGTGCACGTGCGCACGCCACAGGTCGCCGACGCCGGCGACGACGACGGTGTCGCCGATCTCCTGCCAGCGTGCCCGCACCCGGCCGGCATGGTCCTGGTCCGTGTGCAGGGTCGCCACGACCTCGTACCGGCCGGATCCGTCGAGCTCGCGCGTGGCGTGCGCCGCGCCCTCGGTACCCGGCAGCCGGTCTGCGACGGTGCGCGTCGCCACCCGGATCAGCCTGGCGGGTGGCGACGGCTGGCCGCCGAGCACCTGGGCCAGTGCATCGAAGCCGAGGGACAGGGCGCGTCCACCGGAGTCCACAACGCCGGCGGCGGCGAGCTCCGGCAGCAGCGAGGGGGTGCGTGCGACGGCGTCCCAGGCCTCCAGCGCGAGGAGCTCGGTGAGGTCGGGCAGGGGGAAGTCGCTCGCCGTCCGTGCCGCCGCCGCCGCGGCGGACAGCACCGTGAGGATCGTCCCCTCGACGGGGTGGGCGACCGCCGTGTACGCCGCGTCGCGGGCATCGGCGAGGGCTGCGGCCACCGAGGCGCTGTCCAGACGTCCCGCCCGGGCGAGACTGTCCAACGCGGCGACGAGCGCCTGCGACGCGATGACGCCGGAGGACCCCCGCGCGCCGAGCAGTGCCCCATGGCTGAGCTGGTCGCACAGCGCCACGAGGTCGGGGGCGGGCCGCCCGGGCTGCGCCGCCCCGACGAGCCCGAGCGCGGCCTCCACGGTCAGCAGCACGTTCGTGCCTGTGTCGCCATCCGCGACCGGGAAGACGTTGAGCGCGTTGATCTCGTCCTCGTGCTCCCGCAGCAGGTCGCGGTACGTGGTGAGCACGTCGAGCAGGACGGTGGGCCTAGGGCCAAGGTCGTCAGCGGTCACGGGGCCACCTCTCCTGCGGCTCGCGGTGGACGGTGTCACGGTCCAGCAGCAGCCGGCTGGTGACAACGGTCGCTGACCAGCGAGCCGGCGGGGCGTTGCCCATCACCCGCTTGACCACGATCGGCAGGGCCACAGCGACACCGAGCAGCACGCCGTCCTCACCGTCGGTGAGCCAGAGGACCGGGACCAGTGCCAGCACGGCGAACGCCGAGAACAAGGCGGTGTGGCGCAGCAGCCGTCCGACGGACAGCCCGAGGGCGAGCACCGCCGTGGCCGGCCAGGCGACGACGAGCCCGGCACCCATGGCTGGGGACAGGCCACGGCCTCCGGCCCCGCGCAGGAACACCGACCAGTTGTGGCCGATCACGGCACAGCCGGCGGCCAGGGCTGCGATCCGAGCGTCGCGGGTGACGGCCAGAGCCAGCGCGGGGCCGACGGAGCCCTTGGCGATGTCGGTCAGCCCACCGGCGGCCATCGCACCGAAACCGGCCAGGCCGTACAGGCCGGAGCCGCTCACCGTGCCCGTGCCGAACCGCCGTAGGTCTCGGCCGGTGGCCAGGTGGGCGACGATGTTCGACGCCGGTACGGCGCCCGCCAGGTAGGCGACGACGAGCACGCAGGCGATCATCGCCGGTCTGTATCCGCGCCGAGCGTGCCGTTCAGCACCTGACCCTCCGTGGGCGACCAGTTGAGCGACACCATAGCGGCCATCATGGCGGCGACCTAGGGTGGGAGCGGGCCAGCATGGTGGCGATGACCTCGAACTACGACCTTCGGTCGGAGGGCCGCGGCCCACGCGGCTTCCGTGTCGGACGCGAGCTGCGGTTCCGACTCAGCGAGGTCGAGGCGTGGATCACCTCGATGGAGGCCGCCGACACCCGGCGCCTGGGTGTCCGGTCCTGGATGTCCCACCCGGAGCCCGTCGTGCCCCGGCCCCGGTCGGCGCGGTGAAGGCGAGCGCCCGGACGTCGGCCTCCGGCCGGAACGCTCACGTCCCCGCGATCAGCCGCCACCGGCGACGTCGTCGGCCTGCAGCGCGGAAGCCCGTCCGCGGGATGTGAACAAGGCATGGCCGTCGCGTCCCCTGTTGACGAGATGCCAACCCCACTCGTCGAGAGCGGGGCGAACGGATGCGAACCCGACGGACCCGACGCCATGGTTCTGAGACGAAGATTTCGCGCACCACGGTGCGCCTCGAAGACGGCGTCGAACTGCTGACCTGCACTGATATACCAACGTATCTTGACTGACATTGCCGGTCGATCCCGCCGCGGAGGTTCAGGGCGTCCACGGCGAGCTGGGCTTCATCCGGTCGGCGATGGCGTACCCGACGATCCGGTGGGCCAAGAATCTGCACCGGCTGATCCCAGGGTCACGAGCGAGCTCACGTCGGTGGGGACGTCGTCGTGCGCAGATCCGCGGGATCGCGCTCGCGGCGAGTCTTGGCCAGGAGAGGCACCGCAGCGAGGTGGATCAGGGAGCCGAACGCGTATGACGCGCCGTAGCTCGTCAGATCGGCGGCACGCCCCAGCGCCGGCTGGATGACGACTCCCCCGGCGCTGCCCATGAGTGAATCGAAGGAAAGCACGGTCGCCCGCTGCTGGGACGGGATGAGGTCGTTGAGGTAGGCCTGCCGGACGGGGGTGGCTGCGGCAGTGGCCAGGCACCACACGATCAGCAGCAGGAGCGCTGCGACGAACGTCCGGGTGAAGGCGAGCGCTGCGAGCGCCACGCCGGACAGCACAGTGGCGAGGATGATCGCCGTCGTGCGTCGGGCGAACGCGGAGCGCAGTCGAGGGGCGAGCAGGCCGCCGACCGTCTGTGAGGCGGCGGCGATCGCGGCCGCGAGGCCGGCGATCGAGTAGGCCCCCTTGTCGCCCCAGAGCTCGAGGAGGAAGGGCTGCATTGCGTAGAACGCGTAGATGCTGACGCCGGAAACGAACGGCGCCGCGAGCATCAGCCAACGCACCGGGCGGTGCGCCAGGCCGTGGGTGATCGACGCGCCGAGGATGTTGCGCACTGCCCGGCCGGGCGACGCCGTCCGGTCGGGGGTGAAGCCCAGGTCCCGCATGAAGGCCGCCGCGACGACGGTCATGACCAGCAGGGCGCCGACCCGGACGAGGAACGGCACCCCGAGCGAGGTCGCCTGGGCGAGAACCCCGCCTCCGGCCGCTCCGACGAGCATCGCCGCACCGCCGACAACCTGGGCCCGGCCGAACACCGCCTCCAGACTGCCGGTGTACCCGGAGGCCTCCAGCGCGTCGACGAGCCACGCCTCGACCGCACCAGAGAAGAACGTGAACCCCAGGCCGAGCAGAACGGAGACAGCGGCCCACTGCCAGAAGGGCCCGTGTGCCACCCAGAGGAGGTAGTACAGGAACGTGGACACGGAGAGCACGACGGTTCCCAGGAGGTACGAGGTGCGCCGACCCCAGCCGTCGGCGATCACCCCGGTCGGGATCTCGAAGAGGACCATCCCGGCGGTGAAGAAGGCGTTCGCGGCGAACGCCTCGAAGTTGCTCAGGCCGGCGTCGAGGAGGAACAGCGTGTTGATCCCCCAGATGATCGACGCGGCGAGGGTGTTCCCAGCCACCAGGACCAGGTAGATCAGCTGGACCCGCCGGGGCGTGGCGACCATCGGCTGAGTGTGCCATCCACGACCGTGAGAAACCCAGGAGGTCGATGCCTCGGCGGGCCGGCGGAGATCAGGGGTCGGCCGGCTCCCCAGCGGCGCCGGCCACGCGGCGCAGGGCCCCGAGCACCCCCGCAGCGGTGAGACGGCCAACCTGCATCGCGTCACCGTCGAGCACCGGCACCCCGTCGTCGCCGGCGGTCAGGAGCGCGGCCACCGCTTCGTCGAGCCGGCTCCCGAGGCGGAGGGTCGGACTCCCAGGGGGACCGACCGGCGAGCCGCCGGACACCGAACCCGGACCCGGATCCCGGACCAGGTCCTCGGGTGTGACCTCCGTGATCGCTAGCAGCCGCACGGTACGCCCCGTACCGACGAACTCCGTGACCATGCCTGGGGCGGGGCGGGCGAGGAGCGTCACGGCGTCGGCGAGCTGTTCGAGTTGTCCACCCTGGCTCAGCACGGCGATCCGGTCGCCGAGGCGCACCGCCTCGTCGATGTCGTGCGTCACGAGGATCACGCTGGTGCCGAGGGTGCGCTGGATGCGCCAGAACTCCTGCTGGAGGTTGCGGCGCCCGACCGGGTCGACCGCGCCGAATGGCTCGTCCATGAGCAGCACGGGCGGGTCCGCCGCGAGCGCCCGGGCGACCCCGACGCGCTGCTGCTCCCCGCCGGAGAGCTCGTGCGGATACCGGTGGGAGTAGGTCTCCGGGGGGAGGTCGACGAGCTCGAGCAGCTGCGCGGTGCGCTCCCGCCGACGCTCCGCGGACCAGCCCAGCAGCGACGGCACCGTCGCGATGTTCTGGGCGACCGTCCGGTGCGGAAAGAGCCCGACGTGCTGGATGACGTAGCCGATCCGCCGGCGCAGGGCAACGGGATCGGTCCCGGCGACGTCCTGGCCCTCGACGAGCACCCGCCCGGAGGTGAGCTCGACGAGCCGGTTGACCATGCGCAGCGTCGTCGACTTCCCGCACCCGGAGGGACCGACGAGCACCAGGAGCTCGTGCTCGTGCACCTCGAGGTCGAGATCCGTGACGGCGACCGTCCCGCCGGGGTACTCCTTGCGCGCCCTGTCGAGCCGGATCACGACGTCCGACGCCGCCGCCGGGGAGTCCGGGGCGAGCGCGGTCCGGGCGGGGATGTCCATGCCCGACGACGCTACCCGGCGGGTGCGACGCCTGCGGACGGTCCACGACCCGAGGTCGGGACGTCATATCTCCGGGGTAGCGTCGTGCCGTGGTGGTCTCGGTTCCCAACCCCTGGCTGTCCTGGGACTACGTCCGGGACAACTGGGGGGACATCACGACAGCCCTCGACCAGCACGTGACGCTCACCGCGCAGGCGGTCGGGATCGCCGCGCTCGTGGCTCTACCGCTCGCGGTGCTCGCCTACGGCCGTCCGCGCCTCGCCGGCGCCGTCCTCGGCCTGACGGGCGCGCTCTACACGGTCCCGTCCCTCGCACTGTTCGCGGTGCTGTACCCGCTGCTGCGCGATCGGCGTGCCACGGTCCTGGTCGGGCTCGTGATGTACGCCCTGCTCGTGCTCGTCCGGAACATCCTCGTGGGCCTGCAGGGGGTGTCCCCGGCGGTGACGGATGCGGCTCGTGGCCTCGGGTACGGTCCCGCCCGGCTGCTGCTCACCGTGCAGCTGCCCAACGCCCTGCCGGCGGTCATCACGGGGCTTCGCCTGGCAACGGTGACGACCGTCGCGCTGGTGACCGTCGGCATCGTCGTCGGGTACGGAGGACTGGGGCAGCTCATGTACCGGGGGTTCAACAGCCAGTACCGGGCGGAGATCACCACTGCGACGCTGCTCACCCTCGCGGTGGCCCTGACCGCCGACGTCGCGCTGTGGCTCGCCGGTCGTCTCGTCATGCCGTGGGCCAGGACGGCTATGGGGCGATGAGCGACAGCGTGCTCGAGCAGGCCCTGACCTGGTTGAACGATCCGCTCAACTGGTCGGGTCGGGGTGGAGTCCCTGCCCTCACCCTCGAGCACCTCGGGATGTCCGTTGCCGCTGTGGCGATGGCGGCGGCGATCGCCCTGCCCGTAGGTGTCTGGCTCGGGCACCGGGGGCGGGGGTCAACGGCCACCGTCGTCGTGGCCAACACGTCGCGCGCGCTGCCGACGCTCGCGCTGCTGTTCATCTTCGCCGCCACCGGACTCGGCTTCGGCAACCGCCCCACGGTGATCGCCGCCGCGATCTTCGCCATCCCGCCCATCCTGTCGAACGCCGTCACGGGGATGGCCGGCGTCGACCCGGCTGCGCGGGACGCGGCCCGCGGCATGGGCATGTCCGGCGCCCGGTCGCTCGCGGTCGTCGAGGTCCCGCTCGCTCTCCCGCTCATCGGGGCGGGGCTGCGAACCTCGGCGGTTCAGGTGATCGCCACGATCCCGCTCGCCGCACTCGTCGGCGGCGGGGGACTCGGGACGATCATCGTCACCGGCTTCGCCAACCGCAGGTTCGGGGAGGTCGTCGCCGGTGGTCTGCTCGTGGTCGTCCTGTCTCTGGCGGCGGAGGGGGTCCTGGCGCTCGGTCAGCGCGCGTTGACCCCGAAGGCGCTGCGCCGACCGCGGTGATGGGGTCGCGTCCGAACGGCCTGCGCCGGTCGTCGGTCGGCCGCACGACGGATGTCGGGACCCTCCACTACGTTCGAGGAATTGATCACGGTTCCTGGACTGTTTCCGACGAAGCGGGTCCGTCCGTCTCGAACGCTGGGAGATCACATGCGAGCACGTCGGGGCGCCAGCAGCACGCTGGCCCTGGTGGTCCTGCTCTTCGTCGCGGCCTGCGGCACACCGGGCTCGTCGGGGGGTGGCGAGCCCGGCGGCACGGACGCGCCCGTTGACTCCGACCTTGCGGCCTGTGAGGCGATGCCAGACGACCGGCTGGTCGTCCTCGAGGACGACCGGAGCCTGCAGACCGTCGACAACATCGTCCCGGCGGTCAGCGCCGTGGCCGCCGCTGCCAGTCCGGACCTCATCACCGTGCTCGACGAGGTGTCCGCCACGCTCGACACCGAGACCCTGATCGGGCTGAACAAGGCGGTGGACGTGGACAGGCAGACGTCGTCCGCCGTGGCGGAGCAGTTCCTGGCCGACCAGGGGCTGGACAGCCAGGAGCAGGTCGGTGGCGGTGTCGCCGTCACGGTTGGGGCCGCCAACTTCTCCGAGAGCGCGACCTTGGCGGAGATCTACGCCGGTGCGCTCCGCGCGGCGGGCTTCGACGCAGGTGTCCAGACGATCGGCAACCGGGAGACCTACGAGCCGGCGCTCGAGCTCGGTGACCTGACGGTAGTGCCGGAGTACGTGGGCACCTTGACGGAGTTCCTGAACAAGAAGATCAACGGCGCCGACGCGGAGCCGGTCGCCAGCTCCGATCTCGCCGCGACGATGGTCGAGCTCACGGCGTTGGGGGAGCAGGCGGGCCTCGCGTTCGGCCAGCCGGCAGCGGCGCAGGACCAGAACGCGTTCGCGGTCACCGCCGCGTTCGCGGATGCGAACGCCGTCTCGACCCTGAGCGAGCTCGCCGCCACCTGTGGCGAGGTCGTGCTCGGCGGGCCGCCGGAGTGCCCGGAGCGGACCTTCTGCCAGCTCGGTCTTGAGGAGACCTACGGGCTCGAGATCAGCCAGTTCGTCTCGCTGGACGCCGGCGGGCCGTTGACCAAGAGCGCGCTCACCCAGGGCGCCGTGACGCTCGGGCTCGTCTTCTCGTCCGACGCCGCGCTGGCCGGCTGAGCGCCGGCTGACCCACAGCGGCACTGACGAGGCGAGGTCGAGGTGTGCGGCGACGGACGCCGCCGTGACTATCCCCAGCTCGCCGTCGAGGTAGTGCTGCAAGGTTCGTGCGGCCTGGTGACACTCGGCTCGGGAGTGCCTCGATGGCAGCATCACTCCCACCTCTGCGCGGGACCGCTCCCGCGGAGTCCGACTGCCCTGAACAGACCGGAGAGTGCTCATGGAGTCGTACGACGCCATCGTGATCGGCATGGGCCCTGGCGGCGAGCACGTCGCAGGGACCTTGGCGGAGCGTGGACTGAGCGTGCTGGGGGTGGAGCGCGGCCTCGTCGGGGGCGAGTGCCCCTACTGGGGGTGCATCCCGTCCAAGATGATGATCCGCGCCGGCAACGCGCTGGCCGAGGCTCGCCGGGTGCCAGGACTTGCCGGGACCGTCGGGGATGTCCGTCCGGACTGGTCGCTGGTGGCTCGCCGGATCCGTGAGGAGGCCACCGACGACTGGGACGACCAGGTCGCGGTCGACCGGTTCGTCGGCAAGGGCGGCACATTCCTGAGGGGGACCGGCCGGATCACCGGTGTCGGAGGGGTCGAGGTCGACGGGACGCGATATGTCGCCACGCGCGGGATCGTCGTGGCGACCGGCACCCGGCCGGCCGCCCCCCCGATCGACGGGTTGGACCAGGTCCCGTACTGGACCAACCACGAGGCTGTCGAGGCCACGGACCTCCCGCGCTCGCTCGTCGTCCTGGGTGGCGGTGCGATCGGGTGCGAGCTCGCCCAGGTGATGCTCCGCTTCGGTGTCGAGGTGACCGTGGTGGAGGCTGCCGATCACCTGTTGTCGATGGAGGAGCCGGAGGCGGGCGAGATCATCAGGGGCGTCCTGGAGACCGAGGGCGCAACGGTGCACCTCGGGGTCTCGGCCCGGCGCGTCGACTCCGAGGGCGACGGCGTCGCGGTGGTGCTCGACGGCGGTGCCGTGGTGCGGGCCGAGCGGCTGCTCGTGGCGACCGGCCGGCGCGCCGACCCTGCCGGGGTCGGGCTCGGCGCCGTCGGGGTCCCCGCCGATGCCCGGGTAGCGCCGGTGGACGACCGGTGCCGCGTCACGAAAGGTGTCTGGGCGGTCGGTGACTTGACCGGGAAGGGCGCCTTCACCCACGTGTCGATGTACCAGGCCGGCATCGTGATCGGCGACATCCTGGGCGAGGACGGCCCCGCAGCCGACTACCGGGCGCTGCCCCGTGTCACGTTCACGGATCCCGAGGTGGGCTCGGTGGGCCTGACCGAGCGTCAGGCACGCAGCTCACTCAACGACGTCGCGGTCGGCACGGCCGTCGTGGCGTCGACCGCGCGCGGCTGGATCCACAAGGCCGGAAACGAGGGCATCATCAAGCTCGTCGCCGATGCGGACCGCGGGGTGCTCGTCGGGGCGACCGCGATCGGTCCGTCCGGGGGAGAGGTGCTCGGTGCGCTCAGCGTCGCCGTCCACGCCCAGGTGCCGGTCGAGACACTGCGCTCGATGATCTACGCCTACCCCACCTTCCACCGGGGCATCGAGGACGCACTGCGCGACCTCTCCAGACCATGACGCCAGCCCGCCGGGTGGTCGTTCAGGCCACTGCGACCACCTGCTCGGATGTGGACGACTGCGGTGGGCGCGGCCGGCGCGCGTCCTGCACCGGGGCGATCTCGATTCGGACGGCCTACAGATCCTCGGCCGGGCCAGGCAAGCCGGCATCCCCGTCGAGTCGGTGCTGATGGAAGCCGACGCCCCTGCTCCGGTTCCGCGATCTTGCCGTCGCGGATCTCCAGGCAGCGGCGGGCTCATTCGGTGCGCTCACACCGGGTGAGGAGGACGCGCTGTCGAGCCCATGGAGCCTTGACTATTCGTATGCCGCACGCGTGCGTGGCGTCGAGGGCCCTGCCCCGCACGACATCGACCTCATGGTCGTCGGCACGCCGGATCCGGTGGCCGTCTACGACGCCTGCGACCGGGTCGGCGATGCCGTGCATCGGCCGGTGAATCCGACGATCCTGTCCCGGACCGAGGCGGAAGGCGGCTCCGGATTCCTGGAGAACCTGCGTTCGAACCCGACAGTGCCGATCATCGGGGATCTGCCGTGGCAGTGACTCCCGTGACCACTGCGCAGCAGCGGGCGGTCTCCGTGCTCGTCGTAGCGCGGCGCGTCGAGCAGGTCCCGCCCGATCCGGCCCGCGCGGCCGTGTTCCTCGTCAGCGCCGCCGACCGGATCGGCCAGTTGTCGCTGCTGACCAGCATCGGAGTCAAGGACGACATCGCCTACGACTCAGCGCACGACGTGGGCGAGGCGTTGCTCGCCGCGCACGGCTACCGGACGAGCAACGGCCCTGGCCAGCACGAGGCACTCGGTCGGTTCCTGCGTGCCGTGTTCGACGCCCCGCCTGGCGACAGAGCCGCCCGACGCTTCGATCCGATCCGCCGCGGTCGGAACCAGGGTCGCTACGAAGCGAACCCTGTCGGCGCAGCCGACGCTGCTCTCGCCGAACGTGTCGCCGTAGAGCTGCGTGAAGCCGCAGTTGTGCGTGGCGTCGGCACCTGATCCCTCGGTTCTGGTTGCGCGACAGTCGCTTGGACGTGGCTGCCGCTGGGGTGGGCGTTCTCGCCTCCTCGCACACATGGGCGACTCATGTTCCTCGCGGGATCGACGATCGGTTCCGGCGTCGTCGACAGGTTGTCAGCACAAGCAAGGGGCTGAACGCAGCAGGGAGCCGCTGTCCGTCACGAGTCGAACATCGACCACTGCGGGAGCAGCTCGGGCTCGTCGAGCCGACGAACGACGCCCGCAACAACAGCGTGCGCACGCTGTAGCTCGGACGCCCGCGGTGCCGTTCGGCATCTGTTCATCCGGAGTCAACCGCGCGTTAGGTTCGGGTCTTCAGGATCCGAGTCCGTGACATACACCACAAAGCGCGCCGTGCTGGCGCTCTCGCTCGTGTCCGCGTTCGTCGTGTCCGGGGCGACGCTCGCCACGGCTCACGGGAAGGCGAGCTCGCCGTCGGAGTTCGTCCGCCGTGCGACGTACCCCGTGTACCTCAACGTCCCGCCGGCCGAGCAGGGCGAGCAGACGGTCTCCGAGATCTCGGCGGTCTCCAAGGACGGCAAGACGCTGGTCTACACCGACGCGCTCGGTCAGCACATCGGCTTCGTCGACATCTCCGCCCCGGGCACCCCGGTGGGGCTCGGCACGCTCGACGTCACCGAGCTCGCCGGGCTCGACCACGCGTCACCGACGTCCGTCGAGGTGGTCGGCGGGTACGTGCTCGTCGTCGTCGACCAGACGCCGGCGCCCGTGGACCCGGAGAACGAGACCTTCGCCTCGCAGGGCGCCCTGTACGTCGTCGACCTCGCGACCAGGCAGCTGGTTCGCGCGTTCGACCTCGGCGGCCAGCCCGACTCGATCGACGTCAGCGCCGACGGCCGGTACGCGGTGATCGCGATGGAGAACCAGCGCAACGAGGACTACGAGCCGACGGACGGCGGCCTGCCACAGGCGCCGGCCGGGTTCGTCCAGATCATCGACCTGGCCAGGGATCGGCCGAGCACCTGGTCGCTGCGGTCGGTCGCGCTGCCGGCGTCGGTGCTCGAGTCCGCGGGCCTGGACACCCCGGAGGACCCCGAGCCGGAGTACATCACGATCAACAGCAGGAACAAGGCCGCGCTGACGCTCCAGGAGAACAACGGCATCGCGATCATCGACGTCAGGAAGGGCGTCGTCGAGAAGGTCTTCAGCGCCGGCGCCGTCACGCTGACGGGCGTGGACGCGGAGGAGGACGGCTTCGTCGACCCGGTCGACACGCTGACCGACCTGGTGCGCGAGCCCGACGCGGTGGGCTGGATCGACGACCGCTACATCGCCACCGCCAACGAGGGCGACTGGAAGGGCGGCTCTCGCGGCTGGACGATCTTCGACACGAGGACCGGAGAGGTCGTCTGGGACGCCGGCTCGAGCATCGAGAACCTGGCGATCGCCCACGGCCTGCACAACGAGGACCGCTCGGGCAACAAGGGGGTGGAGATCGAGGGGCTCGCGGTCGCGACGTTCGGGAAGGCGACGTACGCGTTCGTCGGCTCGGAGCGCGGCAACTTCGTCCTCGTCTACGACGTCTCGAACCCGACCACGCCGACGTTCCTCCAGATCCTCGCCACCGCGGCGGGCCCCGAGGGCATCCTGCCGATCCCGAGCCGCAACCTGCTGGCGGTCTCCGGCGAGGAGGACGAGCCGGACGACGCGGTGCGCGCGGCTCTCTCGATCTTCGAGCTCGCCAAGGGGGAGGACTCGTTCCCGACGATCGTCTCGGCCGATGCCGACGGCACGCCGATCGGCTGGAAGGCGCTCGGCGCGCTGAGCGCGGCGCCCGGGGACGAGAACCACGTCTACGCCGCATCCGACCTGGCCCTGAACCCGGGCTCGATCTTCCTGGTCGACGTGACCGCGAAGCCGGCGGTCGTCACCCGGGCGATCGCGGTCACCGACGGCGGCGTGCCTGTCGGGGAGCTCGACATCGAGGGGCTGTACGCGCGCCCGCAGGGCGGCTTCTGGCTCGGTGTCGAGGGCTCGTCGGGCGCGGGCAACCGGATCGTGCGGCTGGAGGCCGGTGGGGAGATCGCCGAGTCGATCGCGCTGCCGGCCGACGTCGTGGCGTTCACGGGCGGCAACGGCATCGAGGGCGTCACCGCGATCACGGACACCGGCGGCGAGCACGTCTTCGTGGCGATGCAGCGCACCGCGCCTGCGCTGGGCACCCCGACCGTCACGCGGATCGGCCGCTACGACGTTCTCACCCGGACGTGGAGCTGGTACGGCTACACGCTCGAGCCGAGCACCGCGCCGGTCGACTGGTTCAGCGACTGGGTTGGCCTGTCCGAGATCGTCGCGGTCGACGCCAACACGCTGGCGGTGATCGAGCGAGACAAGCTCAACGGCCCCAACGCCTCGAACAAGCGGATCTACACGGTGACGCTCCCGGGCACGCCCGGCGGCACCGCGTCGGCTCCGGTCCCGCTGGCGAAGACCCTGGCGTACGACGTCCTGCCGGACCTGCGGGCGACCGACGGCTGGACCCAGGAGAAGCTCGAGGGCCTGACCGTCGGAGCGAACGGCCGCGTGTACGCCGTCACCGACAACGACGGCCTCGACGCCGCCACCGGCGAGACGGTGTTCCTCGACCTGGGCACGGCGGAGGAGGTCTTCGACGAGGGGCAGTTCTCCGACTGACGACCGCAGCCAGGAGGCCGTCTTCCCGCCCTGGGGAGGCGGCCTCCTGCGCGCTACGACGCCTTCGGCAGCCGTCGTCCGTGCAGCCGTGCCCGCACGGCCCGTTCGACGGGCACCGGCACGAAGTCCCGCCCGATCGAGGCGAGGAAGACCCGCCGTGCACCGGACCGGCTGATCGCCGACACCCCCTCCGATGATCGCGGCGCCGCAGGTGGCGCGCCCGCGTGCGCCGGGTGACCATGGGCAGATGCGTGCCGTATGGAAAGGGGCCGTGACCTTCGGCCTCGTCAACGTGCCGGTCAAGCTGTACAGCGCGACCGAGGACCACGACGTCGACCTGCACCAGGTCCACGACGCCGACGGCGGCCGCATCCGCTACCAGCGGGTGTGCGAGCTGGACGGCGAGATCGTGCCGTACGAGCACATCGACCGTGCCTACGACGACGGCGAGCGCACCGTGCGGCTCACCAAGGAGGACATGGCCGGGCTCCCGGCGGAGCGGGACCGCGAGATCGAGGTCGTCGAGTTCGTCCCCAGCAGCCAGATCGACCCGATCATGCTCGACAAGACGTACTACCTCGAGCCGGACTCCAAGTCGATCAAGGCCTACGTGCTGCTGCGGCGCACGCTGGAGGAGACCGAGCGCACCGCCGTCGTGAAGTTCGCGCTGCGCCAGCGCACCAGCCTCGGCGCGCTGCGTGTGCGCGGTGACGTGCTGGTGCTGCAGACCCTGCTGTGGGCCGACGAGGTCCGCGAGGCGGACTTCCCGTCGCTGAGCGACGACGTCAAGGTCTCCGAGAAGGAGCTGGCGATGAGCTCGCAGCTGGTCACCAGCTTCGAGTCCGACTTCACGCCCGAGCAGTTCACCGACGAGTACCAGGCGCAGCTGCGGCAGCTGATCGGGGCGAAGCTCGAGCGCGGCGAGGCCGTGGACACCGCCGAGACGTTCGGCGAGCAGCCCGAGAGCGAGGGCGCCGAGGTGATCGACCTGATGGAGGCACTGCGCAAGAGCGTCGCCGAGGCGAAGGCCCGCAAGGGCGGCGGCGAGCAGGAGAAGGCGGGCAGGGCGCCCGCGCGCAAGAAGACCGGCTGAGCGGCCCGACGAGCGTCACACCTCGGCGACGACGTCGCCGGGCTTCTTGTCCTCGCGCCACCCGCGCCACGACGGCGCGCGCAGCCGCGCCTCGGGATCGCTCGCGGGGTCGGCCGTCCACCGGGCGGCCTCGACCTCGCCGACGAGCTCGGGGGTCACCCACCGCGCGTAGCGCGCGTCGACCCGTGGCACGTCCTCGACCGGCGGCGTCGCCCGCTCGATCGCCGTGAGCCGGGTGACCACGTCCCGCCGGTCCTTGTCGCTGAACCCCGTGCCGACGCGGCCCGCGTAGCGCAGCGTCCCGTCCGGCCCGGGCACGGCCACGAGCAGGGCGCCGGCGTAGCGCGGGTCCGAGCGCGGTTCGCCCGCGTGCAGGGGACGCCAGCCGACGACCACCACCTCCTGGGTGCGCGTGTGCTTGAGCTTGAGCCACTGCCGGGAGCGCCGACCGGCGGTGTACGAGGACGTGAGCCGCTTGGCCATCACGCCCTCCAGCCCGAGCTGCAGCGACGTCGCCAGCGCCGCGTCGACGTCGCCGTCGAACGACGGCGGCACATGGACGGGAGCCCGCGCGCGCAGCACCTCGCCGAGGGCGGCGCGGCGCTCGTCGTACGGCACGCGCACCAGGGAGCGGTCGCCCACCTGGAGCACGTCGAACACCATGAGGTCCACGGCGCCCGTGTGCCGCTGGAGCCGGCGGAAGTCGGGGCGCCCGCGGGAGTCGAGGGCGACGATCTCACCGTCGAGCACGACGGGCAGCTCGTCGCCCACCTGCGCGGCCAGCGGCGCCAGCTCGGGGTACCCGCCGGTCAGGTCCTGGCCCGTGCGGGAGAGCAGCCGGGCTCGTCGGCCACCGTCGGGCGTCGCCTCGACCACTGCCAGCGCGCGGTAGCCGTCCCACTTCATCTCGAACGCCCACTGCGCGTCCCCGCCCGCACCGTCCTCGACGAGCGTGCGCCGTTCGAGGGCCGTCGCCGACGAGGCGAGCATCGGGGACAGCGGGACGGTCACCGTCGCGGCGCGTGCCGGTGGGGCCGCGGGCTCGCCGGACGGCTGCTCCTTGGTCCGGTGGATCAGCCACGTGTTCTCGTCGTCCCCCTTGCCCGTGCGGATGAGCGCGAGGCGGCGCGCGCCGCGGCGCTCGCTGTGCAGGGTGACGATCACCTCCGAGTCCCGCCACTTCTCCAGCTCGTAGGTGCCGCGGTCCCAGATCGTCACCGCTCCGCCGCCGTACTCGCCCTGGGGGATGGTCCCCTCGAAGCCGCCGTACGCGAGCGGGTGGTCCTCGGTCTGCACGGCGAGGTGGTTCTGCTTCGGGTCGGTGGGCTCGCCCTTCGGCAGCGCCCAGGAGACGAGCACGCCCTCGCGCTCCAGCCGGAAGTCGTAGTGCAGGCGCCGGGCGTGGTGCTCCTGGATGACGAACGTCGGCGGGCCGTCCGGGTGAGGGTCGCCCTCGTCGAACGGCTCGGGGGTCTTGGTGTGGTTGCGCTTGGCGTTGTAGGCCTCGAGGCGGGCGAGGTGTGCCGGGGTCGGCTCCAGCTGCGACAGGTGCCCCGCGGCCAGGCCGGCGAGCAGGTCGCCGTCGCGCTCCACGCGCTCCAGCACCTCGGTGTACATCAGGTGGCGCAGGTCCGGGTCCTCGAGCTCGACCCACGTGCGCGGGGCGGCGACCGTCGGGTGGTCGCGGCCGCGCAGCGAGTACGGCGTGATGGTGGTCTTGTTGCCGTTGTTCTGCGACCAGTCCACCAGCACCTTGCCGCCGCGCAGCGTCTTCTTCATATCGCTGACCACGAGGTCGGGGTGCTCCGCCTCGAGGTAGCGGGCCAGCTCGTGCGCCACGTCCGAGACATGCCGGGTGTCCTGCTGGCCGTCGAGCGCCGCGTACAGGTGGATGCCCTTGGAGCCGGAGGTGACGGGCATCGGCTCCAGGCCCATGCCCTGCAGGATCGTGCGGGCGAGGCGCGCCACCTCCGCGCACTGCGGCAGGCCCGCGCCCTCGCCCGGGTCGAGGTCGAGCACCAGCCGGTCCGGCGGCAGGTGGGCGCCGGTGCGGCCGAACCGCCACTGCGGCACGTGGATCTCCAGCGTCGCGGTCTGGCCGAGCCACGTCAGGGTCGCCAGGTCGTCCACCAGCACGTAGTCGTTGGCGGAGCTCTTGTGCTGGATGCGGCGGGTGCGGACCCACGAGGGCGTCGATGAGTCGGCGTTCTTCTGGAAGAACACCTCGCCGGCCACGCCGTTGGGCCACCGCTTCCGCGTGGCGGGGCGGTGGCGCGCGTGGGGGATCAGCACGGGCGCGATCCGGGCGAGGTAGTCGATCACCTCGCCCTTGGTGGTGCCGGTGGCCGGGTAGAGCACCTTGTCGAGGTTGGACAGCTGGAGGCGGTGACCCTCGACGGTCACGGTCTGCGAGGTCGCCATCGGGCCATCGTCGCCCGAGCGGCGCGGC
>Ga0255334_1000688_pt1 | contig 22629 bp, 18 predicted proteins | sample EtOH5_35cm_T3_12_FD_202080 | JGI IMG/M metagenome (GOLD analysis project Ga0255334, IMG submission 202080) | Sandy soil microbial communities from University of British Columbia, Vancouver, Canada - EtOH5_35cm_T3_129 | ecosystem: Engineered > Artificial ecosystem > Sand microcosm > Unclassified ... | reverse complement strand
TATGTGTTTTCTCCTGAGAAATGCACCTGACCAATCATCTGCATGCGTTTTCGGTTTGGATACGCAAAAGAGTGTGGGGAGACAAAGAGGTTGCCAGGAGAGATCGACAGTTTGGGTGGAACACCACTACGTACTTGCAACGCCACCTTCTTGGGCCCCATTGTTGCCACCACCACCGTGGATGTTGCCGTTCCCACGATGGAAGAAGCCAAAACGCGCCAATAGAAAAGGGGGTGTCTGAAAAAGGAAAACAGACGGCCAAGGGGATACCCTGCGGACCACAATGGGTGACAATGGCTCTGTTGGAGAGGCAATGGACGGATGGAAGAGTCTGCCCGGCGAAGTGCACTGGCTCATCCTCCAACATGTGCCCAAGATTGCGCTACCCATTGCCCGCGCTGTATCCAAAACATGGCACGCCGTAATCGACCGTGCCCGCCCCAGGCGTGCGCACAAGGTGGGCACGGTGCGCCGGTCGTTTTACAGCATTTTGGTCCTTGCCGATCATATCGGCGCGATGCTGCGCCTGGCCCTCTGCGAATGGCCATCCCTCGGCATCCGTGGCGATGTGGCTCGTGCTGCCGCATCGATGGGCTACGTCGGTCTGGTCGAGTTGCTGCGCAAGAGGGGCGTCTACTGCGATGACGCCCTGTGCTGCGATGCCGCCAAGTACGGGCACATCAGCGTTCTTGTATGGGCGCGCGCAAACAGTTTCACCCTCAACCCTTGGGTTCTGGTCAATGCTGCAAATGGAGGCCATATAGGCGTCCTCTTTTGGGCCCTGGGAAGCGGTTATCGTTACAAACCCGACGTGTGGTCGGCTGCCGCACGAGGCGGTCATCTAGAGGTACTCGAACAGTTGCGCAAGTGCGGGTACGCATCCAGCGGCCGGGCAGCCATCGACGCGGCCAAGCGCGGCCACCTCGATGTGGTAAAGTGGGCTATCATGCGGGGAGGCGAAGGCGACGCATCCGAGGCTCTCGGCAGGGCCGCATCGCAGGGCCACCTGCACATTGTAAAATGGCTGCACAAAGAAAGAGGCGTAGGCATCAATGCTTACCGCGTACAAGATGCCGCTTCGTCCGGACACAAGGATACGGTGGTGTGGATGTGCGCTCGTCTCGATGAGTCGCTAAGCAGGTACGACGCAAAGCAGATCGTTTGCGAGGCCGCGCTCAGAGGCCACACCAAACTCGTCCAGGTGCTGCACGATGAACTGGGATTACCCCTATGTCACGATTGCTGCGCCTTAATGGCCACCCATGGACGCCTGGACATGGTTCAGTGGGCCCACGCGCGTGGCTCGAAACTGCGGGCCTCTGTCGTCAAAGCTGCGCTCAAAGGGGGCTATGTGGACATTATCGAGTGGGCCATCAACAATGGGTGTCCCTATGACCCGGCAAACATGTACATCAAGAGCGCCAGAAAGGGCCATCTGCATGTAATGGAGTGGGCGCGTGCGCGCGACTACCCGTGGGATCCCAATGCGTGCCGTGCCGTGGCGGTCAACACCCACCCGTCGGTCGTCGAATGGATCGACGCCCAAACCCGTGCCCCCTCCCCTTAGAGGATGGCTAAGGCCGCGACTAAGGCTGTTTAACAGCTAGCCGTTAGCTTGAAAATCTGGGATTTCCGGACACGATAGAAGGGCAAAGTGTGGACTTGGTGGAGACAAGGCGGTCGGCCAGTCGTTAAACATCCTTAGTCGCGACTCGATAGAGTTGATCGATTTCGTTGCATGCATCGCACGAGGGCACATCCCATGTGGAGGTGATTGTGTGACACTGCACCTTGCGCTGGAAAACTGACTGAAAAGAGTTTTATCTTTATCAACTCTATCGGGTCGCGGCCCTGGCCATTCTTTTTGATAGGCAATAGGCCCAACTCTGTTGTGCTTGGGCATCTTTGTCCCGTCAACAAAAGCGCATTCGAATCGAGGTACTGCCTGTGCGTGAACATATGCCTGCTGCTGCGAATGACGGTCGCGTATTGGCCACTCGTAAAGACACATTAGGGCTGTGATGACAGAGGCAAGCCCACTCTGCAGACGCGGTAAGAGCACGCACATACAGTAACAGCGATGAGCCTGCTCCCGCCCGAGATGGTCCATGCCCTGCTAGAGCACGCTCCGAGAGTGACGTGGGCGGCCGTGCGCCACGTGTGTCGCCAATGGAGCAAGACGCTGGGCGTCGTTGGCGCAAGACAAGAGACGGAAAGGGCACAAAGGTGGATGGCTGCTGAAAAGCGCGGGCGTGACTGGCGTCGTTCCAAGACTCTACGCATGCAAGACTATGCCTTGCGCGCCGTTGGTACCCACTCTCTGAGCATGCTCGAGTGGCTCCACCAGGAGTGCGACCTACCCCTGTTTCGTACCACCTATACGCACGCTATCAAACACCAGCAGTGGGCCATGGTCGGATGGCCACAACAGCGGCATTGTCCCTTTGATGCCGGCGCGTGTTACGCTGCGGCAGAGGCAGGAAATCTCAGTGTGTTACAGCGCCTGCGCGAGCGCCACTGTCCGTGGCGTCCACCGTGCACGTTGCTGCGCTGCGCGGGGGTCACTTTCGAGTATCCGAATGGGCCAGGGCGAACGGGTGTCCCTGGGCCGAGGACGCCATCTTGGGAGCCATCGAGGGAGGCCATCTGGATTGCCTCCTCCAGATGGGAGTGGGCGTGCCGGTCGCTTCCACGGCGTTTCACGCAGCGCGCTTTGGCCATCTGCACATCATACAATGGCTGTGCGAGCGTGGGGTAAAACACATTGGCGATCGTGTGTTTGGCGAGGCCATACGTAGGGGACACATGCACATTGCGCATTGGATGCTCGACAATCAGCGGTCCCTCTGTGTGCGCTCGCCAAACGCGCTCGCGCACGCGGCAAAACGTGGCTCCGTTGCTTTGCTCGAGATGCTGTTTGAAGCCGGATGCCGCTGCGGCCGCGGTTCCTACAGGCGTGCCGCCAAGCGGGGATACATTCACGTGTTTGAGTGGCTCTACGCGCACGGATTTCGGCCTCACGGCGATGGAGACGATGACGGTCGGGGTGCAACCGCCGCTCAGGTGGCGGCCCTTCATGGCCACCTGGCCGCTCTGCGCTGGCTGCGTAAGCATGGCTTTGGGTGTTGTCAAACGACCTATGCCGCTGCGGCCAACGGTGGCCACGTTGACGTTCCTGAGTGGCTTTACCGGAAGGAACCTCTCTCCATGGACTCGACCATGCGCGCTCTCGCCGCAGCCACCGTGGGCCACATCGATGCGCTCTGTTGGGCCAACGATCGCGGGTGCACGCTGTCAAAGGAGATCAGCCTAAGTGCGGTCCGTTTTGGCGACGTGCGCGTCGTTTGCTGGCTTGCGGAAAGAGGCTGTTCATGGGACGACGACCTGTACCTTTGCGCGGCGCGCGCCGGCCACGCCCACTTGCTGCAGTGGGCCCACGATCTCGGCTACGGACCGCCAGACGGTATCGATTGTGCGCACCGCGCGTACGATCGCAGAGGATCGGCCGCCGACGCTGGCCTTGCCGTGATTATGGCGATGCGCGCGCACGGCGTGCGTGTCGACGCTCAAAAGGTACTGCCCGGTGCGATCACAAAGGGCGCGCTCGACACGATAGAATGGTGTCATGCTATGGGGTGCCGCCTTGGCGACGACGTGTGTGCGCCGGCCGCGCGTCGTGGCCAATGGGAGGTCCTGCAGCTGCTGCACCGCCTTGGGTGCTCGTGGGGAGACCACACCATGGACGCTGCAGTGCGTCACGCCAATGTTGCCTTGGTGGCATGGCTCGTCAATCGCGGGTGCCCTTGGACCGAGAGGGCGTGCGAGATCGCCGCGCCAAGATCAGGAAGAATGTTTCAATGGTTGAGAGACCATGGGTGTCCGTTTGATATGGATCGTTGTATGATGGCCATCATCACTTGGCGAGACGACAGTAACGTGCTCTGACACGAATTTGGGGGTTATATTCGAGATATACATATTGGCATGAGGTTGGGTTGGGATTTGACCTAGCGTCCAGTTATCTATACATATATATGTGTGCGTGTGTGTATACACATGACTGTACAAGTTGGCTTGTCTAGTGTGGCGCCAATCTAGGGGGGGGGGAAGGGGCGAGTGGAATCACCGGATAAAGGTCATGGACGCCCTCCCATGGTGACCTTGAAGCGCATGCATGTGATACCAGGCGCGTTGCACGCATGCAGCGTGGGGCGTGTCGGTGTTTGTGGGAGCAAGCGCAGAGCGCGCTCGGCCCAGTGACGTTGGGCCTTGTGTAGCATACGGTGCGAGTCAATCCGTAGCCCGTCCTCTTCATCGCTGTTTGAGCGCTGATAGCGTATGACCAACGTGTCAGCATCGCGGTGCCGTCCTCGATGGTATCTCTCACGTGCACATGGGGCCCCATTAGCGTCGTCGCTGGTATCATTTTCATCTTCTTGCGAGGACGACGTTGTCGACGACGACAGCGACGACGCGAGCCAACGGGGCGAATCGCTGCCGCTCTCGTGCCGCCCATCGGTGTTATCGTCATTGTCGTCGCTGCCATCGGTGTCTCTTTGCGAGGGAACGACGAGCAGCGAATCGCTATTGTGTGTAAAGAGAATGCGCCGACAGCGGATACTACCATCGTCCACGGGACCCTCTCGGGCGCCGGTACACGGAGCGTCCGTGTCGCTCTTGAACAGCCTGCCGTGTGCCGATTCCGTGTCCTCATTTCCGCGGCCTCTGCGCAGCGGCCAACGTCCACCAATCGAACGCAACAGTTCGTTGGATGCATCGTCACCGTCGCTGCGCGCCTGATGGGCGTACCACGTGCGACGCCCTCTTCCGTGACCGCCGTGCGCTCGATCGGAACCTTCATCGTCCGACGTGTTTGTGCTGTCGGCCTTATGCGTCAGACGCGCTAAAAGGCGTAGCGCGCGGTTGGCATGCTTTTGCCTGGGAACGGTTCCGTCTGCGTGCGGCAGGTCCGCGTTGGACGCAAAGAGGCTGCTGCACGTTGCCGGTACGTTGGGCCATGCCGCGATGGCCCTGGCGGCACCGACGAGTGTGTCCAGCGTCAACGTAAACGGGTCCACCATCACGCTGGTGACGTCGGTCGGCTCGCCCATGCGGCACACGACGATTTTGATGCACTGCGCCCATAGGGGAACGCGTCGGCGGCGTGCGTCTCTAGGACACAGATTGCGTACGGCGTCGGTCGCGTTCCGGGTTCGAGAAAACACCGGCGACACACAGGCGTCGTCCGGTGGTACGGCGTGACCGCATGTCGCTCGCGGGGCGGGGCGCGTAATGACCAGCTGCGATGGCGACGTCTGCCAGGCACGCGCGTCATCGCCATTGGGACAGTGGGTGCCATCGAGCAGCGGTCCACGTGCGCGCACGGGGGTAGGCGAAATCGGTGGCGTATCGCATCGTGGCTGTGTGGACTGCGCCAAAGTCATTGTCGTTGCATCGTTCCTGTCGGGGCGATAGTGGTGGCGCCTGGTGCGACGCCCCAGGGTGAGCACGATGGCCGAGACCACGGACGAAGCAGCAGCGCCCACGTGCGGTACATGGTCTACCGACAGAGGCATGTCAGGCGACGACGGGCAGGAACCCCATGGCGACACATCAGTGGGGGAGAGCGGGTGTGACGAGGGCGAGGATGATGGGGGTGAGCGAACCGCACTCGCCTGGCGGTGCGGCACAAGGGCCAAAGACGGAGAGTGCGCCCGTCTGGATTCTGTCTCGCCTCGGCCGCCGTCGGCGTTTTGGGCGGGATCGATGCCGTCGCCATCCTTCGCACCGAACCGGGACGCGTCCCGTGCGTGGCCCGCGGCGTGCCTTGCGAATGAGGCGCGGCGCGGATCGGACCCATCCTCAGAAAGAGGGTCGTGGTCTCGGTCGTCATTGTCTCGTTTGCTGCTTTGTTTGTGGCTTGCGATGCGTATGCGCGAAAACAGCGGACCGTCCTTTGATCCTCTGCGGGCCATGGTACCTTGCGGGATGAGACCCTCGCTCGCGGTCAGGTGAGAACGTGCGCCCTCTTTCTCTGTAACTTTCTCCACTATGTGGGTACGCCTCTGCAAGTGTATGCAAAACAGGGGGTGCGCAACGTGCCCTCTTGGTCCTCGTGCCTTTGGTGCTCTGGCCCGGTCGGACTGCCGGCCTTCTCGGACAAAGGGGCGTCGTGAGCCAACACACGGGCGGACCACGCCCCCTTCCCATCCTCTCTATGAAGCGCTGCCATCTGACGATGGCGCAAACCACCTAAAACGGCCCTGCGATGGGGTCACGTGCACGCACAGCCGACCGAGACACCGCATGATGCCATCACCTCTAATAGACGACCGGCGGCAGACCATTTGTAGTGTACCCGGTGGGCACGATGACACGCGTCAGAGATACCATCACCGTTCAGCCGGCCCCGCGCACTCGGATCATTTCGGCCAATCCCGTGCTCTTGTCAGCCCATTCTGTAAGCGTTGGCGGTGTGTTGCTCTTTCCGGCCCCGTCGTTCCCCCTCTCTGAGACTCGGCGTCGGCAAACGGTCTACCGGACTTGTACAAAGGGGCAATACGCTCGTCGCGCACACACACACGCCGAGAATGCAGACTCGACAGGGATTGGCCGACGGTGGTCGCAGCCAGGCCAAAGCGAACCACACATACACGCACGTGTGACAGTCGCACGCCATGAAAAGAGGCATGGTCGTGGTGCCTTTTGGGCGCCTCCAAACGACCAGTGCTATTAGGCACGTAGGGAAAACAGGTATGTGTGTGTAGGAGAGAGATACACACATAGACACAAGGGCCCTCTCCCTTTCTTTCCGTCGCCGCTTCAGGAGAAAGGGAGCGTGCCCTACACAGGCGTGTCCGTAAGCGAGGTCAGGGAGTACCGGTGTTGCTGCCCGCCATTCATGGCGTCGGGTGCGGTTCCGGCATCCTCCAGCACGCCCCACCCCCCAACTGACGATACGCCAGAGACGGACGCGCCAGCGGCCACCGCACCGGGCGTCTCCGATAAAGGACGCCCGGCCGAGATAGTCCAATCGAGCGCGTGCGTCATCGATGTCTCGCTGGATGATGACAATGACAGTGATGAGGACGACAACGATGATGATGATGATGATGATAATGATGGTAGAGGCAAGGACGCGCGGTCAATCACCCCATCCACCGGACAATCGATGGGTGCTGATGACGGCGAGGACGAAGACGCCGACTGCGAGGACGAGCAGGAAGACTCTAGCGTGGTCCGCTCCGCCGAAAGCGGCAGCGCCACACCAAAGGTAGGACGAACGCAGAGAAAGCCCACGACGGCAGCGCGAGCGCAATCTGTCTCCTTGGGTACCAAGGCAGGGGCGCACACTCGAAAGCACAGATCCACGCGCCAGTGCCGCTCAAACGACTCTGAAGCGACCCGCCGGCAGCGCCAGCGCAGACCCCTTGCGCGCACCCACAAGGAGGAGCCCCGCTCTCAGAAACAGACCGGGCGACGATGGCGGCAGCAACAGTCTGACGGATCATCGACTTTGGGCCCTATTGGGATCGACTCGGACAGAGACACCCTGCTCTTGGCGTGCACGGAAAGCGATACGCTCGGCTGGCTCGAGACCAGCGATACCGACAGCGGTATCGCATCGGCCTATGGGCATGCCAGCGACCCCGCAGGCATAAACACCGATTGCGGGTCCCTGTCGGGTGACACGGAACGCATCGAGGAAGCCATGATCGAAGCCATCCGACAGATGCCGCGCAATTATGCGTGTAAAGGCGCACCGTCCGATTCTGCCTCGCCGTGCTCATCGACGGTGTCCACCCCTTCGCGTTCCCAATCGTCGGGCACACCGAGGCCGACCGTTTTGGGCCGCGGACGACGCCGTGATGAAACTCTTTCCTCGAACGGTCGGTCGTCGTCATCGCTGAACTACACGGTGTCAACGATGGCAACGCACGTTTCGCTTTCATCGCTCGACTCTTGCGACGACTCGGCGCTCGCCCCACCGTCCTATCTGGAGGCTACCGGCCAGGTACCGCTCGCACGCCCGGCGCTCACGCTCACGCGCGAATCTTCCCCCGCGGCAGAGCGCGAATACGTATCCGTCGCGCGCGTGCATCCGTGGCGCGAGTTGGCCTCTGCCGTCGATCCCACAGGACGCATGCCTCTGGACGTTTCCCTCGTGTGGGCCACGTTCGACGCGCACCATCAAGAGAACGGGCCTTTGCCTTTTCCCGGCGCCGACGGCACAAGGAGGGAAACGATGGCGACGACGGCGACGGCAGCGATGACGACGGCGCTAGCGCTTCCGGCCCAGTTCGATGGACGGCAACGATGGGCCGGACTGCTCACCGTGCCGCGCGATCAGGATAGATCGGGGGCCTGCTGGGCCCACGCCGCCGTGGGGGTGCTCGCCGACAGGGCCGCACTGTGGACGATGCGCGCCGTACGTCCGTGGCCTGACGGCATCGCGCGCCCGGACGTGTTTGGCGCCACCCTGTCCGTGCGCAGCCTCATAGATCGCAACAACAACAACAACAACAGGAGCAGAAACGATAGGGACGGGCCACACGAGGGGGTTTGGCGCGGCGACTGTGGCAACAACAATGCCGACATGCTCGTAAAGGCCAATGGTGCCTACCACGGGCCTCACACAAGGGACCACCCGCAGACGCTGTGCGGTGCGTTTGATACGCTCTATGTTGACGGGGTGATGTGTCCAAGTGAGCCCCCGTGGAGGTGCCGTTCGCTGGACCACTATGGGCTGGCGTCCCACAGCGAGACCGACATCAAGGCCGAACTGTTTTGCTGGGGACCCGTGGCCACCGTGATGGATCTCTACGAGGACTTTGTCTACCCCCACCTGTACCCGAGGAGTTGGGAGGGCGGCGTGTATCGCCATCAGACAAAGACGCAAGAGGGTCCAAGCAGCGGGACCGTGGGAGGCAAGGGCACGGCCCAAGGGTGGGCGGGCGGGCACGCCGTCGTGCTCGTTGGATGGTGTCAGATGGATCTGTCGCTGGAGCGCCTTGTCACATCGGAGGGAGTCAGCGAGAGGGCCAACGCGATGATGGGGCCGGCGGCCACGTTCCAGCGGCACACGTGCTGGATCGCGCGACACGCGTGGGGCCAGCAGTGGGACGCCCAACTGTGGACGGTCACGGGCCAGGGACCCGCTCCGACGAGCCTCGCCGCGGGTCATTTTCTCATCGCGTCGGGCCAGTGCAGCCTCGAAAGCAACGTGGTGGCGTGCGTGCCCGACATTGGCGGTCTCTCCATTGACGATGCGCGCCTCTCGCGTCGCGTCGCCCAGATGTCAGAAGATGCCAGCAGGCGCCGTGCTGCCGTACCTTGGAATCAGGCGCATGATCTGGCCGGGCCGGTGCGCGTTGATATGCACCGGCTGCCGGCAATGGGCACGTTTGTCGCCGGCGAGCAGTTTGGACCACTCGGATTTCGCTTTCAGCATCACTGCCTCTATGACCCACTGTTTGTGCCCCTCGCGGGCGACTCGCAACGCTCCTCGTCGTCATGGTCATCGCCATCACCATCGCATGGCCAGCAACATACATTTGACGGCTCCGAATCCAACACGCTCATATCTCCGTCTTTGGATCCACGCTCGCTGTGGACGCGCGCGCTCTACTCGGCACGCACCAGGCCCGTGACGCCTTCCATGGCGTGGTCGACGTCATCTCCCGATTCGTTCTCGTTGTCGTCGTCGTCATCATCGATTCCACCATTCTTGATGCAGAACACGCCCTCGTGTGCGCCTTTGCCCGTGCACAACAACCACGACATCGCGAGGGAGCCGTCCTCTATACATCAGGGACATCAGCACCAGCAACAGCCCCAATGGAACTCGACGCGGCCATGGCCCGTGCCTGATGATGAGCGGCGCGCGACGCCCACATGGTCCCATCAAACGCCTCCTCTGCCTGCCCATTCATCCCCGGTCGCGTGGCAAACTCTGCAGCAGCACCGAGAGCAGCACGTAGACCATGACCCCTACCCACCATTGGCAGAGACGGCCGATGGATGCGATGTGGATGGCCAAGACTGGAGCAGCGCGCCCGACATTTGCGCGTCTCCGGCCTTTACTCACGACGGCGATGCTGCCTATTCTGTCTGCAATCCGTGGCAATCGCCGGCAATCGACATGGGATCGGCAGCGTATGAGGGTGAGACACACGGCGACGAATCCTGGACACAACACAGGCGCGTTCGATTCGTAGAGCCAGAGGACTGGGCTCGTTCGGGTGGTGGCATTACGGGACAGAACCACGACCGACCACGGGACAAGTCCTTTTACATGGATGAGCGCGTCGAGACGCAGTATATCAGAGATGGCGATGACGTTCCCGCAGAAGCCGGTTACTCTTTTGGAGAGCGCGATGTTTACCATGATAGGTCGGCAGCCCATGACGACTACAGCAACAGTGACGCCGAAAAGTCTGACGAGGAGAGGCGGCGTATACACCGATTGCGGCCGTGAATAACGTATCACCGAAACACACATCTTTGTCCACGCGCAGGGGTTTCCGTCTGTCCACCCCCCGCCATCCCCTCTCCATCCTCATTGTCTGGGACACACCTGGGGGGCACCCAATCCAAAGCGGGGATGCCCGGTGACGGTACGCAGTTGTCGGCAGATGCAGCGTCGGACAACCATGTTGCGCAGTACGTGCGCACGCCTCGCGCGCGCGGTCCGACCAGAGTGTTTCTCCTCGACACACTCTGCGTTTTGGCGCGCGTTCATGTGACGCCGTTGAGTTGTCCTTTCTCTTTTTGAACCTCGCGGGCAAGGGTCTGGTCTGCTTGCGCACAAGTGATGTAATTGGCTGCGCGACATCCGGCCACGAATGCTCCCACCGCGTAAAACATAAAATGCACCCGCCAAAAGTGATCCGCCCCGCTGTACCCCGCGTCAGTAGAGAGACGTTTGGGTTATGGACACCTTTTACCACCACCGCTGCGCACAGTGTGTCCTCTCCCCCCCCCCAAAGATCAAGGTCCACAGTACGCGCCCAACCATCCAGCAGATTTTTGCAAGAGAGGAATCTGTCTGGAAAGGCACCAGACACTGCTGTCGCTGTCGACAAAAAATCCGCCAAGTTTGAGCCTTGTGTCCCCAACTTGCGCGCGGTCGATCAACAGCAGTCGTGCTTTATCCCCGGCTCGATGGACGAGTTTTACTGCCACATCCGCGCCGCGACGAGCGGAAAAGGTGCATCTCATGATCATACACTTTGAACGCAAAACGACAATGCCGCGCCTTGTAGAATCGACACGGACAGGGGTGATCGGTAGTGGCAGGGAAACATGCATTTAAGGAAAAAGTCGTCAGAAACCCGACATGGAGAAAGATCACAGGGTGTCGATGGGCTCGTGACCGTCGACGATGGCATTGACGATGCGCTGAGCAAAGTTTTCCGGCGTTTCCGGCGCCAACAGCGGGGCAAACGCGTCGATGGCGTAGCGCGCGCTGTAGGCGGTCATGTGGATCTCGACATCATGCGCGCCCGTGACATCTTCCTTGATGCGAATGTTGGTCTTGTCGGCGCGGCGGAACAGCTTGTGCACGGTCGCGTTATTGCTGTTCCAGTCAAAGGAGGGCCAGATGCGCTCTGCGTCGGCGCGCGTGTACACGCCCGACCTGCTTCCGTCGTGCATGACAAACACGACAAAGACGATCCTGTTGGCACCCTCTTTGGCAAGGACGTTGCGGACCATGCCGGCCACGGTCGCATTCTTGTTAAAGAGACATTCTGCGCCGTCGGCCGCGCGCTCCAGAAATGCGCCGACACATTTGCCCAGTTCAAGGGCCAAAAGTGACTGGACGCGCATCGGGTCGTCGAGACGGTCGCGCAGCCACTTCCACGCATAGTCGGTCGATGCCGCTACGATGATCATGACCGTCAGGAAGGCGAGGCACGGTTGATAGCCATCGTGGGTGATGCATAGCGCGCACACGGCCACAAACACCATGCATGCAGTGCCAATATGCATCGTCTCGACGAATAGGCCTAGCGTGTCAACGAGCGCCCTGTTGGGGCGTTTCGCGGGGGTGTCGCGCGGTGCATAGGACGACGCCCTGGGAAAGGGGACCGCTTTCTCTTTTGTCTCCATTGATATGCAGGTGCAGGTGCGTTGTTGCGGTTATTGTTGTTGTGGCAGCAACGATATTTTGTCACGTTGTTTTATTGTTTTACGGTTAAAACAGACCAACCGGCGTTTACTGTATTACCGGCCGAAACCAATGACACACTATCGTGGGCGTGATTCGCCTAGCACGGGGGTTGGACGTTTCCTTAAAAGATGCCCTTTGCGGCCAAAGTCTCTGACAGTGCAATCAGCTACAGGGTGTTTTACAGCCATTGCCGATTGCGAGCCATCGCCACGTCGCCCTTGTAATGCATGGGGCGTCTTTCTTTCTTTCATTTGACAGAGAGAGAGAGAGAGAGGCGCAGTGCAAAAGGGCGACTCGTCAAAAGGTACGACAGCGATGACCACAGCCACAGGTGGGCCGTCGGGACAGGCCTCTGGTACGGCAAAGGTCGGCTCTCTGTCCCGAGCGCACAAAGAGGACGGGGCCTGGCGCCTCGTTCGTCCGAATGTCGACGTGACGGGCATGTGCCACCGCCCTGTAGGTCTACCCACCTCCCTTGTTGTCTGTACGATCCCAGCACACAAGACCCCACCCTCCAGAGCGTGGTTCTCGACATCTGTGGTCCGCTCTTGCGCAAAAGGACAGGCAGGATCATGGAAACGGACTCGGCAAAAGAAAGGGGGCCATATATAGTGTAAAAGACGTTTGTAATGGGACCAGAAACGTTGCAGTGCATGATGGACGACTGCACATTGCGCACGGGGTACAACCAGCGCACGCACATGTTGGTGGTGCGCCCTCCTCCCACCGTCCTCCATCTATGCTCGGTGCTATGGGGGAAAAAGACGCTAACATGGGGCGGTACCCGCAAAAGGCAATGCTGGGTCTGGTCGCATGGCCCTGCTTTGTATTGGCGGGATGGTGCTTGGGAGTGCTCTCGGTCATCACTCATGGCCAGCCGTTGGGCGCTCCGCGTCTAGGGACCATAGGGCGGCGCCTGTGCATCAAACAGGCACAAAGGGCATGGCGGTTTGTCGGCACGTGGGTCACGATCGAAAAGGGCGCCTGATTGAGGTACGGTGCCCGAGTACCCAACATGTTTGGTTCTGCCACCATGGGTTCACCCCGCCGCAGTGACACGGCACACATTTGATACACGGAACCAGTTCGCCCTACGTGGGGAACCAATCAAAAGAGTCCAAATGCAAAATCCATGTTTGGCATGCCGACGTCGTAAACAACCATACCGTTTGCCATCGCGGCGTTTTGGCAGCGGTGCAATCCGACATCTCTGGGAGGGGTGTCTGTAGGGGTCGGTTGTTTGTGCATTGGCATTGCCGGCAAAAGACATTATCTGATTGGCCCTCCCCCACAATTCGCACTGTTCCGCAAAAGGCCGTGGCTCTTTGGCGTCATATCTCCAACAGCGCGCCCTCCAAGGTGGTGCAAGATGTGGTTGTGGACTGATGGCTTACGCAGAGAAACACACTGACTGGGCACCGGTCAGCATTTTGCGAAAAGGATCGCTCTTGTTGTACGTGTGACGGAAAGGCCAGGTACGTGTCGACGGATCGGTCACGATCAACCATGCGTCCCTCCTCTCTGTACCACAATTTCGTATGAACATAATCGGTGGAATGGGTTTCATTTCGCGTGACCCTCGTGACGTTGCCTGTTTGCGAGTACGCAGAATCACCAAAGTCATACTAGATAAAACTCTCTTGTTGTGAGCGACGTGTGTGCGTGTGTGTGGGCGACGTGTGTGTGACTTTGGCCTTGCGCGGGACCCGCAAACCAGCGACTGCACAATGGTAAAGATGTCTACTGTTGCCATATGGACTATGACAAGAGACCAACACGCGAGGGAGTGCGGGCGCGTTCGATTAAGGCCGCCTCCCAAGAATGACGTTCTTTCACGTCGTCACTCACACTATTGGCATTTTTAATCTATTTTTGAATTCCTATTGGTTTTTAGACGCGATGACGTAAAGGAACGTCATTCTTGGGAGGCGGCCTTAAGGCAAATGATTCAATGTCCAAGACACATTGGGACTGCGCCGAGGACGCGATGGATGGCTAGGATTCGCCGGCCTCGAGGGGCTTATTGTTGCTGACGATGCTGTCGACGATACGACGTGCGGGGGTCTCGCACGCCAGCAACGCAGCAAATGCGTCGATCGCGTAGCGTGCACTGTAGACGTTTATGTGGAACGTCGTCTTGTTTAGGTCCTTGTCCACAATGTGCACCTCTTGATCGTTTATGCGGCGAAACAGCTTCTGAAGCGCCACACCGTCGGTACGCCAATCGATGCCAGACCAGATACGCTCTGCATCAGACCGTGCGTACGCGGCTGATCTCTTGCCATCATGCATGATAAACAGATCGGCGCTCTTGCGTTCTTCGCCTCTGTTTAGCGCACAGAGTAGGTCCCCCACGAGCGCGCCCTTGTCCATCGTATGCTTGGCTCCCGGCGACGCGCGTTCCAAAAGTGTGTCGATGCATTCGCTCACATTGAGGGCCAATAGGGCGTATTTCCTGATCTTGTAGTCCTCGCTGTTTTGCGCTTTGAGCCACGGGTGGTTCCTTGATGTGACAGACAGTGCGGCGATCATCAGCGCGCATAGGCAGATAAGCGCATGGCCACGCGCGACGAATATCCCAAGCATGACGCCCAAAGCACACAGCATGCCAAAGTAGACCACGCGAACCAACGCGATTGGGATGTACGCAAGGATTCCATCAATGCTGCTTGCACTGGTCGTACTCGGGGTATAGGATGACGCCCTGGGAAAGGGTTTCTCATCCATGGTCGTCGCTCCTCTTTCCATGGAGCGTTTGCTCGGCTTTTTGGTCTGTTTTGCAAAGATACGGACCGTTGCTCTGTCGATCCTATCGGGCGCTTTTGGTGGAAACGCAGCTACACCGGAAAAAAGCGGCACCGCCGGCGCCAGCTGCGAGAACCATGTCTGTGAGGGAATGACGAGGGCCGTGACTCGACAGAGTCGGTAGAGATAAATTGTTTCGATCCGTTTTCCAGCTTGTTGTGCAAATTCGACCCTGTTCCCAATGCAAGACTACACGGCCAATTCCGCAGAGGACAGACCATTACACGGTGCGTGGCAACGAAATCGATAAACGTTCGACTCTATCGAGTCGCGTCCCCCTCTCCCGGTCATTCTCTAGGGACGCGTTTCATGCGCGGGGTCGCATACGCGGCGCCTCGTAGGGCGCATCGGCGAGCGCGTTGTTTTCAAGGGGGCAAAGGCTCGCGTGGGGAACGGTCAGCAAACGCCCTTTTTGGCGACAGAATGTGAGGGTCAAAGCGCACGCGTTTATCCTGTTCCTTACAATGTGCGCCAAACAAGGTTGGGCTCTCTTTCAACGGTATGAAAGGGGAAGGGAGGGAGGGAATGTGTGACTAGATCAGTAGGCCCTGGCGGGCGAGAACCATTGTGGCAGACTCGATCGGGCTCGCCACCAGAGGCCGAGGCGTCCCGCACCAAAAGCGCCATGCGGCAAACGTGGTCGGGTTCGTGTCGGTGCCGCAATAATGGGCGAGTTTCGCCAGCACGAGCACACGCTGCGGCCTCTCTTGGGAATAGTTTATCGCATCCTCGTGATATTGGATGTGATCGACGCGCAAGACTCCCGAAGCCACGCTGTCCCAGAGGGTCGGTTCGTGCGCACCTTTTCCCGCGTGATCCACACGGTGGAACAGGGCGATGCGCTCATCAAACAGTGGAGAGAGGTGGATGATGAGGCGCTCGACATGATGAAATCGACCATCCTGGATCATGCGCGCAAAGGCGTCAACCACGATGGACGGCTGCTCTATCAGAAAGAGCGGCCATCTGTTGGCGATCGCCTCCACAACATCCACGTCTGTCGGGTGCATATGGTATCTCCTATAGGACCACGCCGCCCCGGTCACGAATCCGGAAACGCGCTCATGGGTGACGGCCATACCGAGGCGGGCGACCATCTCGATGTGTTTGGGACCAACCCTCGGTACATGACCGACGAGGTGGTCCACGATCGTGGGTTCGTCCGATAGAGCAATTCCGTGCTCTTGGCGCACGGCAGAGGCAACGGCGAGCGCCACGTCATAGAGCCCCGCTACTGCGGCCCTACAGTACATGAGCGCGGCGTCGCAATACCCAGTGCCGTGGGCGCGCAGTACGCCGACGGGGTCGATTCCACAAACTGCATGACGCGCCCAGTGCTTGCACGTGTCCAGATAGGCAGTCGCGCCTCGATGTATCATGCGCGCGGTGCGCAGCGATTCGATCAAGTTCTCGTAATGGAGAAAGGACCTGTTCATGCCCATCGCGTGGGCTTCATCGACGACCAAACGGACCAGTTTGGAACGGTTGTCATTCTCGTCCTCATCGATATGAGCGTGTTTGCCTTGCTCGTCTCTGTCGATGGCCGCTGTTGTGCCATCGTCGCGTTCAGTGTCTACGAGGGCAACGAGAGCGGCGATGCAGCGCACGGCGCCTGCCACCGCCAACGCACGCCATATGCGGCGGCCCACGCACGCGTCGTCGACACCTCTTCCTGCAAAGCTGTCTCTGTGATGCACGAGGAGGTTGAGGGCGGCAAGAAAGAGAGGCATATCGTCCGGCTCATAGGGGGACCTCGCGACGGCGCACACAAAGTGATGCATGGTCATTGCCGATTTGAACGATGCCGTCCTGTAGAGCGCTATAAACTCGGGCGACGCGTAGACGCGCAGGGCCATCCTTCCAAAACCGAGACGAACGAGCAGCAGGGGCAGCTTGTCCAGCAGGGGCACGTCGATGATGCGCTTTGCTCCGTCCGCGATGGGATCATGATAGTAGAGATCACCGCGTATGATACGGCTCACGAGGTGCGCCCTTTTGATGCATTCATGGAGAGTGCCCATGCGCAGGGTGCCCACGGTGTCGCAATACAGCTGAACGCGGACGCTCATCGCGTCATCGCCATCATGTTCCAGGACGGGCGAATCTGACACGGGGTCCCGTTTGTCCAAGGGCCCAACTTGACCCGCGCAGGCAAAGAGCACGGCGCCTGTGAGGGTGGCCATGCGACCGCTTTCAAAGGCACTGCGACGCTTTTGGGCGCCGATTTTGGTGAAACGATGCGCCATGGAGCACCACGCGCGATGCAAATGTCCCCCGGAGCGCGTCGAACGGGCTGACGGGTTCTCGATGATACTCTTCCACCGAGCGCATACGACGCGCGGGAGCACGCGTTCGGCCGGGTCCAGGAAACCGCGCCCATGCCTATCGGCACCATTAAGGATCATGTCCCACAGTTCGTTGGCCAGTTGGTCGCCATCCGTGTGCTCTTGCTGTTTCGTCTCCTCCATCGCTGGCACTTCCTGTGCCGCCGCCATCATCATCGTCATCAATAGAAACGCTCCTGTGACCAACCCGTTCACCAGGGGGGGGGGCGGACGGGAGTGAGAGCAACGGCAGCGTAAACCCACGCTCCGATTGGTACAGCCCCCGCCCTCAACTGATTGTGGCGGCAATGATACGCAGGCGCAGTTTTGGGGGGGGGGGAGAATGGATTCTTTTTAGAGGAGGAAAACAAAGAGAAAACAAACATGGCTTCAAAAGGGTTGGTCCAGAGCAAAGACCCGAAGATTGGCCGCGGCCGACGATCCGCCGGCTGATGGCGCTCCATCCCGAGTGTCGCCAGCGGTGGCGCTGGCCTGAGCGCGCGCCGCCGAGACGCCCACGCCCGACTTGGAGTACTCGCCCACGCGGCGCTCGAAAAAGTTGGTCTTGCCGTCGAGTGAGATGAGTTCCATCCACGGGAACGGGTTCGTGGCGCCAAAGATCTTGCCGCACCCGAGTTGCACCAGCAGGCGGTCGGCGACAAACTCGATGTACTGACACATGAGCGCGGCGTTCATGCCGATGAGGCTCACCGGCAGCGACTCGGTCACAAACTCCTTTTCGATCTCGACGGCTTCGCGGATGATGCGCACCGGGACGTCGTTGGGCAGACGTGCGTGGGTGAGCATCGAGTATAGAAGACACGCGAGATCACAATGACTACCCTCATCTCTGCTGATGAGTTCGTTGGAAAAGGCGAGGCCAGGCATGAGTCCTCTCTTCTTGAGCCAAAAGATGGCGCAGAAGCTGCCCGAAAAGAAGATGCCCTCGACGGCGGCGAACCCGATCAGGCGCTCGGGAAAGGTCTCGAGGCCCTCTGTGCAGATCCACTTGAGCGCCCACTGGGCCTTTCTGCCCACCGAAGGCACCGTGTCGATGGCGCGAAACAGATGGTCCTTTTCGACGGGGTCCTTGACATAGGTGTCGATCAGCAAAGAATACATTTCCTGCCACGCCATATATGGATACACAAATAAGAACACACGTTAGAACAGCTTAGCATGGTTGCGTACGTCGGTGCGTGAATGCGTACCGAGTGGATTCCCTCGATCATGGTCTGGAAGCCATAGTACAACCTGACCTCTGGGGCCTGCACCTCGGTCATGAACCGGCCCGCAAGGTTCTCGGCCACGATACCGTCGCTGGCGGCGAAAAAGGCCAGCACGTGCTTGATAAAGTGGCGCTCGTCGTCGGTGAGGCGCTCCCAGTGGGCCATGTCCGAGCCGAGGTCGACCTCTTCCGCCGTCCAGAACGACGCCTCGGCCTGCTTGTACATGGCCCAGATACGCTGGTAGCGAATGGGAAACAGGACGAACCGGTTGGGGTTCTCCATCAAGAGAGGTTCACGGTTGACGAGCGCTCGCCGCTCCTCCCTGGTTCCGCTCACCAGCGGTTTACTCGCAACATCGCCTCGCTCAATGGGAGCAGCAGTAGTAGCAGCAGCGGCGGCAGGGCCTGTCTCCCCATTGTCCTTGACGAGTGTAGGGTCAGAGTTCATCCTTGTGGTCCGATACGGGTGATGTGGCCGCCTTTGCAGGAAAAAGAGTATGACCCTGGCCTGCTTGTGAACACAACGGAGGAGGGGGGGGATTGCGCGTGTCGACACTGCTGATGGACAAAACCGTGCCGTGCAGCTGAGCCTGTCAGGGACGACAACGTTTCATTCTCTTTTTTTTTCCCTTGTTTCACCCTTTCCCGCAAAACCGGCTGCTCTGATCCGGCGAGGCGGACGGCGCGTCTCCTTTTCCCTCCTGATTTCCTCGATTACATCGTTTCCAGCGGCAAACGGCCATTCGTCGGTGCCAACCGTTCGCTCCCAAGAGTGCGCCCCCGCCAGAACCTGAAACGTCCCAGAAGAGACCCCATGCAGCGACTCGCGTTTGGAGCGGGTAGATACGCGCCGTGGGTAACACTCCCGCCTTTGTGTTATTCCCTTGCCAGAGCAGTGACCAAACAAGACTAACGATTGGACGATGAAAGCATCTGCGCAGCCGGGCCGGTAAACCATGTGGGAGCACGGTCGGGAGAGTGCCCCTTTCACAGCAGCTGCGCTCGATCAATGTCAGGGCCATGTTCTTTGACACAGAGCGTGCCCTCCTGGGCGGCCTCGTTGGCGCGTCCACGTTTGCCTTTGTGGGTGCCGATGTCGGATACGAGGGCGCGTTGGTGGGTGCCATCGGTGGCATGGGCGTTGGCTTTGTCGTGGGCATGGCGCCCATACCGGTCACCGTCGTCATCGGCTGCAGCGTCCTCGGGCGCCTGTGGTCGGTCTACTCGGGCGACGACCAGAATCAGCCGAAATAGTTTGTTTGCATCGTCGTCATCATGTAATGCCACCTTCACAAACATGCTAAAGGGTGACTGGCCAACAACGCGTTGATGCACTTGTGGACTGCACGAGGCCCATTGAACAAGGCGACACTGCCAAAGTCCTGTACGGACTGATGGTGCGCCTGTTGATCCTTGCGTTTTTGCGAAACGCCTCGGGTGCCGCCCTTGTCAGAGAGCAGTTATAGTGGACCGTTCCCAGTCTTTGCAATTGCAGGAATGCAACCCCCAGTGTTTGTGCCCAATGCTCCAACTCTTGAGGAACATGATTGCGTTGTTTTCACCGCCCGATCATACCTCGATTGGCGTTGCTTGTACCTTTGAGACCTCTCGAGTCCGACTCGTACGCCTGCGCCAACTCTAGGGCCAACACTGATGAGATATGTTTGTTGCAAAAAGGCAACATATGTATTGTGTCTTGATCAAGGGCGGTCGGCAAACAACGATGCCAGCCCACGTAGGTTGGCGATGGGCAACCGACCCTGTGCCAGCTGCTGCATTTGCCCACGCTCGCACGAGTCCAGGGCGCGCAGCACACAAGTTCTTTGGAACACGCGCTGTGCCTCGGCGCACGTGCGCTGCGAAACAGACCACGTAAAGCGCTGACTGGGCGTCCACTCGTCGATCTTTACAACACTGGCGTCATTGACCACGTTATGCCTGTGGTTGTCAAACAGATCGGGGTAGAGGGCATAGGCGCAGGCCGCTTTGATTCCCCTGCGTGCTCGCTCCAGGGCCACATGAGCGATCCCGTCGGCACCGTCCGTGAGCACGGAAACGAGGCGAGGTGACAGACAGACATTGTCGTGGGACAAGAGCCACAAGAGGTCGCGTGCACGTGCGCAGTGCGCGTGATTGCTGTCCATGATGGTGATGGCCGACATGCACCCCTCGCGGTACAGCGCAAGCGGATCACGCGCCTGTGCCGGCGCAAATGCGTGCACGCCAAACGGAGGATCGAGGCCATGTTCGCGCGCACTGTCTCGGGCCCACGCACAAACGGCGTCGCGTTCCTCGCAGAGCGCACTGAACCAGATGCGCCCATATGCGTTGCGGTGAAAGAGCCCCCGATGGTGCATCTCCTGCAAGAGGTCAACGCGCTGGCACCGCACCATTTCCCGGCAGAGGGCGATGCTCGGTGGAGCACACCGACACATGTCCAACGCGAACCGCATCGTATCGACCGACCCGGGGAGCACACGGTCCTTGTTCGAAAACCTCTTGTCATCCTGCTCCAACAGTCCAGCGGGAATCGTACAGAGGCCCTCTTTCATGAGCCACTCTAGCACGGCCGGCGTGCTCGCCCCCAGTGCCGCGTAGGGCGCGCGTCCGTTTTCCGCAGCAAGGGGGCGCACGTGCTGATCGATGGCCCACCGAGGCATCGCGTCGAGCATATCGTGCCTCTTTAGCGCCCCAATCCAGGCCTCGTGGTTATCGTCGGACAAGAGGCCTGTGCCCGCGATCCATTCGATCATCGCGCCGCTCTTGTGCCTGGAACGGGTGCTCTCCAAGGCACCACCGAGCGCGTATTGAACCCATCGCAGAGGCGAGTCCTTGATGACGCTGGACGTACGCTCCAAGAGCCATGCGGCGAGATCGACACGTTGCGCGTCACCGATGGCGTGCCACAGACCACTGTCGACATTACCGTAAAGACCGGTTTCGATCAAGAAACTAAATGTCTCGGTGCGAGTACGTTCAAGGATGTGTCCTAGCGAAAGCCATTCACGGATGGTATCTTGCGGTGCGCGCTCGACGATGGCGGCTATCGTCTGGAGATCAAGATGTACGCGTTCAGCATGACCCCGATCGAGTAAATGTGACCACACGCAGGTGTCAAGCCGATGCACAGAGCACACAGTGCGCATCCACGCAACGACACCCGTGTGACCCTCGATCAGTGCATGCATCAAATGGCCCCTGTGCACAAATGCGGGCGATTTCCTACCGCGCACGGCATCGGCCCAGACAAGGTATGCGCCAAACGCAGAGGGCGAGCCAAACATGCTCGCATAGTGGTTTAGAAGAGCATCACTCTTCCAGTGTCCCACAGATGCATTTATCTCGCGCCACTGGGCGCACACGCGTGCCGCCAGCGTTTGATCAAACACATCGAGGTGGCGCTCAAACACATAGGCCATCAGCCTTGGTCCGAGCACACTGTGAATGCTCATAGCGCCGACGCGCCCGGATTGCGGATGGGACCGTTCGTCTGTGCTGCGGCGACAGTGATCAAGGGCGGACCACAAACAAAGTGCTCTGTCACGCTGCGAATCTCTTTGCAGCGGGTGGCCGAAAGGGCAGTCGCATTGTGCGCGAAAAAACGATCCCATACGCTCTTCCCAGAGAATCGTGGATAATGGCTGCCAACGGACCAGGCCGGTCGAGTTTTGGATTGAGACAAGCTGGCGATGATCGCACATGTGAATTCGCTGGCAGGAGCAACAGTAGCAGCAGCAGCAGAGTCGTCCTCGAACAGAAATGAGGCGTCCCCAGTTTTGGCGGGCTGGAAGAACTCGCTTTTGCCAAATGCAAGCGCCAGAGTCCACATTCGCACGGCCCATGATTGCCGACAAACGCGCAAAGGTGCGTCGTTTTGGCGCACGTCATCGCAACCCATGCCCATCACACTCTTTTAGTTGCGCGCTCATGGCTAAAGACAGCGCTCCTCATTGAACCACTTTTCTCTGCTAAACAAAAAAAGACACACGGGTACACCGCAAGGGCATGGCACGAAAGACTGTGGCGGCACAAGCCACCGGCAGAATCGCACTCTGGGTGGCGGCATGCACGATGGTCGTGATGGCGCGCATCGCCAGCGA
>Ga0255334_1000687_pt1 | contig 22708 bp, 28 predicted proteins | sample EtOH5_35cm_T3_12_FD_202080 | JGI IMG/M metagenome (GOLD analysis project Ga0255334, IMG submission 202080) | Sandy soil microbial communities from University of British Columbia, Vancouver, Canada - EtOH5_35cm_T3_129 | ecosystem: Engineered > Artificial ecosystem > Sand microcosm > Unclassified ... | reverse complement strand
GAAGTCAGAACGCAGGGCTATGGCGCGCGGCATGGTGAGCCTCCGAGGGTCACCAGCTTGAATCACATCACCGCCGCGTCGGGGAATCCCTCTCGTGAGTCACACGCCACGGGATTTGGTATAAATCGCCCCACCCCCAAGCTCCGGAGACTTTGGCGCCTCCGGAGAGCGATTTCCGGAGTCGTTGCGTTCTCCAACCCTCAAGCCACGGCAGCAAAACCCCAGGAAACCTGCGGTTCACGGCGCTACTGATGGGAAGGAAATGTGAGGTTGGAAAACCGACTGGAGCAGCGGTGGGAACCGGGAACTGAAATTCTCTGGGACAAATGCGCCGCCGCGGCTGGGGGCCCCATCGCTCCGCGAATGGCCCAGCCACGCCAAGCGGCTTTGTGGACGCGGGGCATCCCTGCAATATTGTGAAGTCACAAATCGACAGCCCGGACACAATACTGCGCGGCGTTCATCCTTTGATATGCTTGAGCCAAACGCGTGCAATGCTGCTTTGCGAGTTTGCCCCTCGACGGTGCTGGATTTCTCCGCGCCCGATTGAAGGAGCAAACTGCATGTTCACCCAGACCAAGTCGTTCGCGCTTGCCGCACTCACCGTCGCCGGCTTGGCCGTCGCGGCACCGCTTCCCGCCATCGCGGACGGTGCGCCGGTGGTGTCCCTCGGCATCACGCCCGTCGGTCCGATGCGCCTGCCCTTCTACAATACCAACGCCACACCGGTCACGACGGCGCGCGTCATCGGCTACGGCCCGTCGCCCGACTTCGCGCCGATCTACGACACGAATGTGCTGCAAGGCGTGACCACGCGTCCGGTCAGCAATATCCGCAGCAGCGGCGAGAGCGTCGACATCGACTATGACAATGAGGCGGCTGCCCGCGCGCCGCATGCGCTTCCCGACCTCTCAGGGCGCCACAATCCCGCACTGTCCAACCTTGAGACCCTGCCGAGGTCGCTCCGCTAGCATCGCGCCAGTAGAAGCGATGCTTCGCTGACCGCGATGCTCGCCAGCCGTCCTATCGGTGCGTCTTCGTCGAAGGCGAGAACGTCGACATGCGGTTTAATGGTGAGGTGACCGTCCGGCCCCCTCACCATTCGAAGCCCGTCCTGGCGCGGTGCCCCAGTACGCTGTTCCTTGGACGTGATTGCCGAGTCCGGGGCATGACGACAGACGAGCGCCCGGTCTCGGCGGAACTGCCTCGCGCCAGGTGCTCGTCAGCTACTAAGCGTAACCAATTTGTGGGGTGGTGATACGTGCGCCTCAACGGTCGTTCCATAGCGGCGTGGCGGATTTCCAACTGAGAAAAGCCAGTCAGTGTAGGTTTCGCTTGCACCGCCTCGGGGCGGCTCCATGCTTGGGGGAGCCGACCGGCATGCCAGGCACCGCAAAGCCCAGGATACCTGCCGGTTGCTCGCCGAGAAGACGCCATGGAAGCCGGGGGAACGTGGCATTCGATCACGTAGTTGTCGACGAAGGCCGTAAGGCAGAACTCCAATTCGCGGGGAACGCCAGAGCGTCGTCCCATCGCGGGCAGATCATCCGAATGGTGCGAGACCACATGCAGCCCAGGGCTTCGCAGATGCTGGACCCAAGCATCGCAGCAATCGCAGGATTCTGCTTTGTCGACCACTACCAAAGGCGCGGTCGCCGCAGCACGGCGCCCTCGGAAGATCCCTGCGCCAATAGTCGCCAGGAGGTTCCGCCTGGACGGTCGCATCGCCACCTTCCTTGGCCGTCACAGATCTCAAGCCATTCGGCTTCCCTTTTTCTCATGCATCGGGGAAGCCTGTGATGTGTCGCCAAGATGAAGCGCAGCGACCCGCACGCCGCCTGCGCCAGGGCTGCTGTGCAGCGCGGCGCTTGCAATAATTTGTCACGAGGCGGTTGCAATACATCCATCTCATCGCGCGATGCTTCATGTGCAGGCTGGCCCTTCGTCATGTTCTGCCTTGCAAGGAGACCGACGCCATGAAGTTCCGCCCTGCAGCCCTGGTGGTTATCGCTGCGACAGGCCTTGCGGCCTGCGCGCCCCAACCCGCTAGGCCACCTGGCGTCGCGGCTGCGCCGGCCAATGCGCCGGCGCCCACCATGCCTGGCATGAGCGCTGCGGAGCATCAGCGGATGATGCAGCAGGGTCAGGCCGGACAGACGATGCCGGGCATGACCGCCGAGGAGCACCAGCGGATGTTGCAGAACCAGCAGAGGCAATAATGGGGTGTTCGGTTGACGGTCCGATTAGAATAAGGATCCCGTCGCGCCTTTGATGCCGCTGCAAGCGCGTCCGGATCTCCGTCTCTGACAGGTCGCCCGGTCCGGCGCACCTTTCACTGCAGGCGAACGGTGCGCCGCGGAGCGCGGGATAGCGTGTCCTGTAGCCAGACATTGGATCACCCAACCGCAGCTCTTAAGCCGCCCTGCAATCATTTGTCATGAAGCGGTTGTCTTACGTCAAAACGCGGCAGGCATAAGCATCTCACGGGGTACTTCCTGCCCCGCCACCCTAAAGGACTGGAGTCGCCCGTGACCGCTCGAAACCGCCGCACGCTTATGTTCGGTCTCGCCTTCGCTTTCGCGCTTCCCGTCGCACTCACCTCGCTTCCTGCGGCCGCCGATCCTGGTGGCCACGGCGACAGCGCCCAGTTGCTTGGGGCGCCTGCACCGCGTGGTCAGGGCCGCGTCGTTCGAGTCGAGATGACCGAAAATGCCTACAATACCCAACGCATCCAGGTGCGTGCCGGCGAGACGATCCGGTTCGTTGCCGTGAACCGCGGCCAGTTCCTCCACGAGTTCAGCTTCGCGCCCGCGGCGGTCCATGCCGCGCATCGGCCGGAGATGGCCATGATGATGGAACATGGGATGATCACGCCCGAGCGCGTCGTGAACCTCAACATGGCGATGCCGGGCGGGCACAGCATGAGCCACACCGCCCCCAACACCGTGCTGGTCGAGCCAGGCAAGACGGGTGAGATCTCCTGGCGCTTCAATCGTGCGGGCACGATCGAGATCGCCTGCAACATCCCCGGCCACTACGAGAGCGGCATGCGCGCCGATCTCGTGGTGACCGGGCGCTGACCGAGGGGGCCTGACAATGTCGGCAGTTCTTACTCGACGAGATGCACTCCGCCTGGGGGTCGCCGCCGGAGCTGCCGGCGTCGTCACCGCCTATCCGGGCCGACGCTCATTCGCGTCGGCGAACAGCGAGCTTGATCTCGCAGTTGAGCGCACGCGGATCACCGTGGATGGCGTCACCAGCAACGGGATCAGCATCGGCGGCTCCATACCGGGTCCGACGCTGCGGTGGCGCGAAGGCGAGGAAGTCGTCATCCGCGTGACCAACAGGCTCAACGAGCCGACCTCCATCCACTGGCATGGCCTTCTGCTTGCCGGTGTCATGGATGGGGCGCCTGGCTTCAACGGCTTCGTCGCGATCGAACCGAACGCGACCTACACCTACCGTTTCCGTCTCCGTCAGTCGGGCACCTATTGGTACCACAGCCACTCCTCCTCGCAGGAGCAGGCGGGGATGTACGGCGCCATCGTGATCGAGCCGGCCCGGCCGGAGGCGACGACCTTCGCGCGCGATTACGTCGTGCTGCTGTCGGATCACAGCCGCGAGTCGCCAGAGGCGATCTTCCGCAACCTGCGGGCGCGCGAGGGCTACTACAACCGAGGCCAGCGCACCTTCATCGACTTCCTGCGCGATACCCGCCGCGACGGGTTGGGCGCGACCATCCGCGATCGCATGGATTGGGGCGAGATGCGGATGGATCCGACCGATCTGGCGGATGTCACCGGGTATCAGTTCCTGGTGAATGGCAAGGGTAAGGACGACAACTGGACGGGCCTGTTCAACCCAGGTGAACGCGTTCGGCTGCGGTTCATCAACGGCTCCGCGATGACGATCTTCGACGTCGCCATGCCGGAACTCCGGATGCTGGTCGTCGCCGCCGACGGCATGCCGGTCCTCCCGGCGCCGGCCGACGAGTTCCGCATCGGCATCGGCGAGACCTACGACGTGCTGGTCACGCCGCCGGCCGCTCGCGCGTACACCATCATGGCTGAGCCGATTGACCGCAGTGGCTTCGCGCGCGGCACGCTCGCGCCGCGGCAAGGTATGGCCGGGCCGATTCCTGCGCTTCGTCCGCGCACGGTGCTGACAATGGCGGACATGGGCATGGCACATGGGGGCATGGATATGGGCGGCGGCTCGAACCCGCATGCCGGGCACGCGATGCCCATGCCGTCGGCGCCGGCCAGCAACCCTCATGCAGGGCACGCCATGCCGATGCCGGCCCAGGGCGCCGCCAACCCGCACGCCGGGCACGCGATGCCCATGCCGTCCGCGCCGGCCAGCAACCCGCACGCCGGACACGCCATGCCTGCGTCCGGCGCCGCGGCCGACGGTCGGGCCATGGGCTGGGAGCATGCCGGTACGCCGCCCGGCAAGCGGGCACTGCGTTACGCCGACCTGCGAAGCACGGTCGCCAGAAACAATGCCCCTGCGCCATCGCGTGAGATCGTGGTCCGCCTCACCGGGCAGATGAACCGTTACATCTGGACGATCGACGGCCGACCCTTCGGCATGGAGCATCCCATCCGCACTCGGGAAGGTGAACGGGTGCGTATCCGCTTCATCAATGAGACCATGATGGCCCATCCCATGCATCTGCACGGCATGTTCATGGAACTCGAGAACGGTGCCGGCAATCGGCTGCCCTACAAGCATGTCGTGCTCGTGCGCCCCGGAGCCGAGGCCTCCGTCCTGCTGACAGCAGACGAGGTCGGCGACTGGCCGTTCCACTGCCATCTTCTTTATCACATGGAAGCAGGGATGATGACACGTTTCATTGTTGAGCCGGCGCGGCTCGTGAGCGCCGGCTGATGCGCGTCCTGACGCTCATCGCGGCCGCCGCCGGCCTTGCTGCCGCGGCCCTGCCTGCGCTTGCACACAGCCATGATGCGATCAGCTCGCGTTTTCGTCTTAACAATTTCGACTGGGGTGGATCCTCGGCCGGCGATCGCTTCAGCTGGGACTTCGATGCTCGCGTCGGAACTGCCGAGAACCGCATCTTCTTCCGCACGGAAGGCGAGACGGTGCGCGGCCAGACCGAGGACGCGGAGATCCAGCTCTTCTACAACCGTCCGATCTCGGAGTTCTGGGATTTCAACGTCGGATGGCGGCGCGACTTCTTCCCCACCAACCGCAACTATGCAGCCCTCGGCCTGTCAGGCATCGCCCCCAACTTCTACGAGGTCGAGGCGACCGCCTACCTGAGTGAGCAGGGCGTGGCAGCAGGCCGGCTGGAACTGTCGACCGATCTGCTCCTTGCGCGCGAGGTCTTCGGCGATTCCGGCCCGGGGATGTATCTGAGGCCTAAGCTGACGACCAACGTGCAGTCTGCCGACGACCGGGAGCAGGGCACCTACGCCGGCTTCACGGACCTCAGGCTCTCTCTGCAGTTGCGATACGAGTTCACGCCCCGCATCGCACCCTATGTCGAGGTGGGCTGGGGAAGTTTGCTGGGCAGGACCGCGAACGAGGCCCGTCATGACGGTGAACGGACGACCAATAGCTATGCGGTCATCGGCATTCGATCACTGTTCTAGCATAGGGTTCAGAACCGCGAGAACCGAGAAGAGCATCTGCCATGGCCACCGACATCATGGCGCATGAGGCGCACATTCTCGTCGTCGAGGATGACGGCGAGATGCGAACGCTGATTGCGAAGTTGCTGCGCCAGAATGGCTATCGCGTGACCGGCGCGCGCGACGGGCGGGAGATGTGGGAGACACTAGGCAATGCGCCGGTGGACCTGATCCTGCTCGATGTGATGCTGCCGGGGCAGTCCGGCCTGGACCTGACTCGGGCACTACGCGCCAAGACGCGAGTGCCGATCATCATGGTGACGGCGCGGGGTGACGAGACCGACCGCATCGTCGGCCTCGAGCTCGGCGCCGACGACTACATCCCCAAGCCCTTCAGCCGGCCGGAACTCCTCGCCCGTATCCGCGCCGTGCTGCGCCGAGCTCAGCCGGTCGAGGAGGCGAGACTGGCCGGGACTGCCGGGGATCGCATTCTTTTCGCCGGATGGTCCCTGGATACGCGGCGGCGTGAGTTGACGGCACCTGACGCGAGCATCGTGGATCTCTCGAGCGGCGAGTACGACATGCTGCTCGCCTTCTGCGAGCACGCCCAGCGCGTGCTGACGCGTGACCAGTTGCTGGATCTCGCGCGCAACCGCGTCTCGGACAGCATCGACCGTTCGGTCGATGTCATGGTCAGCCGGCTCCGCAGAAAGGTAGAACCGACCGACGACAGCCCGGCGATCATCAAGACCATTCGTGGTGCCGGTTACATGTTCGTCCCCGCCGTGACGCGCGGGTGATGAGGAGGCTGCTGCCTGACACCCTCGGCGGGCGGATCGTCCTGGTCCTGTTGGTCGGGCTGCTCGTCTTTCACATCGGCAGCCTCTGGCTGCACCAGGCCGGCACCGAGGCCATGCTGGGAACAACGCGCGAGCGCCAACTCGCCGAGCGCCTGGCCACGGCAAAACGTGCGGTCGCGGAACTGCCGCCGACGGATCGCGACCGTATGGCACATGCGTTATCCTCGATCGGGCTCGACCTGCATTGGACGCCGATGGCCACGGTGCGCCTCAGCGATGAGACGAGTCCGCGCATCGAGGCCGTGCGAGCGCGACTACTGGAGCTAGAACCTGCGCTGGCCGATCGAGGCATGCGGGTTGGCTATGCCGATGGGGCGGCCGGTGGTTGGGCCGGCAGCGACGGCAACGGCCATCAACTGGTTGGCGCATTCCAGTTGTCGGACGGGACTTGGCTGAACTTCGCTGCCGCGCTGTTCCGCCCGACCGTGGTGGAGCACGCGACGCTGCTGTCCACGAGCACCATGGGCGCTGGGATCCTGCTGCTCGCCCTGCTGGTCGTGCGGCTGATTGCGCGGCCGCTGCGCGAGCTCTCGGGCGCCGCTGATCGCATCGGGCGTCCAGGCCCCACCTTGCCGATGCCGGAGGATGGTCCGCGCGAGGTGCGGCATGCGGCCCAGGCCTTCAATCGCATGCAGGCGCGCATCGATCGCCTGATCGCCGACCGCGTCCAGGCGCTGGCCGCGATGAGCCACGACCTGCGCACGCCGATCGCCCGGCTCCGCCTGCGGGCAGGCTTCATCGAGGACCAGGATGCACAGCGAAAGATCGATGCCGACCTCGATGAGATGGAAGCGATGATCACCTCCACTCTCGCCTATCTGCGCGGCGAGGCCGAGCAAGAGCAACTGCGCGTAACCAACCTAGCGGCCATCCTGGAAACGCTATGCGATGACGCCACGGATGCAGGCCGTCATGTGTCCTATGACGGGCCATCCCAGGTGCGCATTGCCTGCCGCCCGATCGCCATCAAGCGTGCGCTCGCCAATCTGATCGACAATGCCGTGAAGTATGGCGGCGCGGCGCGCGTAACGCTGCGGGATCACGGGACCTCCGTGGCCGTCGCGGTGGAGGATGACGGGCCAGGCATTCCGGAGGCGGAGATCGAGGCGGCCTTCGAGCCCTTTCGCAGGCTGGATCCATCCCGCAATCCGGAATCGGGCGGCTCGGGCCTTGGTCTGACGATCGCGCGCCAGGTGGCGGAACGCCATGGCGGTTCGGTCGTGTTGCACAACAGGCCGGGCGACGGCCTGGTCGCGACGCTGACACTGCCGCACCCGGCTTAGGACAGGAGCAACGACGATGATTAGGCATCGACGCTGGATGCTCTCGGGTCTGGCCATGGTCGCGGCCTCGCCGTTGGCGGCGCAGGACGGGCCGCTGCTCGAGGTCTGGCGGGATCCGAATTGCGGCTGTTGCGGCGGCTGGGTCGCGCATATGCGCGCATCCGGCTTCACGGTGCGCGAGTCCGTCGTGCCGGCGCTGGGCCCGGTGCGGCAGATGCTCCGCACACGCCGGCTGACCTTCTGTCCTGCCATGCAGCGCGGGTGGCGGGCCTGGTCCTGGAGGGGCACGTGCCCGCGCTCGCCGTACGGCGAGCGCTTGCCGACCGTCCGCGCAGGATCCTCGGGCTTGCGGTGCCGGCCATGCCGGTCGGCGCGCCCGGGATGGAGGTTCCCGGTCAGCCGGACGAGGTTTACGACGTGATCGCCTTCGACACCGCCGGGCGGCACACGACCTTTATGCGCTTCCGGGGTGGCGAGCCGGCCTGAGCCGCTCGCCACCTACCGCGTCAGACCGGGGCCCAGGTCACGCCGTTGGGCGTCCGGCCGACCCTGAGGCGGCGCCGCACCGTCTGGGTCGCCACGTCGATTTCCGTTAGCGTGTCGTCGTAGAGGTTGGTCACGAAGGCACGGCTGCCGAATTCGCACACCACCACGCCGTGCGCACCGCGCCCGGTCTCGATCGTCGCGATGACGGCACCGGCGGCGAGGTCGATCACCGAGGCCGTGGTTCCCGGCGCGGCGCGCGTTCCTTCATTGGCGACATAGAGGAGCCTGCCGTCCGGCGTAGCAAAGAGCTGCACCGGCCCGGAGCCGACAGGGATCCGTCGCAGGACGCGACGGGTTCGCACATCGATCTCTGCGACGGCATTCGCCCCGCGAAGCGAGACATAGGCGCGGCCTCCGTTCGGAGCAAAGCCGACCTGTACCGGTGACGGACCCACCGGGATCCGCGCCGCTTCGCGGCCTGCGGCGATGTCCACCACCGAGACGGTTCCATCCCGGACATTCGCGAGCCATGCTTCGCGGCCGTTCGAACCGAGCCGCAGCCCATGGGGATAGTCCCCCACCGGCACGCTCGCCACGACGCGGCGCTGCATGACATCGACGATGAGCAAGGCGTCCGCTTCGGAATCCGTGATGAAGGCGCGTTCGCCCACGCTGTCCGCCACGACGTGCCCCGGGTGCCGACCGGCGGCGATCTCCGCCACGATGCGCGGCGCGGCGCCCGACACCGGTTCCAGCACGACCAGACGACCGTTGGCGCGCGCATGTTCCGCGCCATGCGCGCCGGCCGCGGTGCCGACCGCGAACAGCCGACGCCCAGCAGCGACGGCCTGAACGTTGTGCGGCGTGACCCGCAGGGCAGTGCTCGATACCTGGCCAGTTCGGAGGTCAACCGCGCTGATGCTCGCGGCTCCTTCGTCGGCGGTGAAGACCGTGCCCGCGCAATCTTCGGCGGCGCTCGCGCTGCGCGACGAGGCGACCACTCCGGCGCCCACGATCAGCAGTGGCAAGTCGCGGCGAGGAAATGGAATCATTAGCTGGGTCTCCTTGGTTCCCAGATCGCATGCTCCGCGCCTGTTATTTCACTCGGACAACGCATCCGCGACAAAGCATGTCCAGCCCGCGAACGGATCGCGTTGATCGACAGCTTCATGACCTGCGTCATGCCTGTCATATTTTGTCATGAAGCGGATGTTGACCCTCTGATCGTGGGAAGGATCAGGGTCCGAAGCGTCAACAGCACGAGCCGCAGGAGGGTTCCATGCTCCGCTTCAGGATATCCAACATGAGTTGCGGCGGCTGCGCGAAGGGCGTGGCCGCGGCTCTTCGCGAGGTCGACCCCATCGCGCAGACGATGTTCGACCTCAATGCGCGCGAAGTCACCGTCGCGACCGCCCTGACCGACGCCGACCGCTTCGACGCCGCGCTCCGTGCTTCGGGGTGGAAGTTCGAACGCCTGCCCGGCTGACGGCTCAACCTCGACATACTTTGTCATGGATGGCTGACACGGGCGACATCCTCGGCCGGTACCTCACTGCAGCAGGTCGAGTGAGGCACCAGGGTTCTTGAGCGGCACTCGCACCCGATCGCGTAATCAGAGGAATGGTATCCATGTCCGATCACGCTCATCATCACGGCGGCTCTCCGGCGGAGCCAGGGTTCTGGCGGAGCCGAACCGGCCTGGTCTTCCTGGCCTTCGGCGCGGTCGCCACGCTCTATCTGCTTCTCGAACATACGGCCCACGTCTTCCAGTGGCTGCCCTTCGGCATCCTGCTGCTGTGCCCGCTGATGCACATCTTCATGCACGGGGGTCACGGCGGACATGGTGGCAGCGATGGTCCGCGCCCCGGGGGGCGGTCATGAACATCCTGGAAGGCTATGGCTTCTGGATCTTCGCGGCGGCGAACGCGGCTCTCTTCATTGCCTTCGCCTACAGCTTCGCACGCCCCTTGAACGCGCGGGACTGGCGCAGCTTCGGCGCCTTTTCCGCGTTCATCGTCGCTCTCTTCGCGGAGATGTATGGCTTTCCCCTGACTATCTACCTGCTGTCCGGCTGGCTGCAGGCGCGCTGGCCTGGCATCAATTGGTTCAGCCATGATGCTGGCCATCTTCCGGAGATGATGCTCGGGCTCGGGCTGGACCCGCATTTCGGTCCGTTCCACCTGCTCAGCACGGTGCTGATCATTGCCGGCTTCTGGCTGGTGGCCGCCGCCTGGCCGGTGCTGTTCCGCGCCGTTCGTGCCGGCCGCCTGGCCACGACCGGTCCTTATGCACGGCTGCGTCACCCGCAATATGCGGGCTTCATCCTGATCATGACCGGCTTCCTGTTCCAATGGCCGACCCTCGTCACGCTGCTGATGTATCCCGTGCTGGTCGCGATGTACGTCCGCCTTGCCATCCGCGAGGACCGCGAGGCAGCCGCGCGTTTCGGCAAGGAACACGCGGCCTGGCGGGCGCAAGTGCCGGGGTGGTTCCCCCGCCTCAACCGATCTGTCTCCGGCGCGGCGCCATCGCGCTGAGCCCTGCAGAGTTCGACGCCGCAGCCTATCGAGGATCCTTGGAATGACGAACGAGCATGATCACACCCACCACCACCACGGTCATGCGTCAGGTGTGGCCGGCGCGGCCGTGGCGCCAATACCTGCCAATGCCCACACCGGGCATGGCAACGCAGGACATGGCCACGCTGGCCACGACCACGGAGCGATGGTGGCCGACTTCAGGCGCCGGTTCTGGATCTGCCTGCCCCTGACCGTCGGCGTGGTGCTACTGTCGCGGCACATTCAGATGTTGATCGGCCTGCCGCGGATCATCGCGTTCCCCGGCGACTACATCGTGGAAGCAGCGCTCGCCAGCACGGTGTTCTTCTACGGTGGCTGGCCCTTCGTCAGCGGCCTGGCCGACGAGGTTCGCCGTGGCAAGCCCGGCATGATGACGCTGGTCAGCCTCGCGATAGTCTCGGCCTACATCTACTCCCTGGCGGTACTCGCAGGCCTCCCCGGTGATGTCTTCTTCTGGGAGACCGCGACCCTCATTCTTGTCATGCTGCTCGGCCATTGGCTGGAAGCGAAGTCGGTGCTCGGCGCATCCGGCGCGCTGCAGGCACTTGTTCGGCTTATGCCGGCGACGGCCACACGGCTCGGCCCGGGCGGCGCGCAAGAGGAAGTGCCGATCTCCGCTCTCAAGTCCGGCGACATGGTGCTGATTCGCCCCGGCGCGAAGGTCCCTACGGACGGAACTGTGACCGAGGGTAGTTCATCGGTGGATGAGAGCATGCTCACCGGTGAATCGAAGCCTGTGGACAAGACCGCGGGCGGGCGCGTGGTCGGCGGTTCGGTGAACGGCGAGGGCGCGCTGACAGTGCGGATCGACCGAACCGGGGGCGAGACCTACCTCTCCCAGGTAATCCGATTGGTCGAACAGGCGCAGGCAACGCGTTCGCGCACGCAGGATCTGGCCAACCGGGCCGCTGCGGTGCTGACCTGGGCAGCGATCGGCGTCGGCGGCAGCACCTTCGTCGTCTGGCTGATCCTTGGCGCACCGCTCGCCTTTGCACTGGAGCGGATGGTGACGGTGATGGTCATCTCCTGCCCGCATGCCCTCGGCCTGGCTGTTCCGCTCGTGGTCGCGGTCAGCACCGAGCTCACCGCGCGCAACGGGCTGCTCATCCGCGACCGTGCCGCCTTCGAGCGCGCGCGAGCCTTGCAGGCGGTCGTGTTCGACAAGACCGGGACGCTCACCGAGGGTCGGTTCGGAGTAGTTTCGGTGGTGCCGCTCGCGGACGGCCACGACGAGACGTCCGTACTCCGCCTCGCCGCTGGGCTGGAAGCCGCGTCAGAGCATCCGATCGCCAAGGGGATTATGCGTGGAGCCGCGGAGCGCGGCATTGCGGCGCCGCAGGCGTCCGAGTTCCGCAACCTGCCGGGTGAAGGCGCGCGCGCCATGATCGAGGGCAGCGAGGTGGAGGTGGTGAGCCCCGGCACGCTCGACCGCCGCGGCATCGCGGTGACCGACGCGCGTGTGGCTACCGAGCGCGAGGCCGGCCGCACGGTCGTGTTCGTCGTGCTCGGGGGCGTCGTCACGGGCGCCGTCGCCTTGGCGGACATCGTCCGCGCTGAGAGCCGCGAAGCAATCCGCCAGCTCCAGTCTCTCGGCCTGCGCTGCATGATGTTGACGGGCGACGCGCGCCCGGTGGCTGAACAGGTTGGGCGGGAGCTTGGCCTGGATGAGGTCCGCGCCGAAGTGCTGCCGCATCAGAAGTCGGAGGCTGTGCAGGCGATCCAGGCGAAGGGCTTGACGGTCGCGATGGTGGGCGACGGGGTGAACGACGCGCCGGCACTGGCGCAATCCGACCTCGGGATTGCCATCGGCGCCGGCACCGATGTGGCGGCCGAGGCGGCGGACATCGTTCTGGTCAGGAACGACCCGCGCGACGTGGTGGCGATCTTGGCCCTGGCTCGCGCGACCTACGCGAAGATGGCGCAGAACCTGGTCTGGGCCACCGGCTACAACGTCATCGCGATCCCGCTCGCCGCCGGCGTCGGGATGCCCTGGGGCCTCCTGCTGACGCCGGCTATGGGCGCAGCGCTGATGTCCCTGTCCACTGTGGTCGTGGCGTTCAATGCCCGCCTGCTCGGCCGTCAGGGCGAGCGTCGGCTGGCGGCGCTTCGGCGGGACGTCGCGAAGACCGGCGCCTCAGTGTCTGCGTCGGCAAACTCGGCATGACGGGGGCAGCGGCACATGGACGGTTTGTATCCCGCTGTCAGCCCGTCTGCGTCCTGGCTCCGTGCCATGCGCGCGTACATGACGTTGCTGGTCCCGGCCATGCTGATCTGGGAGATCGCTCAACTGCCGCTCTACACGCTGTGGTGGGAGGAGAGCTCGGGCGCGATCGCCTATGCCGTCCTGCATTGCACGCTCGGCGATGCGCTGATCGGCGTCGCGGCGCTCGCCTGGGCCCTGCTGCTGACGGCAGACCGCGCTTGGCCAGCCCAAGGATTCAGGCGGGTTCTGGTTGCAGCAGTCGCCATCGGAGTCGCCTACACGATCTACAGCGAGTGGCTGAACATCGAGGTCCGGCGGGCCTGGGCCTACACCGAAGCAATGCCGCGGCTGCCCTGGCTCGGAACGGGGCTCGGGCCATTGCTGCAATGGTCTGTGCTGCCGCCTCTGGCGCTCGTCGCCGCACGACGCTTCGTGGCGCCGACAAATGCTGCCTGATGAACGGAACGTCGCGCCATCCGAAGCAACGCGTGCCCCAACCCGGGCCACGCTGGCGCGAATATGTAGGAGGAGAGACACCATGTCAGCACGCACTACGCACGGGGTTGCCTTGGCGACAGCGCTCTTGATCGCCTGGCCGGCGATGGCGCAGCAGAACCCGTCCACGGATCCACATCACCCCGGCGGGACCGGCGCCGCAGCGTCCGGTGCCGCGCCGCAAGCCCCTGCAACCTCCGCCCCGGCGGCACCGGCGCCGGGCGGAGGAATGGGCATGATGGGGGGCCAGGGTGGCATGCCCATGATGATGGGTCGCGGTGACGGTGGGCCCGGCATGGGGATGATGGGAGGTGGTGCCGCAGGGCCTGGCATGATGCGGCGCCACGGGGCCTACGACTCACCAATGAACGTCATCATCAATGTTGGCCCCGGCATTCACGTCGATGTTGAGGACGACGATGGCCGCCCAGGCATGGGCCAGCGCCGCATGATGCGCCAAGGGATGCCTGGAGTGACGGGCGGTGGCATGCCCATGCGGGAGATGTCCGGAGGGTCCGCCGCAGGTATGGGGCCGGGCGGTGCCATGGCCGATCGTCTCCACGAAATACTCGCCGAACGCGTCGAGGGCGGCTTGGCCTTCCTGCGCGCAGAATTACGGGTCCGACCAGATCAGGAAGCGGCCTGGAACGCGTTCTCCGCTCGTATTCGCGAGGCGGCAGAGCGGTTCCGTGCGGGACGCGAGCGCGTTGCCTTGCCCCCGTCTAACGCCGGGCTCGACCAGAGGCTCGCGCTCCGCGAGGCACGCCTGACTGTGGAGCTCGAGCGCATTCGTGCCTGCCGCGAGGCAACGGCAGCGCTGCTCCCCGCGCTGGACGAAGCGCAGCGTCGGACGGTCGAGACATTGTCTTGGCTCATCATTCCTGGCGTCGGCCCTGGCCCGATGGCCCGCGCGATGGACGGCCAGCAACGTTGATATGCGGTGCCACCGGCGGGGTTTCTCCCGCCGGTGGCACTCCTTGTTCCTCGGAGACATGGGTCAATGGACGGTCTGGTGCCAAGTCAAACGAAATCTGTCACCCAGGGTACGCCCCTAGGCGACGCTGAGGCCCTGTGGGCCTACGGAACCGATGTCTGGCAGCGCTCGGTCCTGTTCTGGGATACGCTGCGCAAGCGAGCAAATGATGTTCTGGATCGCGAGGCTTCCGGCGCGCCGGACGTCCTCGCCTTCCGTTACGAGACCCTGCTGGACGCTAGGCGCTTCGGCAGGCCAGTGAACTACGCCCTGCTTCGCATCACAGCTTACGGCTCAGACGAGGCGGATCACTGCCTCAATCCCGACAAGCCGCCGCTGATCGTCATGGATCCGCGTGCCGGTAGCGGTCCGGGAATCGGGGGCTTCCGTCGCGAGTCGGAACTCGGCATCGCCCTGCACGAAGGTCACCCGGTCTATTTTGTCACCTTCTTCCCCGAGCCGTGTCCCTCGCAGACGCTGATCGACGTGCTGCATGCGCTACGGCAATTCGCCGATGAGGTGATCAGGCGGCACCCGGGCAAGCTCCCAATCCTCTACGGCAACTGCCAGGCGGGCTGGGCAGCCATCCTGCTCGCGCTGCATTGCAAGGGCGCCCTGGGCCCGGTTGTGCTCAACGGCTCGCCACTCTCCTACTGGTCCGGCGAACCCGGCGTGAATCCTATGCGCCTCGCTGGCGGGCTCACCGGCGGCATCTGGCCGGTGCGGCTGCTTGCCGACCTTGGTGATGGCCGGTTCGACGGTGCCTGGCTGGTGCAGAACTTCGAGATGCTCAAGCCGGAACTCACGCTCTGGGAGAAGTACAGCACCCTGTTCCAAGACCCGATGGGCGAGCATGATCGCTTCCTGGCCTTCGAGCGCTGGTGGAACAGCTTCTACGCGCTCAGCCGGGAAGAGATCACTGCGATCGTCCGCCATCTCTTCATCGGCAATGAGCTCGAACGCGGTGTCCTCGACCTCGGCGACGGTGTCGGCATCGACCTTCGGAATCTCAGGAGTCCGGTGGTCGTGTTTGCTTCCTACGGCGACGATATCAGTCCACCGCACCAGTCGCTCGCGTGGATCCGGCAGGTCTACCGCAGCACCGAGGCCTTGAAGGCTGCGGGACAACGGATCGTCTACCTCCTCGACAGGAAGGTCGGGCATCTTGGGATCTTCGTCTCGGCATCGGTCGCACGCTTCGAGCATCGCGCCATCCTCGACGCCATGCCGGACGTCGATGCACTTCCATCTGGGCTCTACGAGATGATGATCGAGAATCCGACAGGAGATCCTGATTGTCGTCGTCCGCAGTATCACGTCGGTTTTGAGCCCCGACAGGTCGAGGACCTGCCCTTCGAGGACCCGCCGGCCGCATTCGAACGTGCACGTCGCGTCTCGGAAGCCGCGGATCAGGCCTACGGCCTGTTCGTCGCGCCCTGGATGCGGGCCGTATCGAACCCAGCCACGGCGGAAGTGCTGAGGTGGCTCCACCCCATGCGCAGCAGCCGTTACCTGCTCTCCGAGAAGTTCTCTCCATGGATGCATGGCGTTGCCGCCACGGCCGAGTTCGTTCGAAACAGCCGCGCCAGTGGTTCCACTGACAACGCCTGGCGGTTGGCGGAGCAAGGAGCCATCGACCAGGCATTCGAATGTTTGCGGACCATGCGGCGCTTCCGCGACATCGGCCTGGAGCTCGTGTTCCGTGCCCTTTTCGGCGATCCACCAACAGTCGGAGAGGCGACCGACATTTCACGCCAACAAGCAGGGCCACCCGCTGGATCCATGAGGGTGGCGGAGCCTGAAGCGCTCACGGCGCGATGACGGCGTGTGAAGCAAGCACATCGATTCAGAGCAAGAGCGGAGGCGGGCCATGAAACGGAGCAGATCGGGAGGGAAGCCGACGCCTGCGAAAGAGCGCATGACCAAGAAGGAATACAAGATGCGCTTGCACGCCCTGCAGATCGAGCTTGTGAAGCTGCAGAAGCATTTCATCGCCTGCGACGACAAGATCCTCGTCCTGATCGAGGGTCGCGATGCAGCTGGTAAAGACGGCGTCATCAAACGGATCGTGCAGCACCTGAGCCCACGAGAGACGCGCGTCGTGGCGCTTGGCAAACCCTCGGACCGCGATCAGTCGGGTTGGTACTTCCAACGATTCGCGGCGCATCTGCCAACGGCGGGAGAGTTCGTCCTGTTCAACAGGAGCTGGTACAATCGGGCCGGCGTCGAGCGGGTGATGGGTTTCGCGACTGACCAGCAGTATGAGGAATTCATGGATACCGTGCTCGAGTTCGAGCACATGCTCGTGAAATCAGGAATCAAGCTCATCAAGTACTATCTCGACATCGGTCGGGATGAGCAGAAGAGGCGACTCGCTGATCGACGCCACGATCCGCTAAAGCAGTGGAAGATCAGTCCTATCGACGCGACGGCCCTGAAGAACTGGGACGCGTACAGCAATGCGCGCAATGAGATGCTGGCGCGCACCCACAACCCGGTGACGCCTTGGACCATTGTGAGGGCTGATCAGAAGCGGCCCGCGCGCCTAAACTTGATCGCGGACCTGCTCCAGCGCCTGCACTACGGGGACAAGGACCCGTCAGCGATCACCTCCGATTCCGCTCTCGTCTTTCCCTACCGACGGGCTGACCTCGGGGTGCCGACGCTAGCGAACTGAGTTCACGGAAGCGCGCGAAGGGTGCGGTCCGTTTCCGTCGGGGAACTTCAGCATCTCGCGAGCCGAGCGATGAAACGGTTCAAGCGGCAGCACGTTTGACCCTAAGAGTCACTAAAGGAGCGTGATGCCATGACCTACTGGCGCTTCGCCGCGATGATCGCGACCTCCACCGTCGTGATGTTCGGGTTGATGTACCTGAATTCCTACGCGCTGGATCATGTCTACTTCAGTCAGACACGTGCGTGGATGGCCGTGGTCATGGGCGCGACAATGGCTGTGATTATGCTGCTGTTCATGCTGGCCATGTACCGGAACCAGCGTCTCAATGCGGCAATTCTCGCTGGCAGCGTCATCGCCTTCGCGGGGTCGCTCTGGCTCGTACGCAGCCAGGAGACGGTGGATGACGTCTCCTACATGCGGGCCATGATTCCTCACCATTCGATTGCGATAATGACCAGCGAGCGCGCGCATATCCGCGACCCACGTGTCCGTGAACTGGCCGACCAGATCATTTCCGCGCAGGTCCGCGAAATTGGTGAAATGGAACGGCTGATCGCAGACCTGCAACGGCAGCCGGTGCCGAGCAATTCTCCGGATTTGCCACCAGGGCGATAATCGCGCGCTTGCCGTGCGAGCGGACACGGGGGCCGGCGGCATTCTGGTCAGCGAGCCTAGTGCCGGCGATGGGCAGGCGGAGAACATTCTGCGCGGGCTCTGCGCCGATGGCTCACTCGGCGCTGTCCGTGGAGGCCAACGCGCTTCGCAATCGCCAAGAGGGGAGTTGCGGAAAGGCCGGGTGCAAGGTCCTCGAGCGCCGCCAAGAGATGGTCGGCTACATCGAGACGATCATCGGCGATGGCCTGCAGCAGCGCAGTCATCACTTGCTGTTCCAGCGCGGCGGGGCGTCGGTTCGGCATAAGTCGCCTCTTGTCGAACATTTTCGGACGTCAACCTGAACCCTTCTCACGTGGGAAGGTCAAGTTGGATATCGCATTCAGATTGCCGCGGGTGCGCGCCGCTGCGCTGCGCTGCGGAACGCTCATCTTCAAGCGAAGTAGCGCGCCGCCGTCGACCCCCTCGATCGCGTTGAGATCACCACTTGCATTTGCCGCGGCAAGGCGTTCGTTCGACGCGTAGCACGCGTAGCACGCGTAGCACGCGTAGCACGCGTAGCACGCGTAGCACGCGTAGCACGCGCAGCCCGGCGTGCCCGCCTTTGCGTTGGACCAGTTCACCGTTGCATCTCGGGTCGGCCGGCATTGATGTCGCGCCGCTCCGAAAGCCCGAGTCGTAGGCGGATAGCGTCGACTATCTCTGGATTGTCCCATTCCGCCGGACCGATCTTGCGAGCGACCTCTCTCCCTTCCCGGTCGATGAGCAGCGTCGTCGGGATACCGACCGCGCCGAGCGCGCGCGACGCCGCGCCTGTCGGGTCCACGTAGATGTTCAAGGAGCGTAGGCCAACTTCCTTGTAGAACGCCTCGACGGTTGGTGGGCCGCCGCGATCGATGGAGAGCGCCACCACTTCGAACCCATCGCTGGCGAGCGCGGCCTGCAGCCGGTCCAGCGCCGGCATTTCGACTCGGCACGGGACGCACCATGTCGCCCAGATGTTCAGCAGGATTGCGCGACCGCGGAAGTCAATCATGGACATTTCGAGCCCGTCGCCCTGCACGAAACGCAGTTCTGGTAACGGCCGAGGCGGGTCGACGGCGGCGAGCGCGAGCCGGTTGGCCGGCGCGGCAAGTGGTGCGTCGGTCCCGGAAGGCGGTGGTGCCTTGCCGCCTGGGCGCAGCCCAAGGATGGCCGCAGCTAGCCCTGTTGTTGCGACAGCCGCAGCGAGAAGGGCGAGCCGCCGTCTCAAGCCAGTGCCGGCCCTCATGGCGCACCGCTGGCTCCGGTGGTGGCCGAACGCACCTGCCGCGCCGTCGCGCGATCGCAGCACCTGGGTACTCCCGTCGAACCGTCCATTCGCGTCATCCGATCAACACCAGTTCGGGAAAGGTCTGCAGCATCCAGGTGCCGAGCCGGGTCAGGTCGCCGCTGATCATCGCTGCGCCCATTGCGACCATGGCCGCGCCCGCACATCGTTGCAGCCAGAGGCCAAGACGCGCGGCGCGGCGCACTCGGCCAAGCAGCGCGGGCAGATAGAGCGCTGCGAGCAGGAACGGCACACCAAGCCCGGCTGCATATGCGGAGAGCAACGCCACCCCGTCCGCGACGCCGTGGGCCGTTGCAGCCGCCGTTAAGACCGCCGCCAGCACGGGGCCGATGCAGGGCGTCCAGCCGAAGCCGAAAGCCACCCCCACCAGCGCCGCCTGACCGGGCGTGCCGCCCTCGAGCGCCGGGCGCCAGCGCAAATCGCGCAGCAGCGGGAGCGGCAGGCGCAGAAGACCCATCTGCACCAGACCCATAGCCGCCACGAGCATCCCGCCGGCGATCGCGGCCTCGACGCTCCAGCGCCGAAGGAGTCCGGAGACACCTGTCGCGCCGGCGCCGAGCGCGACGAAGACTGCGCCGAAACCCAGCACAAAGAACACACTTAGGACAAACGTTCTCCCTCGCCGCGCCTGTGCCCCCGCGAGGTCGGTGCCGGCCACCCACGCGAGATAGCCGGGCACCAGCGGCAGCACGCAAGGTGAGACGAAGGAAATGAGGCCGGCGCCGAAGGCTAGCGCAAGGCCTAAAGGGGAGAGGTCGATCGGCACCATCGCGCTGGCGGCTCCCTCTTGCTCAGAACAGGCTCCTGAACCGCTGCCAGAGGCCCTGTGGCGGGGCGGCCGCCGGGCGCGGCGATGGGGCGTGACCGCCGCTCGCTTCCTGATGAGTCAGCGCGTTGAGATACACGACGAGGCTCGTCGGGTCGAAGTCGAGGCCGTGGAACTTGGCCCTGAGCTGCCCCTCGCCATCGATCACATAGGTTACCACGCCGTGCATTTGCGCTCCCTCCGGGGTCGGCACAAAGACCAGCCCATAGGCGCGGGCGAGCCGGATCGTTTCCTCGGATCGATCTGGGCCGCTCGTGAGAAAGGACCAATTGATCGGGTCCAGCCCGTGTGCCGCACCGTATTCCTGCATCACCGCCGGCGTATCCCGTACTGGGTCAGTCGTGATGGAGATGAAACGCACCATGTCGCGCCCGGGGGTCTCGTTCACCATGCGCTGAATGACGGCAATGCGTTCGGTGTGTAGCGGGCAGACATCCGGGCAGCTCGCATAGACGAAGTGCAACACGACAATCTTGCCGCGCAGGTCGACCAGGCGCACGGCTTGGCCATGCGCATCCTGGAGGGCGAAGTCCGGTGCCGGTTCGTTCGCGATCGGTTGGAAGTACTGCTCTCGGTTGGTCAGCCGGCTTTCGACATCGCGAACGGAGTGGGCCAGTGCCGGCGACCGCTGGCCCGACGCCACGGCGAGCATGCCCAGCGTTAAGGTGAGGGTGCGCCGCTTCATGACGCGCCGTGCCTGCGGTTCACGACGGAGACGTCGGCGTTCGCCGTCGCCTCCAATCCTGGCACTGCGACGGTTGTGGTCGCCTGCTCGGCCGATCCCCCGCTCATCTTGCGGTGCATGCAAAGGCCAAGGCCGCACATGATGAGACAAGGAAGCACGCTCAGGAGCACCGGCGCGATGCCCGCCGCCACGAGCCAGCCCCAGCCGCCCGCCGCTGCGCCACCCAGCGCGACCACGACGACGGCAGCGAACAGCATGTAGCGATTGCCGAACCAGCGCCGGGAAGGCGCTGCGGCGCAGCAGTCCGCGGTCGGGGAAGTGGCGGAAGCGGAACGCGTCATCGTCGACATGTCGTTCTTCTCCAAGACGGTGTGATGATCGGCCAAGGGTCACTGCAGACGCTCGGCCCGACGCCGCCGGATCTCCGGCGGCCAGGTGCTCGCGATGTAGGCAATGACGGCGGAGATCTCCGCCGTGCTGAGCACGCCCTCGAAGGCAGGCATGTCGCTCTCGTAGCCAGGCACGAGACCTGCGACGCCCTTCTGCGTCAGGGTGATCAGCTGCGCATCGGAGTGGTGCCATGTGTGTCCGCTGGCATCATGCGGCGGGGCCGGCAGACGGCCGTTCGGCCGGCGACTCTGCCAGTCGGGTTGCCCTTCGAGATTGGCGCCATGGCAGGACGCGCAGTTCGCGGCATAGACGCGCTGGCCGAGGGCAATTCGCGCTGCGTCGCCCGCGCCAGACCCCGAACGCCAAGCCATCCAGCCGAAAACCGTCGCCGCCGCACCGACCGCCGCGATGGTCACTGCGGCGACCGCGATCGCGCTTCCTCGCGTCATTCGCGCCGCCGGCCGAACAGGTATTTCACCAGGGCCGCGATCCCGAGGATGAGCAGGACGAGGAGCAGGAGCCAAAGCAGCCCCATGCCCCACATCATGCCGCCGCCCATCATGCCTCCATCCCTCATCGGCTTCGCCCCGCGACCTGCGGCGCCGGCGCTGCGCTACGCGACCGCATAGACTGCGGGCCGCGCGGTGGGCTCGCGCGCAATCACGTAGATCGTGAATGGAGCCGCCTTTCGCCCGCCCATGCCCGGCGAGCCGAGCGGCATGCCCGGCAGCGATATGCCGCGCAGGTCGGGTCGCTCCGACAACAGCCGGGCGACTATGCCGGCGGGGACGTGGCCTTCCACCGTGTAACCGCCGATCAGCGTCGTGTGGCAGCCCTCCAGCGCCTCCGGCACGCCCTGCTGTCGCTTGATCAGCGCGAGGTCGTGCGTCGGCACCATCCGCACACGGTAGCCATGGTCGCGGAGGTGAGCCGCGTAGCCGTCGCAGCAGTCGCATTGCGGGTTCTTATAGAGCACGGCTTCGTCCGGCTCGGCGCGGGCTCGCGTTACGGTCAGCGAGGAGACGGCTGTCGCGGTGAGCATCGTCACGGCGGCGCGGCGGGTCGGCAACATCAGAGGTTCTCCCTTGGATCCAGGATTTCGGTCAGGCAACACGGACGACACCCATCATCCCCGCCGCCTGGTGCTCGAGGACGTGGCAATGGAACATCCAGTCGCCGGGGTTGTCGGCGACGAAGGCGATTTCGGCCGTCGCGCGCGGCGGCACCAGGATGGTGTCGCCCCATTCGCGCCGCGGCGCCGGGACACCGTTGCGCGAAAGCACGCGAAAGGTGTGCCCGTGCAGATGCATCGGGTGCCACCACGCGGTGTCGTTGCGGATCGCGAGCACGTAGGATTCGCCTTGGCGGAGCACGGCCAAGGGGTCGCGCGTGTGTTCGCCCGCCGCAGCAGAGGCGCCATTGATCGTCCAGGCCATGCCCTGGCGCATCATCCCGCCGCCGGGCGGATGCATCATGCCTCCGCGGCCCATCATCATGCCCCCGCCCATCCCGCTCATCATGCCCCCGCCGAGCACCACGTCATGACGGTGGGCGGTGGTCAGATCCGGTTCGGGCAGCGGATTGGCGGGCAGCAGGGGGACCGCAGCCGCGGGTGGCCGGGCCCGCAGAGGCTCGGCGTCATAGGCAAGATCTAGCAGCCGGTATTCCAGCCGCGAGTAAAACGTGTCGAGGACGCGGGCGCGCTCACCGGGCTT
>Ga0255334_1000686_pt1 | contig 22720 bp, 16 predicted proteins | sample EtOH5_35cm_T3_12_FD_202080 | JGI IMG/M metagenome (GOLD analysis project Ga0255334, IMG submission 202080) | Sandy soil microbial communities from University of British Columbia, Vancouver, Canada - EtOH5_35cm_T3_129 | ecosystem: Engineered > Artificial ecosystem > Sand microcosm > Unclassified ... | reverse complement strand
TCCTCAACGTGTCCCTCATCATCAGTGCCTGCCCACCGCGTCAGCTGCTCTCCTTGGAGGACAACATGTATGTCCGCACGGAATACATCAAGGAGCAGGTGCAGAGGTGGAGCCCATGGATCGAGTGCTCGCCCGCCTTCGTGGCCGCCATCGTGGCAGCAGTCCTGGTGGCCACCATGCACCCTCTGGACATTGCTCGTACCTATGAGAACATTGTTCACACCCTTGCAGAGGCAGACACATGGCGCGCCGATTGGTTCACCCTGAGCAATCGCGCCCACACGTCTGCCATGGCCAGCGCCATATGCTCTCTACCTGAACAACAAAGCACATCGTGGGCACACACTGTTGGATCATCCTTGTGGTACGCACTGATGTGCGGGCGCACGCGCAACGCCGCAGACAACCTGGGGCGTGTCCTGTGCCGCACAGCACCCGTGGACGCAATCTACCCGATCCTTGCGCGTTGGGGCGCACTGAGCGGTCCATTCTTTGTAAGCTGCATGCGCGACGCTGCCGTGCGTGACAATGCGGACATTGCCGACGCGCTCGCCCAGATTGTTCAGGACCACCCGCTGACCGATCGTGGTGATGATGAATCGACCGATACATGGGAGCACGAGACCATGAGGGACACCATGTGCGTGGCCGCTGTGGCAGGGTCACGCAACGTGCTGTTGCGCTTTTGCAGCGCCGACCGTCGCAACGCTCACCCCTGTGTCTGCTGGAACGCGAGCGCGCACGGGTGGATATCCTCGGTATGCAACGCTGCATGCAGTGACGTGGATATGGCCCACTCCTCATTTAACCCGCATGGCTGGCGCAAAGGCGAAGAGACGGAACGCTGGGAGATTGTCGCTGGCGCCCATGCGCCCCTGGACATGATCAGGGACATGGTCTCGACCCAGGCATCCTTTTCGCGCATCGCCATGATGGCCGGCGCCGTCTTGGCTGGACGCACCGATGTCATCACCATAGTGTACGAGCCGCGCAACGGTGCCCACTGGACCAGCGCCGCGCTGTATGCCGCCGTCAACGCGTGTTCCAGCAGGTGGCTGCCCCAGCGTCTGATGCCGAACCAGTTTGCCCGTGGGATTGCCTGCCTTGATGGCTTTGGAGGTGATGAGCATGCCCGCCTCAACGTGACGGTACGAGACGTCGAGAGCATGTGTGCCTCTTTGCGCGTTTCAGGCTCGCGCTCCGACGCAATGGCGTACCTGATAGCGCAGTGGCCCACTGGTGTCGCGGCCACCCAAGAGTTTGGCAACTTCCTGACGTGCCTCATGACCACTCTGATCCCTGGTAGGGACATAAGATGGATTGTCCTCCAGCACGTCATGCTCGCCCTAGAAGCACACGCTGCCGGCAGAGACAATGCGGCCGACCAAAGCAAACCGTGCATGGCCGACTTGTGGGCGGTCATGTGCGCAAGAGGAGATGAACGACTGACATGCGATGAAGATGATGGTAGTTTTATCTACCCGCAAATCACGCACGTTCGGGCCATCTACACTCTTGTCGATCTCTACGTGCTGGCATGTCTTACTGGGCTGGTCGTGCCGCTTGCCTTGCCATTGTCTGTCAATGCCCGTAAGCGGTTTGCAGCCATGGCCGACGTCGAATCTCACTTTCATGATGACGACGACGACAAAACGTGGGACCAGGCGGAAGATATGCTCTGGCTACCTACCGTTAGACCGAACCTCGCTGACCCCAGCATATGGCGTCGCTGGTGCAACCCGCTGCCTCTTCCGGTACACGTATCGACCCAACAGGCGAGCACGCGTGCGCATTACAAGCAGTCGATTACACATCCACAACGCTTGGCAGTCGCCATGGTGCTCGACGCTCTGACGAATGCTGGCCTGGTCGCCACGCGCGACTCTTGTTCCAGTATGCGCGACTAATTCAACGCTATTCAAACACGTTTACCTGCAACATTGTATGTATTTCATTCTGGGATAAAACAAGGTATATGGGTTCTTGCGTAGGACTAGGTGGCAGGGCACCCATTAGCAAGGGTCCACCCGAACACATGCGAGCGCCCACAGATTATGGCCTTGTTTACCACGCGCACGTCCCATGGGCACCCCTGGGACCGTGCCCACTTGAGGACGTGTAGGAGTCCCGACCCGGCCGTCGCCGCACACACACGCCCCCGTCCCACGAACATCCATTGGCGTGCAGCCACTTTAGAGCGTCCAGCCTGCCCATCCTCGCAGCGAACGTGCATGTTTTCGCGTTCCACAGACAATCATTGACCTCGGCCCATTTCAGATCATCATGCATCTCATAGAGCACGATACCGCGCCAGGTACGCCTGTCCCATGGATACCCGTTCGCCCTGCACCATTGCAACGCTTCAAAGCTGCCACACACCGGCAGAGACCGAACGCATCTTTGAATCCCAGGAGCATCCCATGTCGCGCAAACGCTTCACGCCATCAAGATCACTGCGCGCAGCTGCCGACGGGCACGCTATAACGTCCCACAGGCATCCTCGCGTTCTGGCTCACTCGAATAGTTCCGTGTTACCCGTGCGCACGATAGACGCGCACGTCGAGGCATTCCACGGGCATCCAAGGGAGCGCACCCACTCGAGAACATCCATACGCCCCGAACGGCCCGCACCAGCGCGCAGTGTCTTGAACATATATCTCTCGACAAAAGATGCACCGTTCAGTGGACACCCATGAGCACGTGCCCACTGCAAGACTTCCATATTGCTGCATGTCGCCGCACGGGAGTAAACGCAGTTGTCCCATGGACGCCCATGGGCCCTGAGCCACTGCAGAACGTTGATGCGTCCGTGCGTTGCGGCAGAGCCCACTTGGCGCAAGCCCCAGCGATGTCCGCGATTGTGGAGCCACTGGAGGACTTGCAGATGGCCTCCCTTGCCGCCGCCGCCTTTGCGACGCTGGTTTGGTCGCAGTCACATCCACTTCTAGCGGCCCATTGAAGCACGTCCACATGTCGCTCTTCCTTGTGCATCATCTAACCCTCCCTGGGTTGCCCATCCTGTACTGATTTGCCTAAAACAGAAAAAGGTCACGATTGGTCCATTTTATCATTTTCGTCGTGCGAGCAAACGTTTAACGCGCACCGACCTTTCTGTGGTCCGGCTCGTAGTGCGCCGTACGACGCATGTCCAGCGTCCTCGCCACCCAGCCGACGTGCTCCGGCACTGGTTTGCACTTTAAAGTTGCTTGGTTAGACCGATCCCTTTGAGAGAGGGAGACCACTAGGATTGTGTTTCCTTTATCTTGGATACAAAAGCAACATGCGCGCCAGCAGCTACGTGTCTGTGAAACACTCTTCCTGGCCTTTGGAACGCACACTGCCGCTCTGCTACTGTCTACACCAGCGGGTCTGTTATTATCATGCTCGGCCAGGATATCTCTCTATATGCGCGCATATCCTGCGGATGGCCCTTTAGCATTGTACGGTCAAGCGCACAAACTGTAGCAAGGCAACGGCGCTTTGCGAGTGCTCATTCTACATTGATACCATCAAACAGACCCCGACAACCATGGAGGATGTCCAGGGTCGCAACTTGATAGAGTTGATCGAGATAAACTCTTTTCGGTCAACTGGAAAGGTTGAAAAGAGGATATCCAAGTTCTTTGCCCGTCCAAGTTTCTTTTCCGACAATCATAATCAATCTTTTGCGGCTAACTTTGAATGTCATTGGCGCAAAAGAAACTTAGACGGGCAAAGAACTCAGACGTCCTCTTTTCAACCCTAGCACTGGGTCACACCAAAGCGATCGCTCCCGATGACACGCACGCCTGCACAAGGACCCACGTGTGACCGTTCATGACGCCCTACTCGAGAACGATATATCCTTTTTTAGTGTCCAAACGGACCAAAGACTGTTAGCAGCAGACACGTTCTACACTCAAACCGTTTACAAAGTCCAGGCAGCGAAGATAGTGCACAGCCGACACGTCCGTGGGTGCCCTGCCAACTTTGTATATTTGCTTTTGCCTCTCTCCCTTGAAAGTGCGGGGGCTGCGATCAGTGCCCTGTGGGCGAGCATAAACAGTGGAGTTTCCCCCATATCTTCCCTTGTATGGTAGCGAAAACGAAAAGGAAGCCTGTACCAGGAAGCAATCATCCGCCGAGGCAACCCCTCTCCCTGACCCACTCGACAATGTTCCAGTGCCCAGCCGCAAGGGCCTTTTCGATCACGCGCGCGTCCCAAGGACACTGCTGCCCGTGTAGCCAGACAATGATGTGGATGCAACCACTGTGGGCGGCCGTCGCATACAAATCGGGATCATCGACGCGCCTGATCGACCATAGCCATTGCAACATGTCCAGGTCGCCCCTAGATGCCGCTCTGGCGCACATCAGTGGCAGCAGCGTGGCTTCCGTCTCTGGACCATCTTGATCGTCCCATGGGTATCCATTGGCGTGCGCCCATTGGGCAACGTGCAGGTGACCATTCCTGATAGCGGCCCTGTAGACAGACCCCCTCCAGAGGCCGCCGTTGGCGAGGAGCCACTGTACTACCTCTAAGTGTCCTCCCTCTGCGGCATAACATACGCCATCGTAGAGGTGCAGGGGAAAGCCATTTGCAAACATCCACTGAATCACCTCCAGGTGACCGTTCCGGGCTGCCCCAAACAGCATCGGCCCGCTCCATGGGCACCCTGTGCTGCGAAGCCACTCGATTATGTGAAGGTGGCCTCCCTTGGCGGCACTCTCACGGGCGTGAAATACCCCTGGACAATGATTGTCGCACGCCCACTGTAATATGTGCAGGTGCCCACGCCCGGCAGCTTTGACGCACGTGTCGCCGTCCCACCAGCATCCAAGAGTGTGCGCAAACTGAAGCATATCCAGGCTTCCGCTCTTGGCCATTTTCTCGCAAACCAGGAAACTCCTGGGACAGTTGTGATCACGGAGCCACTCGATCGTATCCACATTTCCGTGCTCAAAGGCACTCAGCCAGACACGCTCGTTGAGAGGCCATCCGATGTGGTAAAGGTGCTTCAACAGGTCAAAGTGGCCATGCCTTGCCACCTTTGTCATGGCGTCACGCTTGGATTCGTTCGAGAGCGCCTCACGTGCGGTCAGCCACTCAATCACATGGCAGTGTCCATACTTGGCCGCACCATTGATCACCCGCAAAGGGCAGAGGACGAAGCCCTGCTGCAGCAATGTGTTTAAGCGTTCAAGATCACCGTCGGCTGCGGCAACCTTGAAAGCTTTGTCCTCGATCGTATCTCTGACGTTGTGTTTTGTTGGCGAAATCTGGAGCCATTCTAGGACAGCCCACTGTCTTGTGTGAACAATGCGTGTCGCGAATCGGCGCAGGCAATCGCTCCGGCGCATGCACCTGGTGAGGCCGCACGACAGCCCGTACCATTCTTTTGTTCCGTGGCACACGCTCAGGCGCATCCGACGATTTGCCAGCAGGGCGCGCCAGGTGCTGTCGACACAACGCAGCACGGGCCTCGTAGCCGCACCCGTACACAGCAGAATCAGAGTCTGCAGTTCTGCGGGCAGGACCGTAATGCCCTCTTGCCTCATCATCGTCGTTGGTGTGCCGAGAAATCGGGGTCGCTTGTGCGTGCAAGGAAGACAGATTCGGCCTCCTAAGCGGGTGCAACCTTTGTCCCGTCGGTGGGCCCCTGCCGGAGCGTGCACTGGTCAAACGCACATTGGTTGCCAAGCAGGTTTCAATAAAATCGCTCGGTCGATAACCAAACGGAATCGGGCATCTTTGCATGCGCGTAAAGCATGTTCTACAATGGCGGCGCGCCAATCGTTGGCACATCTCCCCTTTGGTCCATTACCCAACAACTGCAACACAGGCGGGGGCCATGAGCGGGATAGCAGACTGGACCCGATTGCCTCTCGAGGTGCTCGCCCGCATCATTGACGGTGCCGACGAGCGAGGGCGTCGCTTTCTCGACGCGCGCTATAGATTCGCTGCGGCGCATGTGTGCCACCAATGGCGCCTATGCGTGACCAACCCGAGCATGAGCGATGCACTGATGCTCATCAAGCAGGATCCCCTCGTACCGACGCATCTCGTCGAAAGGTTCATCCAGAGCGCCGATCGGCTCGATGATATCGTGCCCCGGGACGGCGTGCCGAAAGGATCGCCGCTGGATATACTCTTTTACAGGGTACACGATTCGTGGTCCCTCGCGTGGGGCTGGTTCGAGGCTCGCCTGCTCAATGTGTCGCTCATCGTCGAGGCCTGCCCATTCCACCAGCTGCTCTGCCCAGGTGATGACCTACGTACCCGCGCGGAATACATCCAGCTGCAAATGCAGAAATGGAGTCCATGGATCAAGTGCACACCCGCCTCTACGGCGGCCATCGCGGCAGCAGTCTTGGTCGCCACCATGCATCCCCAAGACATCGCTGGTTCCTATGCGCACATCGTGGATACCCTCATAGAGGCAGACACATGGTCCACCGACTGGTTCGCTCCGAGCGGCCGCGCTCGCACGTCTGCTGCCATCGGTAGAAACACTGATTCCATGCCGCACCTGGAAGAGTCGCCAGCCAAACCGCCGTGGCACACCACCAATGTGGGATCGCCGGCGTGGTATGCACAGATGCACAAGCGCACGGGAGAAGCCACAGACAACCTCGGACGTGTCCTGTGCCGCACGGCCCCCGTCGACGCAATCTTTTCGCTGCTCGTGAGACGGGGTATATCCAACGGCCCATTCTTTGTAAACTGCATGCGCGACGCCGCCGTGCGCAACAGGGCCGACGTTGCCGACGTGCTCGTTCAGATTCTGCAGGACCACCCTCTGGCCGACCACGGCGATAGCGAATCGACCGACACATGGGAGCACCAGGTCATGAGGGCCGCCCTATGCGTCGCCGCGGTGGCCGGATCGCGCGACGTGCTCTTGCGCTTTTGCGACACCGACCGTCGCCAAGCGCACCCGTGCGTGCGCTGGAACGCGGACGCACATCGGCAGGTATCGTGGTTTTGCGATGGCCCATCAAGTGACACAGACATGATTCCCCCGCGCTTCGATCAATACGCCTGGCACGACGAGACAGAAACGGAACGTTGGGAGGTTGTCGCAGGCGCCTACGCGCCACTGGAGACAATCCAGAGCATGGTCTCGACCCAGGCGTCCTTTTCGCGGATCGCTGTGATGGCCGGCGCCGTTTTGGCCGGGCGCGCCGACGTCATTACCGTCGTGTACGAGTCGCGCACCGGTAACGACTGGGCCACCGCCGCACTGTATGCCGCCGTCAGCGCATCGTCCAACAAGTGGCTGCCCAAGCAACCCATGTGGCACCTATTCGCTCGTGGCCTCGCCTGCCTGGATGGTCTCGGAGGCGCTGGTGACCCTTTTCCCGTAAGGGCAACCACAGAGGACATTGCGACCATGTGTGCCTCTCTGCGCCATTCGAGTGCGCACGCCGACATGGCAGCGTGCCTGATGGCACAGTGGCCTCATGGGGTCGCAACCCGAAAGGAACTCGCAGACTCTCTGGCGCGCCTCATCACCTATGCCTTTATTCCGGGCGAGCACACAAGGTGGCCCGTGCTGCAGCATCTCATGCTCGCTCTCGAGGCGCATGCTGCCGCCATCGGCGATGATGACGACAAAGGGAGCGGTGATGGCAATAACACGGGGGACGTCTCTCGACCCGACCAGAGCGAACCGACCATAGTCGATTTGTGGGCGATCGTGTGCGCAAGAAAGGAGGAAACGCTGGTACACGATCCCGATACCGACAGAATATGCCTGCAAAATGCGCACCCCCGCGCCGTTTGCACTCTTGTGGGCCTCTATGTGCTGGCATGCCTCGCTGGCGTGGCTGCACCGCCGCCGCTGCCCCTCTCTGTCGGCGACCGCGAGCGGTTTCTGGTTGCGGCCGACGTCGATCTGTCTATCCAACACAAAACCGACAGTGGTGACGACGACGATGACGTATGGGCCCAGGCGCAGGAAATGGTCCGACTTCCCCCTGTTGATCCGAAACTGGCCGACCCCGTCGTATGGCGTCGCTGGTGCGCTCCGTCACCCATTCTGGTTCGGCGCACGGACCAGTGGACGGCCGGTGTGCACGCGCAATACAAACGCAACATCACACCCGCGTACCGTTTGGCGGTTGCCATTGCGATTGACGCTCTAGAGAACGCCGGTCTCGTCATCCTGTCTGACCTTCTCTCGAACGAGGGCAACTGAGACGGGACCGTTTCAACATGTTTACCCATGACACCATCCATGCAATTCTTTGAGTGCAAAGGAACAAAGTAATAAGATGACTCTTGTTTGTCTTTTCCAAATGAGGGTTAGGCAGAAGGGCAGCCGTTGGCGAGGGCCCACTCGACCATGCGCAAACGCCCTTGCGTCTTGGCCTTGACCAGCACGCGCGCGTCCCATGGGCATCCCTGAGATCGCGCCCACCTGATGATGCGCAGGAACCCGTGCTGGGCCGCCGTCGCACACACGTCGGCGCTCCACGGGCACCCATTGGCGTGCAGCCACTGCAGGACATCGAGTTTGCCGCTGCTCACGGCAAACGTGTAGGTTTTAGCGTCCCACGGGCAGCCGCTGTCCTTGGCCCACTGTAGGTCATCGTGGGTCCCACATAGAATGATACCCTCCCAGGTGTACCTGTCCCATGGGCACTCGCTCGCTCGGCACCAGCGCACTGCGTCAAAGTTGCCGCACCTGGAAAAGGCCGCGCACGTCCCCGCATCCCACGGGCACCCCATGTCGCGCAAACGCTTGACACCATCGAGATCGTTGCGCGCAGCCATCGACGAGCACGTTGACGCGTCCCACGGGCAGCCCTGCGATCTGACCCACTCAAACAGTTCCCAGTTACCCGTGGCCACGATGGACGCGCACGTCGAGGCATCCCACGGACAACCGAGAGAACGCACCCATTTGAAAACATCCGGGTGGCCCGATCGTGCCGCGTCGGTGCACAGTCTACTATAGGTGCGCCTCTCCTGCCAAGAGGCACCGTTAAGGAGGCACCCGTTGGCGCGCGCCCAGCGCAGGATGTCCATGCTGCCGCGCGCGGCAGCGTGGGCATAGACCCGGTTGTCCAGTGGGCACCCACGGGCCCTGAGCCATTTTAGCACGTCGAGATGGCCACCCGCCGCCGCAGACACCATCTCGCACGCACCCCATCGATACCCGCGATCGTGAAGCCACTGGAGCACCTCCAGGCGGCCTTTGCTTGCTGCCATCCATGCGACCCTGGTCTCACTCCAGTCGCACCCGGCCTCTACGGCCCACGAAAGCACGTGCAAATGGCCATCTGCAGCGGCCCATGTGCACACCGACGGTCCCCACGGACAGCCTTGCGCATGAAGCCACCGGAGCAGTTCCAGGTTACCTGTGTGGGCTGCCTCTACGCAGGCCAAACTGTTCCATGGGCACTGACGGCTTCTGGCCCATTTGATCACATTGACGTGACCGCTTCTGGCCGCGGAAGCGATCAGCATCGCGCTCAGAGGGTAGCCCTCACCGTGTAGCCACTCTACGAGACGCAGATTGCCATGGCGCCCCGCAAACACGATCACGCGCTCGTCGTCCTTGAACACGGGGTCGACGGCGGGCGATTCCAAGATGTGTCTGTGGCCATAGAACGCGGCACCGTACGCAACCGATGCGATATCGTGTCGGTACCCGCGCTCCCGAAACATCAGCAGTCGCTCCAGGTCGCCGTCCTCGGCTGCCGCGACGCAGGCCCCCTTGTCCACCGTGTTGACGCCGCAAAAGGCGCCCGTCAGGTCGATCATCCAGTCCAGTATGGCCCAGTGCCTCTTGTGCACCATCTTGAGCGCATAGCGTATGGCGCATTTCGTGGGCGACACGCAATAGTGTTTGGAGTTGCGCGCCACGGTATTGCGCCCAGGCTTTTTGGGCGTAGAGCCTCTCTCTAGGAGCGCAAACCATTCAGCACACACGCAACGCAGCACGGGTTTGGTCGTTGCGGGAGCACAGCCAAGGACGATGGCAGTCACCTCGGGAGGCAACGTCCTTATATGCATCTATGCTCTCTCTCTCTCTCTCTCTCTCTCTCTCCTTCTCTGTCCCTTGCGAATCTTGCTCTCTCGAGTTGTTGTCCATTCCGTACAAGGTTTCCTAAAATGGGTGGGCATACACGATTGGTCGGTTTCGCCATTTTCGGTGCCGTCTGGAGCACACAACCCACATAAACTCTTTCTGGACCGAGACTGTCGCAACAATGCACGCTCAACGTTCTCAGTGCCCAACTGGCTTGCCAGGGTATTGGTTTCCAACTCGGTCCATTCAATCGAGTCAATTTCCCTATCGAGGACCAATAGGAATGCGTTTATCATTCTGAATCAACCCAAACGCAGAGGGTCCATCTGCTTTGGGAACTCGCTATGGCCTTTGGAGCGTGCACTATTGTCGTGCTCGCATCTGTTCTGAGAGGGTCACCCTATTCTTGTGCTCTCGCCAGGACACCCCCGAGTCCCCTATCTATTTTTGTGAATAGAAGGAGCAAATGAATGACGCACTGCACGTGCCGCATGGACGGCCGTCCTACACCTCTATAGGCAAACCGTCACAAGGTTTAGGCCACTTTGTGCGTGCGGTTCAGCTGTGATCATTTGGCAAACACCGGGCATGGTACATTACTCTCGGGCGTGCTCTGATGCACAGTTGGGACCTCCTCCTACTATGTTTGTACATGCACGCACACTAGTATAGTATGCCAATGTGGTAACTTGTTGTATTCAAATTCTCTTGACCGTGACAAGCTGTGCACACACACACACACATGCGCGCGCGCAAGAGTATAAACGTGATGGACTGGAAGCTAGATGGCATCGGCCGATGATGGTGGCGGCACAAAACCATGATCCAGCATGTAGCGCGCCATGGCCTTGTTTGCGTTGTGCTGAGCCTTCCTCCACACGCGCAAGTTCCACGGGCAACCGTGGCGGTGAGCATAGTCCAGGCGCGACATTTTCTGATACCGGACGGCTTTAAAGCATGTCCTATAGTCCCACGGGCATCCATGCTCGTGAGCATACTGCAAGCACTCGATCGTGGCGGTCGCGCAGACCGATGCGTCCCACGGGCACCCGCGAGTGTGCACAAAGGCCAAAAAGCGCACGTCGGCATTTCGGGCAGCTGCCCTGCTCGTTGTCACGTGCCATGCGCAACCGCGCTCGTAGAGGTAGATTACCGTGTCCCAGTGCGATTCGGATATGGCGCTTTTATAAAGTTGTGGCGTCCACCATTCAGGGCGTGTGTGATGCTCCAGAGCGCGCAAGAGGGCGACCTTGCCACGCCGAGCGGCAATATTCATGCGCGTCCGCACTGCATCCTCGGGTGTCTTGTCATCGGGGTCGATGGGCATAAACACGCGCTCGGGCGCAAACGCGTACGTGAGCCAATAGTCCATGTCAGCAAGGTGCGATTGGTCGACTCTGATGCGCGGCCATGGGCATTGATTTTCGCACAGAAAGCGCGCACAGTCCCAATTACGGACCCATGTGGCGCTATACAGGGTACGATCACTCCACGCCGCTACGCCATAATGCACGTAGAGATACTCGAGTACGTTAAGATGGCCATGAGCGGCAGCGCTGTTTGCGCAATCGACGGGATCGCACGGACATCCCTCTTGACGTAAATAGTCAAGGCAGTATACGCTTCCATGTTTGGCAGCTTTGGCGCACGCAGATGCCGTCAGTGGAAAGTTCAAATATTTGCGCACATAACGCAAAATGCCGTTAGAGCCGCTGACGATCGCGATCTTTATGTCCCTGGGTGCGGGCGCGATGCCATACGCCGTCCACGCTCTGTCGAGATCATCCTCTGACGACCCAAAGGCACGAATGATCGTGGCGATCGTCAGGCCGCCACTCGGGCGACATTCATTTTCATAGGCATACCACAGACACTCAATATATGCGGTACCATCACGTGGCACGCATGCGCGCTCGTCCCAAGGACATCCATGCTCGTGCGCATATTTGAGACACTCAATGTGACCTCGGTAAGAGGCTGCTGTGCAAGTGCGAGCGTCCCACGGGCACCCGTGCTCATGCAAGAGGCGCAAGCACTCGAGGTTGCCTGTCACGGCTGCCGCTTTGCATGCTCTGGCATCGTGTGGACAGCCGCCAGCCAAAAGGCGCGCGAGCGCCTCGACGTTGCCATGTCTGGCTGCGGCTTTAACCGAGCCAGCATCCCATGGGCATCCTCTTGTGAGAGCAAACTCGAAGCAGTCCATGTTTCCCCAACGCACAGCCACCTGGCAGGTACGCTCATCCCAGGCGCATCCTTTACCGTGGAAATAAGCAAGGCAATCGAGATGACCCCTAGACGCCGCCATCACGCAAACCCTGGTAGCGTCGCCCTGGCATCGCGATTCAAGGATGCAGTGAGGCGAGACCAGGTGACTGCTCACCTGTAATGCTTCCTGTCCACTCCCCTTTGGCGCACTGTATGTGTGACCACGTTCTGTCGCCCACTCGAGAATGTGTGCGTGACCATTGCGCCAGGCCGCATCGATGATGTTGGGCCAGTGTACGTTGATACCTACATCCAGGGCATATTTGCATATGGCCAAGTAGCCACCATGGGCAGCCTTTGTGATGGTGTCGCTGTACTCTCCACACCCAAGCCTATGCGCTGCAACAAACGTACCGATGTGCCCTCCCTTTGCCGCATCACCGAGAACGTCAGTGTGCTTCCACGAGCAGCCAAGCGCGACAGCATAGAGAAAGCACTCTGTGTGCCCCTGCGAGGCCGCGTGCGCACAAGCACTCCACCGCGCTGTCCCCTCTTTCACGCACAAGGAGCCAGCAGAACGGGTGTCGAGCGCGATTGACCGCCAATGGTGGGATACGAGTCCGACGGTAACCATGCGCATCAGGCACGGAAGGCGTCCAAAGATGTTGGCCCACAGTTCGTCGGGAAACGTAGACAGATCAGGAGCCGCCGAGGGCGCGGACGCCATTGGAACGGACCCCACAGGGCGCGTCTTCTGGTCCACCAGGGCGCGATAGTATCGCATACGCCCCATATCGTAAAAGCGACGCCCTTGTCCGTGGCAGTCAACCAGCGCACCCGCACAGCACTGCTTTACACCGCCTTGGGCGTTTGTAGGGGGTATAGAGTCTTGTGCGGTAACAAGAGCGAGATCTAGTCGGCGACGCTTGGCATCCGGGTTGCCGAGCGTCGAGTCCACGCCATCAGGCACGTCGTCCATCAGCATCCTTGTTGACCGACTCGGCGTTGATAAGGCGAAATGTTTTATAGCATAACTTGTTCACAACAACTGATCATGGACGGGTGCGCCAAACAGTCAAGCCAACCATAATAGAGTAGTCGCAATTGGCTCACCATGCATTCCCGTGCCAAATGGAAAACAAATGCGCCAGACATGCCGGCCACCATCTGGATCGTGCAATGGCAGAGGCGCGGCACACCCACGCGTGCGGCCCATACCCTTTTTACTGGGACTCTGTGGTTGCACAAACGGTATACCGCATTTTTTGATTGGTTTAGTCCTCTACTGTCTTGCACGTCGTGAAAACATACCCTGTGCACTATATGACAACGATCGATATAGAGTACAGTTTGGACTGACAAATGCAACATGTTTTGCGCAAGGCGCATTCGGGGCGGCATGTCGGTATGTATGACGAGCGCCTCTGCTACGTCACTAAAAGCCTAGTCCAACCCCAAGAAAGACACAACATTGACAAAGGGGAACCAAATGGTGCTCGTTCGACGGTGGTCTACTGGAGCATTGTGTTGTAATCGCATATAACGTATTCCACCATGTGCGCATATCATTACCACAGTGGCGCTCCGTGTGGCATCCCCATATGAGTCATTCATGGAATGACACTGTCTATTTGGAGCCCATACGATGCATCCAGGCACAAATGGCACGTACTGCGATTCGACCCTACTTGGGCCGCTTGCCCGCAAAACTGTTGTGACAATTAGGAACCGCCCCTCAAGAGCAAACACCCTTTAGCTATATGGGGGCGCACACCGCAATCTAGGGGCCCTGTTATGTGGCGGTTAACGCGTACCCGTTGTACATCTATGTGGACACTGCCATGCGACCAACAGGTTGGCATTAAGGCCGGCAACAACATATCGCCATGTGAGGTCCCATTATGGTAAAACAGGTGCCGGTCCTGCAATCGAGTGAACCATCAGGTAGCGTTTTGGCGAGTAGTGGTTTCATTCAAGTGAATTAGCCTCCCTTCCCCCAGAAACTCTCTTGAACAATGAGACTTGATGCCCCGGCACAAGGCAAACATGTACAACCAGTTTGCAATGGAGATGGACAAAGAACTCAGTCTCGAGACACGGTCCCGTATAGCGCGATGCTACTGCTGACTGCCGGCATCGTAGGTACCTTGTTGATCAGAGGAAAGAGTATCGATCCACCGTAAAATGCGGGTGTTGCCGAGTCTGCGCGCCTTGGCACGCAAACCGCCATGATCCCAGGGGCATCCGCGGGCGATGGCCCACTTTAGCGTGTCGAGGCATCCGCCCACCACGATGGCATAGCAGATGTTGGGATCCCACGGATATCCGCGCGCATGCATCCACTTGAGAACATCCAGCCGCCCATCCGCAGCCGCGAGCGCACTCGCGTGAGAGTCATATGGACACCCATTCGCAGCGAGCCATTCAAGCACGCGAACGTGGCCATATCGTGCTGCTGCCATAAAGGTATGTGCGTCCCACGGACATCCCCCGGCTCTGGCCCACTGCAGAATATGGAGGCGACCTGTCCGGGCGGCATCCGTGCAAACGCGACTGTCCCATGAGCACCCATTCTGTCTGGCCCATTGCAACAGTTTTAGGTGGCCACCGCGGGAAGCCTCTGCGCATGTGAATGCGTCCCATGGGCACCCATTGGCAACCGCCCACTCGAGGACGTGCAGATGTCCCGTCGCTGCGGCAGACGCAGTCGTAAATCCATCCCATGGGCATCCATTTGCGCGCAGACATTGGAGTGTCCCTAGGTGGCCCACATGGGCGGCGGCGGTGCACGCAGACGTATCCAAGGGGCACCCATTGTCTGCGGCCCACTGTATCATGTGTAGGTCACGATTTTGCGCTGCATGATAGCATACTTTGCGATCCCAGGGACACCCTTGCGCCCGCAACCACTGGAGAACCTCTAGGTGGCTGCCTTTTGCTGCGTACTCGCACGCGAGCGTGTCCCACTTACACCCATAGTCCTGGGCGCGTTGGAGTATATCAATGCGGCCATGCGCTGCAATGTGCGCGCAAACGTGTTCTGTATGGGGGCATCCACTTTCCAGCGCCCAAAGGAGCACGTCAAAGTGCCCGCCCTTGGCTGCAAAGTGGGTCGCAAGGGCGTCCCAGGGACATCCATGGGCTCTTATCCACTGTAGGACATCCAGATGTCCATAGTATGCTGCCCTATTACACGCGTGAGGAGACCACGGGCAGCCGTGGGCGCGCAACCACTTTATGACATTCAGATGTCCGCGCCTCGTTGCCCCATTTACGACGGTGTCGCCCCAACAAAAGCCGCGCTCGTGGCACACATGTAGCATATCCATATCGGCACGCGATGCGGCCTTGTAGTATATGGCGCAGTCGAGCGTGTTGATGGTGTCAAGGGGTCCCGTACAGTCGAGCATCCACAAGACGACGGATAAGCGCCCAGCACGGACAAGGTGGTATGCGTACTGAATGGCACAGTGACGCTTGGACTCGCAGTAATGCGTATATCGAAGCCTGTTTCGAAAGGATCTCTGTCCAATGCGCTGCCTCCTCCTTGCATCCCTGTGGGTGTCCCACTCTTCCACCTGGTCTTTAAGAGCGTTGCGTTGAGAGTCGATCAGGGTAAGCCATATGCGGCGCACACAACGCAAGATGGGCACGGTGAGGTCGTCGACATGGCCAAAGATTATGAGCCTCAGTTCGGGCGGCAACGTGTCCATCTTACGGCGCAGAGTGGGCACTATACAGTAAGACAAGGTCGCGCTACCGGAAGTCTGCTTTTACAACGGAAACGAGTGGGGGAGGGCCTCTTCCAAACGCGCCTCGAGTGATAAACGGGCGAGGAGCACCTTTTTCTGTTGCCGAAAAGGCGTTTGTCGGTGGCCACGGCAGGATACTCCCCAACGGCCTGGCCGCGCCGGTATCGAATCTGGGTCGTCTCGTTTTGCCTAGAAATGACGCACCGCGCTGGATTGGTCTATTTCACTCTGGCCATATGTATATACGGCCCACGCACAACTCATCCTATTCGCCCTGCCACGGCGACGTTGCGCCGATGTTGCCGTACGGTGTCGCGCCTTGCTCTTGTCCTATCTCCCAAGATGCGCGTTCCATCGTTTGGCGAATGTGCGCGTGAACCAATGCTGACCGTTTGTTCGCTCGCCTTACCGAGAGTCGTGAGCCGCCATCAGAGGGTCCCCCATCCTTGCGTCGTGGATGTGTCTATCATGTTTCCGCTCTTTCCCCACAAATCGTTTCTTTCACCATGGCGTCTTGCTTTAAAGTGTGTATTTACGCGCTTTTTGGGTAGGTTAGTTGTGGACAGCAGTAACCGACATCTTTTGATGGTGGATCATATGCGCTCATCTCGCCTCCTTCCCATGCCCTTTTCGTGCCTCCATGTGTGGTTTCATCCTGTACACTGCAATATCTGGCCAACATTGTTGATAAGCTACACCCCCTCATTGTCGGCAATGCCCTGCCCATCTGGTACCCATGTGTGTTTACGGGTCGTCAATCCATCTCAAGAGCACTTTGTCCACTCGGTCATGCAAAGACATTAGTACATGCTGCTGCTGCTGCCACCAAAGGGACAGGGAGAAGAGGTCCTTTCGCAAGGTATATGCTTTGCTATTTAATAACACGCACAAGTGAATGCACCCCTCGTGGCTGCGAGCGCTTGTGCATCAGTTTCGTAAAAGGCCGTCGACCCATCGCACGATATGGGCATACCCCCTCGCCTGTGCTGCCGCGCGAACCTTGTCGCGGTTCCACGGGCACCCATGGGCGACGGCCCACCTCAGTATATCGAGGCGCCCGTTTCGCGTGATGACGATATAGGCTTGGTAACTCCACGGACATCCACGCGAACAAATCCACTTGAGCACGTCCAGACGATCGTTCTCGGCAGCGCATAAGTTCACGCAAGAATCCCACTGGCATCCGTTTTCGATGGCCCACTCAAGCACATGCAGATGTCCGTGCTTTGTTGCGCCTACAAGAGTTCTCGCGTCTGGTAGACACCCGTTGACCTTGGCCCATTCGAGAACGCAGAGGTGACCGCCTGCTGCCGCTTCGGAACAGACCCTGCCGTCCCACGGACAACCATTGGTCCTGAGCCATTCGAGCGTGCGCATGTGGCCTCCCCGGGCGGCCTCGCTGCAGGCGCTCGCATCCCACGGGCATCCGTTGCTCCTGGCCCACTGCAAAACGTGCAGGTGTCCACCACGTGCCGCGCCTGAACATGCATCTGACCAACAGGGGCATCTCTGTTTGCGCAGCCACTTGAGGACCTCCAAGTGGCCACCGTGCGCGGCTCTGGCACATGCCCCCGAATGCCATCCGTATCCACGGGCACGTAAGCGTTCGAGCACATCGATGCGCCCGTGACCGGCAGCATTTACAGTCACACCGTTATTGCGTTGGCACCCATTGTCGATCATCCAAAAGACCACATCAAAGTGACCATTGAGCGATGCATGGTATGACGCGCTCATATTCCAGAGGCATCCCTCTGACCTGAGCCACCGAAGCACGTGTACGTGACCGCCGGCGGCCGCGACGGTGCATGTGTGGGCTGACCAAGGGCAGCCATGACCTCGCAGCCACCGGACAACACCAAGATGGCCGTGCTTTGCTGCAGCGTTTACCGTCAGTTCGCTCCACCGAAAGCCCCTTTTGCGGAAAACCTGTAGGCGCTTGATGTCGCCACGAGAAGCGGCCTTGCCACACAGAGCACGGTCGAGTACGTTGGTGCTGTCAAAAGGACCGGCAAGGTCCAGCATCCATAGGGCGACCGAAAAGCGCCCGGCTTTGATCACACCGCGTGCGTACTCGATGACGCAGTCGCGTTGGGACATGCAAAAGTGCACAGAGCGTCGCTTGTTACAAGAGGCCCTTTGGCCGATGCGCTGCTTGCGACGCGCTTCGTCCTGGGCGTCCCACGCGCCCACTCGCTTCTTGCGCATGGCGCGCTCGGCGTCGATAAGGGCGAGCCAGTTTTGGTGCACGCAGCGCAGCACGGGCACGGTGAGGTCGTCCACATGGCCAAAGATTATGAGCCGCAGTTCAGGTGGCAGCGTGTCCATCTCCAGCGCCTCCTCTCTAAACACAGGCCCCTTTCGGTGATCAAAATGGGCAAGATTGCGTGCCCCCGTGGGGAGCGTGTCACGCTCTGCAACTCGGGGCGTACAAGACGCGCACGAACGGCCCCGTTCTGTCCCGCCGCCATTTGCTCTGTTCCAGGTCCTGGTATTTCCTAAAAACGACTTGTCGCTCTGGATTGGTTCATTTTGCTTTTTGTGCGTTTCAAGATGGACACCAAACCCTTTGGCACTTGCTTTGCTCGCAGGTTGGCTTGTGCAACTCGCATCGGCTTGAGTGCTCTTCCCCACTGCCTTTGGCTCTTGTCTTGCATGTGTGTTTTTGTCCACGAAACTTGTGGGCAACCAATGGCAGTGATTCGTCTGTTCGCTCTACGAGAGCCCATAATGAGCACACTCGTCGGCGACGATTCGGGTGTCTCTGCTTCGCCCTCTCAAAGCATCCATCGTATCTGATGTTTCCGAGAAGCCGACAACTGTGCGTTTACGCATGGAAGCTGTACGGACAAGTGATTGCCGTGCTAACGTTTGTCATACTCTGTAGTGACTCGCCTGTCGTATATATATATATAGAAACAAGAGTATGGACCGCATCTTTTTTGCATAGTAGCCTCTAGATGAAACTCGATAGTGTGTGGCACTATTTTGGGCAGTGTGCTGGTGCCCGAAACGCTGCAGTCCTTTGTGTACAATGTAACCCTTTACATATCCAAGGGGTCCACACGCCCATCGTCTCACTGCATTCATGGCACGAAACGACCTCGAACAAGGGACATTCTGTCGATTCCTTCCGGGAAAGAGAGCACATAGAGCGTTTTGGTCCCCTGTTTGCACAACATCGGTAAACTAAGCCTCTGGCAAAAGGCCGTCAATCCACTGCACGATGTGTGTGTTGCCGTGAGCGTCTGCCTTTTGGCGAACCGTGTCACGGTCCCATGGGCATCCGTGGGCGACAGCCCACCTGAGCATATCCAGGTGTCCGCGTTGTGCGATAGTGGTGCAAATATTGGGATGCCATGGACACCCCCGTGAATAGATCCACTTGAGGGTGTCGAAACGTCCGAACCGGGCGATGCGCACGCCCACGTAAGAGTCCCACGAGCACCCGTTGGCTACGGCCCACTTGAGCACCTCGATCTGCCCGTTCTCGGCCGCACTTGCAAGGGTCCACATGTCCCATGGACACCCATTGGCCCTCGCCCACTTTAACACCTCTAGGTGGCCTTGCCTGGCGGCCCTCGTGCACACGTCGGTCTCCCAGGGACATCCGTTGGCGACGGCCCACATGAGGACATTGAGGTGTCCGCCTTTTGCGGCATAAATGGCCGTCGTGTCGCCCCACGGACATCCATGGGTCCTTAGCCACTGTAGCACATCTAGACGACCCTCACGCGCAGCATTGGCACATGCCATCGTATTCCACGGACATCCCTGAGTCCTGGCCCACTGGAGAATGTGCAGATGGCCACCCTGTGCAGCGCCAGAGCACGTCGACTCGTCCCAAGGGCACCCCTGCGCACGCAGCCATTGAACGATCTCTAGGTGCCCGCGGCGTGCCGCTTTAGCGCACGCAAGGTCGCTTAATTTGCACCCAAGGGCACGCGCCTCCTCAATCATATCGATACGTCCATGCGCCGCGAGACAGCAGATGACGCTCTCGTCGTGAGGACATCCATTCTCCAACGCCCAAAAGAGCACCTCGAAATGCCCCATCGCAGCGGCAACGCAGGGCGCGCGGACGTCCCAGGGGCACCCGTTTGCCCTCATCCATTGCAGCACATGCAAATGCCCATATGTGGCCGCCATTTCGCACGCAATGCCGCTCCAGGGACAACCTTGGCGGCGGAGCCACTGGACGATGTGGAGGTGGCCACGCTTCACAGCAACATTCATTACCCCGCTGCTATCATGGATCCAACGAAAGCCTCTCTCGTTAAAGTCACGCAGATGCCCAACGTCGCCATGCAGAGCAGCCCCGGCGCACAGGTAGTAATCGAGCACATTGGTATCATCAAACGGTCCAGCGCAGTCGATCATCCACAGGGCGATCGAAAAGTGCCCAGCGCGGATCACGCTCTGCGCGTATTTGATGACACACGCGCGTCCCGACACGCAAAAGTGAATCGGGCGTCTCTTGTTACGAAATGACCTTTGGCCGACGCGCTGCTTGCGCCGTGCCTCGTCTTGGCCATCCCATTCGCCTACACGGTTCCTGCGAATGACGCGTTCGGCATCGATAAGGGCGAGCCAACTCTGGCGCACGCAGCGCACGATGGGCACGGTGAGGTCGTCGACATGACCAAAGATTATCATCCATAGTTCGGGCGGCAGCGTGTCCATCTTGCAGTTTTGCGGCATAAAAAGGGCGATCACACCGCAAAAACGTGATACTTTTTGAAAGGCACAGGCCGTTGCCCATATGCGCGCAGTTCTTTTACGATTGGATTACGCCGTGCCTGGCGGCCAAGGGTAGGAAACCGCGGTGCTGTTTGGGCGAAAAATACGGTTGGTCGTGAGATTGGCCCAACGACGAGTGCGTTCCTCCTGCCATATAGATCTCCGTGCGTACCGATCAGCCGCACGGCAGCATTTGCCTTGCATTGTCATTCCCTTTGTCATATCGGGAATGGGCCAATATGTGCCATCATATATGTGGGCACACACGCACGCATGTAGGTGTGACTCGATCGAGATCATCACGGGACCTTGTTTTTGGCCTATCCATCCCTCGTCGCGACGCGTCCTTGACGTTTCCATCTATGGCGTTGTATACTTTTCACCCCCTCCCCTCTCCTCCCGAGTGTGCTGCGCCAAGGCCGACGACACAATGCTGCTGCTTTCGCTCATGGCACAACCGCTACCGTTTCCACAAAGGCGCTTTATTACATGAGCCATACCTCGCGCACTTGGAACAGAGAATCGTCATTGCCACCGGCGGTCCGACTACGCCCTATTAAGACTGTTTAACGGCTAGCCACTCGCTTGAAAAGCTGGGATTTTTCCGGACGCGACAGGAGGGCTAGGCGCGGATTTGGAGGAAACAAGCCGATCGGCTAGCCGTTAAACACCCTTATGTCCTATAGACACCACGGCAATGATCGCGTTGCACTCTGTCATGTTGCAGGGACACCCTCTCTTTACGAGCCACTGGAGGAGCGCGTTGCGCCCGTATTTGGCTGCGGCTAGGGTCGTGCCCTCGTACCACGGGTACCCTCTAGATCGGGCCCATTCGATAACGCCTGCATGGTCGTACTTGGCCGCCAGCGTGCACAAGGTATGTGGATCGCAGGGGCACCGAGCGACATAGATGGCCCACTGCAGTACGTCCACGTGACCCTTTTCGATGGCCATCCAACGTACCTTTTCCCTCCAAGAGTCGTCATCGGTTGCGCGCTGCTGCAGCCACTGTAGGATGGAAAGGTGCCCGCCGCGCGCCGCATCGAGGAGCAACTCTGCTTGACAGGGGCGCCCTGCATTCAGGGCCCACTCGAGTACGTCCCTATGGCCTTGGCGCGCAGCATCAACAAGTCCAGTGCCGCTCCACGGGCACCCATTGGCCACGGCCCACTGCAGTACTGCGAGGTGACCAAACTGCGCGGCGCGCCCGCAGACCTCTTCAGTCCAGGGGCATCCGTTGCGCCTGGCCCACTGGATTGCACCCAGGTGTCCACCGTACGCGGCCATGGTGCAGGTCTCCTCGTCCCAAGGACAGCCACGGTCCCGCAGCAGTTGGAGCATGTCGACGCGACCGCCTGACCCCGCGCTCGCGCAGGCCCCTTCATCAAATGGGCACCCATTGTCGAGCATCCATCGAACGATGTCGAGGTGTCCACCCTCTATGGCCAGTGCGCATGTCTGTATGTACCATCTGAAACCATGCGCACGCAGCCATTGGAGCACATCCAGGTGGCCATTCTTGGCGGCGGCATCGCATGCGCCACAGTCGTCATGGGTGTGTCCCTTGTCATAGACCCACTTGATGATATGCAGGTGGCCGTTCTCTGCAGCGCACGTGTGAATGTAGCTGTTCAAGGCACACCCTTGAGCGTGGGCCCACTCGATCAGTGGTAGGTTACCATTGCGCGCGGCCGCAAAACAGGTGCTGCCCCAGGCACACCCCCGCGCATGTGCCCACTCGACAATGTGCCGGTGGCCCGATGCGGCCGCCGAGGTGCATGTCGCGCTGTCCCAGGGGCAACCATTGGCGCACAACCACTCGAGCACGTGGAGGTGCCCGGAACCGGCAGCCCCTGCGCATGCCGTCGCATCCCACGGGCACCCGTTCGCGTGGGCCCAGTCAAGGACCGTCATGTGGCCCCCCTTGGCGGCTGCCGTGCATGTCGTCGCGTCCCATAGACACCCGTTGGTCCTGAGCCATTGCAAGGCGTCAAGATGACCATA
>Ga0255334_1000685_pt1 | contig 22783 bp, 22 predicted proteins | sample EtOH5_35cm_T3_12_FD_202080 | JGI IMG/M metagenome (GOLD analysis project Ga0255334, IMG submission 202080) | Sandy soil microbial communities from University of British Columbia, Vancouver, Canada - EtOH5_35cm_T3_129 | ecosystem: Engineered > Artificial ecosystem > Sand microcosm > Unclassified ... | reverse complement strand
CCGGTCCGCTTTCCCATTGACCTGATCCTGTTCGGCATGGTCGCCGCCTTCCTCGTGCTGCGGTTGCGGAGCGTGCTGGGCAAGCGGACCGGTTTCGAACGACAAGCCGGGGAGAAGCCGGTCGCGCCCCCGGCTGGCGCTCGCGCGCCCGAGGCCGATCCAGCGCGTATCGCAGCGCCCGCAGGGCTACCACGGGTGTTGCTGCCCGACCCCGCGTCCCCGGTCAGCCAAGTGATCCGGCGCATCATCGAGATCGACAAGGCGTTTGCCCCAGCCAGCTTCCTGGCCGGTGCGGAAGGCGCTTTCCGCATGATCGTCGAGGGGTTTGCCGCCGGTGATCGCCAGACGCTGCGCGGCCTGCTCTCCGATGACACCTACGCCGGCTTCGAAGGCGCGATCACCGCACGGGAAAAGGCGGGCGAGACCCAAAGGACCGAGATCCGGGCAGTGCAGGAACTTTCGATCGAAGGCGCCGAGCTGCGCGGGACGGTGGCGGACATCTCGGTCCGCATTGTCTCCGACCAGGTGAACATGACCACGGGCCAGGACGGCCTGCCGGTGGCCGGGGCCGATGCGGTGACGGAGATCATCGACATCTGGACCTTCCAGCGCGACCTCCGCAGCCCCGATCCGACCTGGAAGCTGGTCGGCACCCGCTCGGCCTGACGGGCGGCCTGACGGGCGGCCTGACGGGACCAAGCGGGCGGCGGAAGCGGGCAGAGCCGTCTCCCACCACATCACGTGACCGTGGCTTGGGCCGCGCCGCCCGGCGAGAGCATGGTGCGCGCGTGCTCGACCGATGCTCGCCCTCGGCCTTGCGGCTGACCCTGGGTTTGCTGACGGCGCCGCTGGCGGCAGCGGCGGAGCCGGTTGTGCCGCTCGACAGCCTGCCCGGCTGGGCTGCGGAAGCGCCGGGCAAGGCGGTCGAGGCCTTGCTCGCCTCCTGCCTCGCTTGGTCGCAATGGATGTCCGCTCGCCCTCTTCTGCCCGACCCGGCTGCCCCCGGCGCCAGCCCGGCGCAATGGCGGCCGTTCTGCGATGCGGCGGCGGCCCTCGACCAGCAGCACCGCCCGCCGCCGCCTCCCCGTCACGGACGGCATGATGGCAGGGGATCGGCCGCCCGCGACGCCGCCTTTCGGGCGTTCTTCGCAACGCGGCTGGTCGCCGTCCCGCTCGGCGCGGGGCTGCTGACCGGCTATTTCGAGCCCATTCTGCAGGGCGCCCGCACGCCCGACGAACGGCACCGCACGCCCCTCCTTGCGGCGCCCCGTCCCGTTCAGGATCGCGCCAGCCCGCCGGCGCCCTGGCCCGGGTTTCTCCGCGTCAGCACCCAAGGTCGGCCCCGCCCCGGGGCCGTCGCGCGTTACGACAGCGCCACCGGCAATCCCGCGCCCCCGCCAGAGGATCCGCCGCCGGCCTTGGCAGGCCACGGCGTGCCCGCGGCGCCGCCCCCCACCGCTCTTGCCCTGCTTGGCCCCAACCTGCCGACGCGGGGTGAGATCGCAGCGGGGGCGCTGGCGGGCCGGGGGCTGGAGCTCGCCTATGTCGATGACCCGACCGATGCCTTCTTCCTGCAGATCCAGGGATCCGGCCGCGTCCAGTTGCCGGATGGCAAGGTGCTGCGGCTCGGCTACGCCGCCCAGAACGGCCATCCCTATGTGTCGATCGGGCGGATCCTGATCGCCCAGGGCCATATCCCGCGGGAGGCCATGTCGATGCAGGCCATTCGCCGCTGGCTGGCGGGGGCGCCGGAGGCGGAGGCGCAGGCGATGATGGCCGAAAACCCCTCCTATGTGTTCTTCCGGGAACTGGAGGGGCTGCATGCCGACCTGGGTCCGCCCGGCTCGCTCGGCGTGCCGCTCACGCCCGGGCGGTCGCTGGCGGTGGATCGCAGCCAGATCCCGCTCGGCGCGCCGGTCTTCGTCTCCGGCCGAGCGACGGATGAAGCCAGGTTCTGGCTGCTGCTCCCGACCGAGATGCTGCCGGCCCAGTGACGCAAGACCTGCCTTGGGCATATGATCCGCGCATGTCGCAGTCCCGGCCCCGCGTTGCGCTCTTCGTCACCTGTCTTGTGGACCTGTACCGGCCCACGGTCGGTTTCGCGGCCATCCGGCTGCTCGAAGCCGCCGGCTGCCAGGTGGAGGTCCCGGAGGCGCAGACCTGCTGCGGCCAGCCCGCCTACAATTCCGGCGACCGCGCCACGACGCGGGAGATCGCCCGCGGCGTCATCGATGCGTTCTTCTCCTATGATTATGTGGTGGTGCCGTCGGGCTCCTGCGGGGGCATGATTTCCCACCACTACGCCAACCTGTTCGAGGACGGCGACCCGGAATACCGCGGCAAGGCCGAGGCCCTCGGCGCCAGGACCTTCGAGCTCGTTGCCTTCCTGTCGGATGTCATGGGGGCCGCGGCGCTGCCGGTCGAATACCAGGGCAGCGTCACCTATCATGACTCCTGCTCCGGGCTGCGCGAGCTTGGCGTCAAGGCGCAGCCGCGCACCATGCTCGGCCAGGTCAAGGGCCTCGAATTGCGGGAAATGGCGGAACCTGAAACCTGCTGCGGCTTCGGCGGCACCTTCTGCGTGAAGTACCCCGAGATCAGCACCCGCATGGTCTCGGACAAGACACGCGACATCGCCGCGACCGGGGCGAGCACATTGCTGTCCGGCGACCTCGGCTGCCTGTTGAACATGGCCGGACGCCTCAGGCGCGAGGATAGCCCGGTGCACGTCCGCCACGTCGCCGAAGTCCTGGCCGGCATGACCGCCGACCTGCCCCCCATCGGAGAAGCCGAATGAGTGCCGCCGCCGAGCGCGCCCCGCTTGCCCTGCCCGCGGCCTTGGCCGGGCTCGGGGAGATCGGCTTCGCGCGGGTGCTGCCGGCGGCGCTGCAGGCGCTGCTGGGCGCGACGGCGCCCGTGCTCGACGGTTTCGCGGCCTCCTGGGACCGGTTGGAAACCGATGGGTTCATGGCCGATGGCGGGCGCTACCGCCGCCGCCGCCATGCGAATTTCTCGGTCCGCAGCGGCATCCCCGGCCAGATCCGCAATCCGCACCGGCCGCATTTCCAGGCCAGCGTGCACAACAGCCTGAATGGCGGCGTCGATCGCTGGTTCGCCCCGGTCGAGCCGGCAACCGCGACCTGCCCGGCGCTGCTGGGGCTGCTGGACCTCGGCCGGCAGGCGGTCGATGCGGTGGTGGGCGCGCGGGACTGGTTCGTGGAGATGCACCAGTTCCGCATCGAGGCTGCCGCCGACACCCCAGGTTACCCGACCCCCGAAGGGGTGCATCAGGATGGCGTCGATCTGGTGATGATCGCGATGATCGCGCGGACCAACCTCAAGGGCGGCGAGACCCTGGTCACGGCGCTGGACAACACGCCGGTCGCGACCTTCACCTTGGATGGCATGCTGGACACCGCCATTCTCGACGACCGCCGGCTGCGCCATGGCGTGACCCCGGTCGCCCCGGCCGATCCGACACTGCCCTCCTGCCGCGACGTGCTGGTGCTGACCTGGAAACGGAGCTGATCAGGCCGGCGGCCGGGTGCCGAAAATCGCGCTGCCGACCCTGACATGAGTGGCGCCATGTGCGATCGCGGTTTCGAAATCTCCGCTCATGCCCATGGACAGCACCGACAGCCCCTGCCGCGCCGCCAGCTCGGCGAGCCAGGCGAAATGCGGCGCGGGATCGGCCTCCACCGGGGGAATGCACATCAGCCCGGAGATCGTCAGCCCATGATCGTCGCGGCAGAGGCGGAGGAAGTCCTCGGCCTCCGCCCGGCGCACCCCGGCCTTCTGGGGTTCGTCGCCGGTGTTCACCTGCACCAGCAGCCGCGGCGCGCGGCCGCTGCGGCCCATGGCCGCCGCGATGGCGGCCGCAAGCTTCGGGCGGTCCAGGCTTTCGATCACATCGGCCAGCGCCACCGCCTCGGCCGCCTTGTTCGTCTGCAACCCACCGATGAGGTGCAGGCGCATCGCCGGCCAGGCCTCGCGCAGCCCGGGGAATTTGGCGGCGGCCTCCTGGACCCGGTTCTCACCAAAAGCGAGCTGGCCGGCGGCCAGCGCCTCGATCACGGCTTCGACGGGGTGGGTCTTGGACACGGCGACCAGGGTCACTGCCGCCGGATCGCGGCCGGCGCGTTGGCAGGCGTCGCCGATGCGGTCGCGGATACGGGCCAGGGCTTCGGCGATCGGCATGGCGGAAAACATCCGGGATGAGGCGCGGCGCGACCCTATGGGCGGCGGCGCTGCGGCTCAAGCCGCGGCGGGTGCGGGGCGCACCCTGGCCACGGCTCTGGCTGGTCGGCGATGCCCAGCGGATGCCGGATGCGCGGGGCGCGCTGCCGGGCCTGACCCCCGGCCGCCGCCGAGGCCTAGCGGGCGTCATCGCCAGAGACCAGGCGGCGGGCGTGCTGGCGGGGCTCGCCCGGGCGTGCCGGGCGCGGGGGGTGGCCTTGCTGGTCTCGGGCGATGGGCGGGCGGCATTACGTTACAAAGCCGGGCTGCATCTGCCGGACCGGCGTGCCACGCTCGGGCTGCTACCCTTCCTGCTGGCGCGGCGGGCCGGCGCGCCTTGGGCGCGGCTGACGGTCGCCGTGCATGGGCGGCTTGGCGTGGCGCGAATGCGGGCATTCCGGGCGGATGCCGGCCTCGCCTCCCCCGCTTTCGCAACGGTCAGCCATCCCCAGGCGCGCCCGCTTGGCCCGCATCGTTGGGCGAGGTTGGCGGCCAGGCTGGGTATTGCCCTGGCGCTTGGTGGAATTGTGCCTGCGACGGCGCGCCGACTGCCGCGACATTGCGCCGGCCTGGCAGCGATCGGTGCCTTCGTTGCGTGACACAGCTCTGTGGCGCCCGGGACACAGTGTCTCACGGATGTCGCGGCGTGGCGCCTAGTGCCATTGCCCCTGCCGAACCTGCTGGGCCATTAAGGTGCCAGGTCCGGTCACCCCCGTTGTGGGGGTTGTGTCACCCTGGGGGGGCAGGCGGATCGACACTTGCCAGGGGAACCTGGCGCCTGAGGAGGATTAGGGTATGCGCAAGCTTCTGCTCGGCACCACTGCGGTGGCCGCTGCGGCCCTGTTCGGCGCGTCGCACGCGTCCGCACAGGAAGCCCCGACCGTTCGCATCGGTGGCTACTTCGAATTTAACGGCGCCTACGTCGACGACGACATCGACAGCAATGCGGTGACCGTCGGCACGGGCACCAATGCCCGCACCTACAGCCGTTCCAAGCTCGACTTCCGCTCGGACGCTGAAATCCACGTCCTGGTGTCCGGCAAGGCCGCCAACGGCCTTACCTACGGCATGGCCGTCGAACTGCAGGTCGACAACATCGGCGGCGGCGGCAGCGGCACCGGTGGTGCCGGCACCGGTATCGACACCGACGAAATGTGGGGCTACGTCAGCACCCCGACCATGGGCACCCTACAGTTCGGTGACCAGGACAATGCGGCGGACCAGCTGGCGGTCACTGCCCCGGGCAATGTGATGCGCCTCGGCGAAGCCACCACCTGGGATGACCTCGTCGCGCTCAACTCGGACGGCACGACGTATCTCGTTACCGAGATCAACGACGGCAATGACTCGACCAAGATCATCTACCTGTCGCCGCAGTTCTTCGGCTTCGACTTCGGCGTGTCCTTCGCCCCGAACTCGAACGAAGGCGAGCGGGTCTACGTCGCCAGCAACACCACCACCTATCAGCGCGACAAGACCGGCCTCAGCAACGAAGTGTCGGGCTCGCTGCGTTATCGTGGCACCTTCGGCGGTCTCGGCGTCGCGGCCAGCTTCGGTGCGATGCGCGCCGATGCGGCGGAAACCGCCTACAACGCTGTTTCGCTGCAGGACGTGACGCAGTATGAAGGCGGCCTGAGCTTGGCGGCCTATGGCATCACCGTCGGCGGCTACTACACCTGGGGCAGCTTCGGCGGCGCGACGCGCACGGCGATCCGCAGCGGGCTGGACGATGCGACCAACTGGGTCATCGGCGCAACCTACAAGACCGGCGCCATTGCTTTCGGTGCGCTCTTCGGCCAGGCCGAGCGCGACAATGGTCCGACCCTGTCGGACCGCAAGCAGCAGATCATCTCGGTCGGCGCCTCCTACAGCCTGGCGCCGGGTCTTGAGCTGTTCACCAACTATACAAACCTCGACGACGAGAACATCGCCAACAGCACCTCCAACCCGACGTCCTATGCCGCCAGCGGCCGGGATCGCAGCGCCGACATCTTCGTCATCGGCACGCGCCTGAGCTTCTGATCCCTTCTCAAGGATCGGTTGCCGTTTTTGAAGGGTGGCAGGGCAACCTGCCACCCTTCGTCTTTTCTGCGCCACACAACCGGGGTAGAGAGACGCTCGCCGGGCTTCCCGGCTCCGAGATGGGGTGTGACGCATGATCCGATGGAGAGGCAATCTGCTTGCCGGACTCGCCCTGGGCATGCTTGCCGCATGCGGGTCCCTGGCCGACAACCTGCGGACGCCTCGGCCCGACGAGTACCACGACGGCAGCAAGCGCTCCCAGGTGAGCGGCACCCTGGGCGGCGAGGACGGTATCCTGATATTCGGCACCGACCGGAGCAATCGTCGCGGTACCGCCGATCAGGCGGGCGGGATCGGGGTCAATGCCTACCTCTGGCGCGCAACGCTCGACACGCTGTCCTTCATGCCGCTCGCCTCGGCCGACCCCTTCGGCGGTGTTGTCATCACCGATTGGTATTCGCCGCCCTCGACCACCGGCGAAAGGTTCCGCGCGACCGCCTATATCCTGGGGCGGCAGCTGCGCTCGGATGGCGTGCGGGTGGTGGTGTTCCGGCAGGAATTGCGCAATGGCACCTGGGTGGACGTCGAAGTCGCCGCCAGCACGGGGTCGGAGTTGGAAGACAAGGTTCTGGCACGGGCCCGCGAGTTGCGGAGCCAAAGCGCTTCGAACTGAGCGGTCTTCCCTTGAGCCGTTTCGCGCCGTAATCCTCGCGGCATGAACGACGCTCCCGCCCCAGTCCGCTATGATTTCGCTGCCGCCGAACCGCGGTGGCAGGCCGCTTGGAACGAGAGCCGCTGCTTTTCCGTGCCCGACGTGCCACCGCCTGGCGCGGCGAAATACTATGTCCTGGAAATGTTCCCCTACCCGAGCGGCAAGATCCATATGGGTCACGTCCGCAACTACACGCTGGGGGATGTGGTCGCGCGCTACAAACGGGCGCGGGGGCATCTGGTCTTGCACCCGATGGGCTGGGACGCCTTTGGCCTGCCGGCCGAGAATGCGGCACGGGAACGCGGCATCCACCCCGCGACCTGGACCTACGCCAATATCGCCGCGATGCGGGCCGAACTGAAACGGATGGGCCTGTCGCTCGACTGGTCGCGAGAATTCGCGACCTGCGATCCCCAATATTACGGGCAGCAGCAGGCCCTGTTCCTGGATTTCCTCAAGGCTGGCCTTGTGGGGCGCCGCGAGTCCTGGGTGAACTGGGACCCGGTGGATGGCACCGTCCTTGCCAATGAGCAGGTGATCGACGGCCGCGGCTGGCGCTCGGGCGCCCCGGTCGAAAAGAAAAAGCTGTCGCAGTGGTTCTTCGCCATCACGAAATTCGCCCCCGACCTGCTGGCGGCGCTGGACAACCTGCCGCGGTGGCCCGATCGGGTAAAGACAATGCAGGCCAATTGGATCGGGCGGAGCGAAGGCGCGCGCCTGCGCTTCGCCCTGGCCGAGCCGGTGGCGGGGCTTGCCGAGGTCGAGGTCTTCACCACCCGGCCGGACACGCTGTTCGGAATGTCCTTCCTGGCGGTCGCGGCCGAACACCCGCTGGCGGCAGCGGCGGCGGCGCAGAACCCGGCTGCCGCGGCCTTCATCGCCGAATGCCGCGCCATGGGCACCAGCGAGGTCGCGATCGAACAGGCCGAGAAGCGCGGCTTCGACACCGGCTTTCGCGTGGCCCACCCCTTTATCCGCGGGGCGACCTATCCGGTCTGGATCGCGAATTTCGTGCTGATGGAATATGGCACCGGCGCGATCTTCGGCTGCCCGGCGCATGACCAGCGCGACCTGGACTTCGCCCGCAAATACCACCTGTCGGTGACACCTGTGGTGGTGCCACCCGGAGAGACCGACATGGTGGTCGGCGGCACCGCCTTCACCGATGATGGTGTGCTGGCCAATTCGGGGTTTCTCGATGGGCTGGACGTGGCGGCCGCCAAGCGCGCGGCGATCGAGGCGCTGGAGGCGCAAGGCGCGGGCCAGGGCGTGGTGAACTGGCGGTTGCGGGACTGGGGCGTGTCCCGGCAACGCTACTGGGGCTGCCCCATCCCGATCGTGCATTGCGAGGCCTGCGGCGTGGTACCGGTCGCGGCGGCCGATCTGCCGGTGCGCCTGCCCGAGGAGGTGGACTTCTCCCGCCCCGGCAATCCACTGGACCATCATCCGACCTGGAAACATGTGGCCTGCCCGTCCTGCGGCAAGCCCGCGCGGCGGGAGACGGATACCTTCGACACCTTCGTCGACAGCTCCTGGTACTTCGCCCGCTTCTGCTCGCCCCATGCTGAAGCGCCGGTGACGCGCGCCGCGGTCGATGCCTGGCTGCCGGTGGATCAGTATATCGGCGGGATCGAACATGCGATCCTGCACCTGCTCTATTCCCGCTTCTTTACCCGCGCGATGCGCGAGACCGGCCATGTCTCGGTCAGCGAGCCCTTTGCCGGCCTGTTCACGCAAGGCATGGTCACCCATGCCTCCTTCCGCGGCGTGGATGGGCGCTGGCTCTACCCGACCGAGGTCGAGCAGATCGGCCAGGGCACCACCGTGCATCGCGAAACCAGGGAACCGGTGACCGTCGGGCGGGTGGAGGCGATGAGCAAGTCGCGGCGCAACACGGTCGATCCCGGCGCGATCATAGACCGTTACGGTGCCGATACGGCGCGATGGTTCATCCTGTCGGACAATCCCCCCGAGCGGGACATGGAATGGACCGAGGGCGGGGTCGCCGGTGCCTTCCGCTTCACCCAGCGGATTTTCCGCCTGGTGGCGGCATTCGCCGAGGACGTTGCCAGCGATGCGCCGGCGCGGCCCTTGCGCCAGGTGACGCACCGGACCATCGCTGCGGTGACCGAGGCGCTCGACACCTTCGCTTTCAATGTCGCGGTCGCTCGCATCCACGAACTCGCCAATGCCATCGCCGACAGCCCGGTGCAGGGCGAGGCCCGGCTCGAGGCCCTGGAAATACTGGCGCGGCTTTCAGCGCCCATGATGCCGCATCTGGCCGAGGAATGCTGGTCGCTGCTGCATCCCGGCACGGCCGAGCTGGTCGCGAACCTGCCCTGGCCCGAAGCCGATCCGACTTTGCTCGCGGCCGAGACCATGACGCTTGCCATCCAGGTCATGGGCAAGCTGCGTTCGACCATTGAGGTGCCGATCGGCCTGCCCGAAGCTGAAATCTTCGCCCTGGCCGAGGCCGAGGAGAACGTGCAGCGTGCCCTTGCCGGCAAGCCGATCAGGAAACGCATTCATGTCCCCGGACGCATCGTCAACTTCGTTGCCTGAGTCCCGGCGGCGATGGCTGGCGGGCGCCGGCCTGCTGGCACTCGGCGGCTGCGGGTTCCGCCCGCTTTATGCCCCCGACCGGCCCGGCGGCAGCGTGACGGACAGCCGCACCGCCGCGGAGCTGGCGGCGGTGCGCGTCGGTCTGATCCCCGAAAGGAACGGGCAGCTGCTGCGCCGTGCCTTGCAACAGCGGCTGGACCCGCGCGGGGCGGGGGTTGCCGCGCGCTACGATCTGCGGGCGAGCTTTCTGCTTGCCGGGCAGCCAGAGGGGTTCAACCGCGACGGCAGCCCCTCGCGCGTCCGCTACGATGCGACCGCGCCCTGGGTGCTGCTGACCATGGCGACGCCACCGACGGAGATCGATTCCGGCAGCGCCCGGGCGAGCGAAACCTGGAATATTCTGGACAACCAGTTCTTCGCCTCCGACCAGTCGCGCGAGGCGGCGGAACGGCGGCTCACCGATCTGCTGGCGGAAGATATCGTGCTGCGCCTTACCCTCCGCTTCCGCGCCGCCGCGATCGGCTGAGCCCGCTTGGCACGGCTTGACGCTCGGCGGATCCCGGCGGTCCTGGCCGATCCTTCGGCTTGGCGGGCGATCCTTCTGCATGGCGAGGACCAGGGGCTGGTGCAGGAGCGGTCGGCTGCGCTGACCGCCGCCGTGGTTGGGGGGCCGGACCCGTTTCGCCTGGCCGAACTGCCGAGGGAGGCCGCAATGCGGCCAGGCGCGCTGGTCGCCGAACTCACCGCCGGCTCGCTCACCGGGGGCCGGCGGGTGGTTCGCGTGCGCGATGCGACGGATGCCATGGCGGCACCGCTGAAGGCGGCACTGGAGGCCGGCGGCGAGGCGCTGCTCATCATCGAAGCCGGCGAGTTGAAGCGGCGGGGCAAGCTTCTGGACCTCGTCGAAGCCACCGCCGGCGCCTGCGCCATGGCCTGCGCCCCGGAGCGGGGCGAAGCGCTGGTCGCGACCCTGCGCGCGCTGTTCGCGGCCGAGGGCGTGACAGTGGACGCCGCCGGCCTTGAGTGGATGGCCGCACGGATGGGCGAGGACCGTCTGCAGGTGAGGCGGGAGGTCGAGCGTCTGTCGCTCTATGCCGGACCGGGCGGGCGGCTGGACGAGGCGGCGCTGCAGGCCTCGGCCGGGGGCGAGGGGGCTGGGCCGGAACTGGATGATGCGCTGAGTGCTGCGATGCTCGGGGATATGGCGGCGACCGATCGGGCGACACGTGCCGCCTTTGCCGATGGCGCGACGCCGGTTGGGGTCCTTCGATCCGTGCTGCGGCATCTGGTGCGGCTGCGGGAAGCGGCCGTCGCGATGGAGCGGGGTGCGTCGGCTTCCGACGCCATGTCGGGGTTGCGGCCGGCGGTGTTCGGGCGAGCGCAGGGCCCCTTCGGGCAGGCGCTGCGCCGCTGGTCGCCGGCAATGCTGGCGCAGGCGGCACAGGCGGCGCTGGAGGCGGAGGAACGCGCCAAGAGCGGCGGCACCGGTCGGCCGGTACCCGATGCGGCGCTGGCGCGACAGCTGTTGTTGGTGCTGGCCGCGCGTGCGGCTAGCCGTCGGGGTTGAGCAGCCGTAACAACCCGTCCAGCTGATCCAGATCGCCGAAATGCAGCACCAGACGGCCGCCGCGGCCGGCGCGGCGCAGGTCCACCTTGATGCCGAGCCGCGCCGTCAGGTCACGCACCACCGCCTCGGCATCCGGGTCCTGGCCGCGGGCCATGGCGGCGCGGGGGCTCTGGGCAGCCAAGGCTTCCGCCTGGCGGACATTGAGCCCCCGGGCAACGACCAGGGCGGCCAGACGCGCCGGTTCCGGCGCCGTCAGCAGCGCTCGGGCGTGGCCGGCGGACAGACGGCCATCGCGCAGCATGTCGCGGACGGGGGCAGGCAGGCCCAGAAGCCGCAGGGTATTGGCCACATGGCTGCGTGACTTCCCGACAGACTGGCCGAGCGCATCCTGGGTGAGGCCGAATTCCCGCATCAGGCGGTCATAGCCCTCGGCTTCCTCCAGCGCATTGAGATCCTGGCGCTGCAGGTTTTCGACCAGCGCCGCGGCCATCGCCCCGCGATCGTCAAGGTCGCGGACGACGACCGGCACCTCATGCAGCTGGGCGAGTTGGGAGGCACGCCAGCGGCGCTCTCCGCCGATGATCTGATAGGAGCCGGGGCTGCCAGGCTTGGGCCGCACCAAAATGGGCTGCAGCACGCCATGGGCGCGGATCGAAGCGGCCAGATCGGCGAGTTCGGGCTGGGAGATCGGTCCGCGCGGCTGAAACGGTCCCGGTTCCAAGGCACCGATCGGCAGGCTGCGCGGGGTGGAGCCGGCGTCGCCCCCGGCCTCGCCCAGCAATGCCGAAAGACCCATGCCCAGCCTGGAGGGTTTGCGTCCGCTCATGCGCCGGCCCGGGCCGCGCGGCGTTCGCGGCGCAGAAACTCCGCCGCCAAATCGACATAGGCCTGCGCGCCGGCGGAACGAATATCGTAGAGAAGCACGGGCAGGCCGTGCGAGGGCGCTTCGGTGATGCGGATGTTGCGCGGAATCATGGTGTCGAACACCGCCTCCCGGAAATGCCCGCGCACGTCGGCGGCGACGGCTTCGGACAGGTTGTTGCGGCGGTCGAACATGGTCAGGACGATACCCTCCAGCGCCAGGGTCGGGTTGAGGTTGCGCCGGATGCGCTCGATGGTCCGGGTCAGCTGGGATACGCCCTCGAGGGCGAAGAATTCGGTCTGCAGCGGCACCAGCACGCTGTCGGCGGCAACCAGCGCATTGACGGTCAACAGGCCGAGCGAGGGCGGGCAATCGATCAGGATGTAGTCATAGCCGGCCAGCGCCTCGGCGGCCGCGTCCAGGCTGGAGGCCAGGCGGTGCTCGCGCTGCGGCAGGTCGACGAGATCGATTTCAGCGCCAGCGAGATCGGCATCGGCAGGCAGCACCGACAGCCCCGGAATGCGCGTCTGCCGCAGCAGGTCGGGCAGGGCGCGCGAGCCCAGCAGCGCCGCATAGGTGCCGGCGCCCCGCTCGCTGCGTGGCAGGCCAAGACTGGTGGAGGCATTGCCCTGCGGATCCAGATCGATCAGCAGCACGCGCTTGCGCGTCGCCAAAGCCGTCGCAAGGTTGACGGCGGTCGTGGTCTTGCCAACGCCGCCCTTCTGGTTGGCGACGACGATCCGGCGCGGCATTCGTCTGTCAGGGGCCGGCACGGCGGATCCCGGAAATTCGGAGGATGGTGGAGGTGCCACTGGTGCGGCTCGGAAAGGCGTCCACCGCCATGTGCCAGTCGGCACGGGCAGCGGTCAACTCATCCTGAGCGGTGCGGCCTTTCGGAAAGATGGCAACCCCCTCCGGCGCAAGCAGCCGCTGCGCATAGACCAGGAGCTGCGGCAGCGGCGCCAATGCGCGTGCGGTGACCACAGCCAGGGGCGGCAGCACGACGTCCTCGATGCGGGTGACATGAACGCGAAGGTGGCCAAGCCCGAGTTCCGCGGCTGCGGTCGCGAGGAAAGCCGCCTTGCGCCGGTCGGATTCCACGAGATGCCAGGGCCGTGTCGTCAGGATGGCCAGCACCAGCCCAGGAAAGCCCGCGCCCGAGCCGAGGTCCCCAGCCGGCCCCTCCCCTGGCGGCAGCAGCGGCAGCAGCTGCGCCGAATCTTCGATATGCCGGCGCCGCAGGTCTGCAATATCGGCGCGGCCGACCAAGTTGATCCTCTGATTCCAGCGCAGGATGAGATCGTGCAGAAGGTCGAGCCGGTCGCCCTGTTTCACGTGGAACACAACGGCTCCCGACGCAAATGCACCGCCAGCGCGGCGATCGCGGCCGGGGTGACACCGGGAATACGGCCGGCGGACCCCAGGGTGGGAGGCCGGGCGGCGGTCAGCCGCTGCTGCATTTCGCGCGACAGGCCGGGGATGGCGGTGAAGTCCAGGCCGCGAGGCAGCTGCAGCCCTTCTTCCCGGCGAAGCAGCGCAAGTTCATCAGCCTGCCGGTCGAGGTAGGGTGCGTAAAGCGCCTCAGCTTCCAGCTGGTTGCGCACGGGGGCCGGTTGGTCGGCGACCCAAGGGGAAAGGGCCGCAAGCTTTGCCCAGTCAAAACCGGGAAGGGCAATGACATCCAGCAGGCTGCGGGCCCGACCGTCCTGATTGACCGGAATACCCGCCGCCTGGATCGCGGCGGGCGTCACCCGGGCCGAGCGCGCAGCGGCCAGAGCGTCGGTCACCGCTGCGGCGAACTCGCGATGCCGCGCAGTCCGTTCGGGCCTGACGCAACCCCAGTCGATCCCCCGACCAGTCAGGCGCAGACCGGCGTTGTCGGCTCTCAGGGCAAGCCGGTGCTCGGCCCGCGCGGTCAGCATCCGATAGGGTTCCGAAATTCCCTGCAAGGTCAGGTCATCGGCCAGCACGCCGATGTAGGCCTCGGTCCGCCCCAGCACCCGGTCGGCGAAGCCGCCCGCCGCAAGCCTGGCTGCATTGATGCCCGCCATGATCCCCTGCGCCGCCGCTTCCTCGTAGCCGGTAGTGCCGTTGATCTGACCGGCCAGGAACAGGCCCGGCAGCCGCCTGATCTCGAAGGTCGGGTGCAGGGCGCGCGGGTCGATATGGTCGTACTCGACCGCATAGCCCGGGCGCAGAATGCGCGCCCGCGAAAGCCCCGGGATGCCGGCAATCATCGCGGCCTGGATCTCGACCGGCAGGCTCGTGGAAATGCCATTGGGGTACACGGTGTCATCGTCCAGCCCCTCGGGTTCCAGGAAGACCTGGTGCTGATCGCGATCCGCGAAGCGGACCACCTTGTCCTCGATGGACGGGCAATAGCGGGGACCGACCCCTTGGATACGGCCGGAATGGACCGGGCCGTGATGCAGGTTGGCCCGGATCATCGCATGCACCGCCGGTGTGGTTGCGGTGATGCCGCAGGACAGCTGCGGGCCGGTGATCCTGGCCGTCAGCCAGGACAGCGGTTCAGGCTCGGCATCGCCGGTCTGCATCTCCACCGCGCCCCAGTCGATGGTCCGGCCATCCAGGCGCGGAGGCGTTCCCGTCTTCAGCCGACCCATGGGCAAGCCAAGATCCCGCAGCGCATCGGCAAGGCCAATGGTCGGGGCTTCGCCGATCCGCCCGGCGGGCGTGCTGGAGGGTCCAATATGGATCACGCCTCGCAGGAAGGTGCCCGTGGTGATGACCGCCGCCCCGCAGGCGATCCGCGTGCCATCCGCGCAGAGGATCGCGGCAAGGCGACCCTGCGTGTCCAGTTTCAGCCCCTCGGCGGCGGCCTGTCGGATCGTCAGCCCGGGCGTTTCGTCCAGCAGGCGCTGGATGGCGTTGCGGTAGAGCTTGCGGTCGGCCTGGACCCGCGGCCCCCTGACGGCGGGACCCTTGCTGCGGTTCAGCAGCCGGAAATGGATCCCGGCAGCATCGGCCGCTCGCCCCATCAACCCGTCCAGCGCGTCGATTTCGCGAACAAGATGACCCTTGCCGATCCCGCCGATGGCCGGATTGCAGGACATTTCGCCGATCGTGGCGCGATTGTGGGTCAGCAGCAGCGTGCGGGCGCCGCAGCGCGCCGCCGCAGCCGCGGCCTCCGTGCCCGCATGCCCGCCGCCGATGACAATGACATCGAAGTTCATGCGGGGCGTATACCGCCTCTACTTGCCGATGCAGAAGTCCCGGAAGATGCCGTCGAGCACATCCTCCACACCGACTCGGCCGGTCAGCCGCCCCAGAGCCCGCCGCGCCGCGCGCAAGGCTTCCGCCGAAAGCTCTGGAAGCCGGGCGTCAATCGCCTCGCCCAGCCAATCCCGCGCCTCGGTCAAGCCGGCGCGGTGCCGCGGGCGGGAAATCGTCACCGCATCGGTCACCCCGGCAAGATCATGGACACGTGCGGCCAGCGCCACCTCCAGCGCATCGAGTCCAACCCCGCTGCGGGTCGAAACACCGAGGCTTCCAAGAGGGAGACTGCATCCCTGAGGCAGATCGATCTTGTTGTGGACATGGAGCACCGGCACGGTCGCAGGGATCGGCACAGACCATGCGGCATCGATATCGCGGGCGGTCATCACCAGCAGCAGATCCGCATCCTCGGCCCGCTGCCGGGCGCGGCGCATGCCCTCCATCTCGATAGCATCTCCCGCCTCGCGAAGCCCCGCGGTGTCCGAAAGGATGACGGGCACCCCCCCAAGGTCGAGCCGCACGTCGATCACATCGCGGGTCGTCCCCGGCTGGTCGGTCACAATGGCCGCCTCCGACTGTGCCAGGTAGTTCAGCAGCGATGACTTCCCGACATTGGGCGGCCCGAGAATCACCACGCGAACACCCGTGCGCAGCCGGCTCGCGCGTACGCCCTCCTCGAGATGGCGCGTGAGATCAGCCTGCAGCCGGGCAGCGCCGGCCCGGACCGTGGCGGCAAGGTCACCCGGCACATCATCCTCGTCGGCAAACTCGATCGCGGCCTCCTGATGGGCCAACAACTGCAACAACCGCCCATCCCACTCGGCCACAAGCGCGCCAAGCCCCCCCTCGGCCTGGCGCAGCGCGGCCTTCCGCTGCGCCTCGGTCTCCGCGGCAACAAGATCGCCGATGCCTTCGGCGGCGGTCAGGTCCAACCGACCGTTGAGAAAGGCGCGGCGAGAGAATTCGCCCGCTTCGGCCGGACGGCACCCTGCGGCCACCAGCGCATCGCAGACCGCTGCGACGACTGCGGGGCCCCCATGGACATGCAACTCGGACGAATCCTCGCCCGTGAAGGAAGCCGGGGCTGGAAACCACAGCACCAGCGCCTGATCCATCACCTCTCCGCTGTCCGGGTGGCGCAACCGCCGCAGCCTCGCCACCCTCGGTTCGGGCAACTTCCCTGTGAGCCGCCGCAACGGCTCCGCACAGCCGGGGCCGGACAGGCGCAGAACCGCGATCGCGCCGCGTCCGGCGCCGCTCGCCAGTGCGAAGATGGGCGGCTCGCCCTGTTTCACGTGAAACGCCTGCCGTCAGACCTTGGGTGGCGGAACATGATGCTGCGTAAGCATCAGCCGCTCGACCCTGCGGCCGCCAAGGACATGGGTCTGAATAACCTCGTCCACGTCCTCGATGCTCGACGGGCGGTACCATACGCCTTGCGGGTAGATGACCATCACAGGGCCGAACTCGCAGCGGTCCAGGCAGCCGGCCATGTTGACCCGGGACCGGGGAACCCTAAGCTCCTTCATTCGCGCCTTCATGTAGTCGCGCAGCCTTTCGCTCCCCCTTGCGGCACAGGAACCGCGAGGATGCCCCTCCGGCCGACGGTTGCAGCAGACGAAGACATGATACGTGTAGAAAGCCGATGCTTCGGGGGAGGTCGATGAATCTGGCAGTGTCACGACCCTGCTCATTCTGTTGCTTGCCTGCTCTTCTAGCCGCTTCACCCCGCTTTGCGCCATGCTTGACGTTAGCCTGGAAAAGGGCGCCCATGAGCGAAGGGGCAAGGGTGCGATGCGACAAACGAGTCTGCATACCCCGATCGGGGAAATCACGATATTCGCCGAGGAGGACGCCCTCATTGCCCTGGATTGGGGCAGAGGCGGACCTTCCGGCCTGGTTCAGGCGGACAGCCCGCTGCTGACCGAAGCGCGGCGCCAGCTGCATGCCTTCTTCGACGGCACCCTTTTCGCGTTCGACCTGCCGCTCCGCCCCGCCGGCACGGCTTTCCAGCGCCGGGTCTGGGAGGCCTTGCGCGCCATCCCCTGCGGCGAAACCCGCAGCTATGGCGAGATCGCTCGCACGCTTCTCTCGGCTCCACGCGCGATCGGCCAGGCCAATGCGCGCAATCCCCTTCCGATCCTGATCCCCTGCCACCGCGTCACCGCTACGGGCGGTGCCCTCGGCGGCTATTCCGGCGGCGAGGGACCGGGCACCAAGCAATGGCTGCTCCTGCATGAAAAGCGATCCCTCGGCGGGTCTACCCCACGGTCCGGTCAGGAACTGATCCCATGACACATGCCATCCGCATCCACGATTATGGCGGCCCCGAGAGCCTGGTATGGGACGAGGTCCCCACGCCAGCCCCTCGATCTGGCGAAGCGCTGATCCGCCATGTCGCGGTCGGGCTCAACTACATCGACATCTATTTCCGCACCGGGCTCTACAAGCTGCCTTCACTGCCCGCGACCATCGGCATGGAGGCCGCTGGCATCGTGGAAGCGATCGGCGAGGATGTGACAGAGGTCGCGGTCAGCGACCGCGTGGCCTATGCCACCGCTCCCGTCGGCTCCTATGCCGAGCGCCGCATCCTGAAGGCGGACAGGCTCGTGCGCCTGCCGGATGCGATCGGATTCGAACAGGCCGGCGCCATGATGCTTCAGGGCATGACCGCGCAATATCTGATCCGCCGCACCTTTCGCGTTCAGCCCGGTCAGACCATCCTCGTCCATGCCGCGGCCGGCGGCGTCGGTCTGATCCTTTCACAATGGGCCAAGCACCTGGGCTGCACCGTCATAGGCACGGTCTCGACCGAGGCAAAGGCGGAGCTGGCGCGCGCCCATGGCGTCGATCACGCCGTGCTGGTCACCGAGAACCTCGTCACGCGGGTCAAGGACATCACCGCCGGCGCAATGCTGCCGGTGGTCTATGACAGCGTGGGCCGCGATACCTGGCCCGCCTCGCTCGACTGCCTCGCGCCTTTCGGGGTCTTCGTCTCTTACGGCAATGCTTCAGGCCCGGTCCCGCCCATCGACATCGGCATCCTTGCGGCCAAAGGCTCACTCTACCTGACGCGGCCCACGCTTGCGACCTATACCGCCAAGCGTACCGATCTCCTGGCCTCGGCCGAGGATCTGTTCGCTGTGGTGCAATCGGGGGCCGTTAAGATACGCGTGAACCAGTCCTGGCCGCTGAAGGAGGCTGCGGCTGCCCATCGTGCCCTGGAAGCCCGCGAAACCACCGGCAGTTCCGTCCTGGTTCCCTGACACGCCGCTCCGGTACGGCTCACCTGGCGCCGCGCAGCACCGCCATCAGCCCCGCGACATGTTCGGGCGGCGTCTGCGGCACGATGCCATGACCAAGGTTGAAGATCGCCGGCCGGCCCTTCATCGCCGCCAGAATGCGCTCAGTACCCTCCTCCATAGCAGCACCGCCCGCGACCAGCGCCATGGGATCGAGATTGCCCTGGATTGCCGTGCCCGACGCCACCGCCTGGCTCGCCCAGGCCGGATCCATGCTGGTGTCCATGCCCACGCCCTGGATGCCGGTTGCCGCCGCATAGCGCGGCATGGCCGCCCCGGAGAGCCTGGCGAAGCCGATGAACGGCACCTGGGGGCACAAGGCGCGCAGCCGCGCCACGATGCGGCTGGTGGGCTCCACCACCCAGGACTGGAACCCGGCCGGCGGCAACAGCCCCGCCCAGCTGTCGAACAGCATCAGCACCTCGGCACCCGCCTTCACCTGCGCCTCGAGGTAGAGGATTGTCGCTTCCTCCAGAACGGCGATGAGCCGCGCGAATAGCGACGGGTCGCGATGCGCGAGCAGGCGCGTGGCCGCAAACTCGCCGCCGCCTTTGCCATCGACCATGTAGCAGGCAACCGTGAAAGGGCTCCCGGCGAAGCCGATCAGCGCCGTCTCTGCAAAATCTCGGTCCATTGCGCTGCGCAGCCGGGCGACGGTCTCGAAGATCGGAGCCGCCCTTGTCGCGACCACACTCGGGTCCAGTCCGGCAATGGCCGCCGCATCCGCGACGGGCTGCAACCGTGGGCCTTCGCCTTCGGCAAAGCGCAGCGGCTGGCCCATCGCCCAGGGCACCATCAGGATATCGCTGAAAAGGATGGCCGCATCGAAGCCGAAGCGGCGCAGCGGCTGCAAGGTCACCTCCGCCGCCCAGGCCGGGTTGGTGCAAAGCGCGATGAAATCGCCCGCCTCGGCCCGGAGGTTGCGATACTCCGGCAGATAGCGCCCGGCCTGACGCATCAGCCAGGCCGGCGGCGGCCAGACCGCTTCACCGGAGAGAACACGAAGGAGGCGCTTCTGACTTTGCATCGCCTCTCATCCCTGAATTGAAGATAAGAAGAAAGGTAGTAGGGCTGTTAGGGCCTGTGGATGACGGGGAGGCAATCCGTCCCGTCTTCGTCCACAGGGTTCCGCACAGCCCGGCCTGGCGCGATCGGGAAGGAAACACATGGCGAATCTGCCCATACGGCCAGGCTGCCCCCCAGCATCGGATTCCCCGACCCTGCTCAGGCTGGCCCCGCGAGGTTATCCCCGGTATCGACCGGTCCTTCGACGTGGCGGCAAAACTGTCCCCGCTTTTCTCCATTGTCCCCGGGATTTCCCATGCCCGACCATCTGACCAACCTGCATCTCGTCTCCGACAGCACCGGCGAGACGCTGAATTCCATGGCGCGCGCCGTGCTTGCCCGCTTCGATGAGCCGCAGGTCGTGCAGCACCGCTGGTCCCTGGTCCGCTCGCGCCTGCAGCTCGACCGCGTGCTGGAAGGGATTCAGGCCGAACCCGGCCCGGTCTGGTTCACCTTGGTGGATCGCAGCCTGCGGTTGGCGCTGGAGGAGCTATGCATGCGCCTTGGTATCCGCTGCGTTTCGGTGCTCGACCCCATCCTCGACATCATGCAGCAGGAGATTGGCGAAAGGGCGCAGCCCAAGCGAGGCGCCCAGCATGTGATGGACGCCGACTATTTCCGGCGGATCGACGCCATGCATTTCGTCCTGGCCCATGATGACGGCCAGGGTGCCGCCGGCATTCACGACGCCGATGTGCTGCTGGTCGGGGTCTCGCGCAGCAGCAAGACGCCGACCTGCTTCTACCTCGCCAACCGAGGCATCAAGGCGGCCAATATCCCCCTTGTTCCCGGCGCCACCTTGCCGGACGAGCTCGGTACCGCCAGCTGCCCGATCATCGGCCTGACCATCGACACCGAGGCGCTGATCGAAATCCGCCGGCATCGCCTGCGCCTGATCGGCGCAGGCGGCGTGCGCACCGATGCCAATGACTATGTCGACCCCGATGCCGTGAAGGCCGAGATCGTCGCCGCGCGCCGTCTCTGCGTCTCCCGCGGCTGGCCGGTGATCGACGTCACGCGCCGTTCAATCGAGGAAACCGCCGCCACCGTCCTGCAACTGATGGAGGCCTGGCACCAGCGCCGCCGCGACGGCTCCAAGCGCCCCGTGCCGCTGCCGGCGCGGACGTGATCCAGGCCGCCGATCCGCCGCTGTTCCTGGCCTCGGCCTCGGCCGGTCGGGCCGCGGTGCTCCAGTCCGCTGGCCTCGCCTTCACCGCCGAACCTGCGCGGGTGGACGAGGACGCGCTGAAGGAATCGGCCTTGGCCGAGGGCATCGGCGTCGCCGATACGGCCTTGCTGCTGGCCGATGCCAAGGCTCGGCGCCTGTCCCACCGTCGGCCACAGGCGCTGGTGGTCGCCGGCGACCAGATGCTGGTCTGTGAGGACCGTCGCTTCGACAAGCCAGACAGCCTCGCCGCCGCCCGTGCCCAACTCACCTTTCTGCGTGGCCGAACACATGCGCTGCCGACGGCGGTGGTCTGCTGGCGGGACGGCGGCCGCATCTGGCACCACGTCGCGACCCCGCGCCTGACCATGCGGCGCTTCACCGACGCGTTTCTTGATGCCTATCTAGCGCTGGAAGGCGAGGCCCTCCTCGGCTCGGTCGGCGCCTACCGGGTAGAAGGCCCTGGCCTGCAGCTTTTCGAACGGATCGAGGGCGCGCAGGACGCCATCCTGGGGCTACCGATGCTGCCCCTACTCGGGTTTCTGCGCCAGCATGGCGTGCTCGCCGCCTGACAGCGCCGAGGATATCGGCTGTTCATCCTTGAGCATGACCCCGGTTGCCCGCAGCCTGCGCGCCGCAATCAGCAGCCAGACGATCTTCGTCGCCGCGGCTTCCGCCGACAGCCCGCCGGGGCGGATATTGCTGATGCAGTTCCGATCTGCATCCGTCCGCCCCACCGCCGGCGCCCAGGTCAGATAGGCGCCGAGACTGTCCGTCGCCGACAGCCCCGGCCTTTCCCCGATCAGCAGCACCGTCGCCTCGGCCTGCATGGCGGCCCCGATATCATCGCCCAGCCCCACACGCGCCTGTTCGGCGACAACCAGCGGGCCGATGGCGAAGCCCGCCGCCGCCAGCGGGACCTGGCAGGCCGCGACCACGGCCAGGGCCTGCGCCTGCACCCCGCAGGCACAAAGCCCATCTGCGGCGATGAATACGATCTGTCCGGGCGCCGGCGGCAGCCCTGCGCGATCCTGTGCCCGCAGCCTTCGGCCAAGATCCGGCCGCAGCAGATAGGCTCGCCGATCCGCCACCTCGGTTCCGACGCCAATGCCGGCCAAGCCTAGCCTGCGCGCGCCCTCGATCAGCGCCGGTGTGTCCAGGGCCGACCAGACCGCGTCGCGGGCTGCGGCATGATCGGCCTGAAAGCCGAGATGGGCCGCTGTCGGCAGGCCCGACCCCACGCGCCCCAGCGCAACCCTTGCGGTCGTCAGGCCGCGCAGATCGCGCCAGAGCCGCAGCTCCTCGGTCACGCCGCGCCAGGTAGGGCAAGCAGCAGCGAGGACGGCATCCGCCCCGCAGCGCTGGCCGCCGCCACGCCCTGCCGGTCCAACCAGGCCGCGAATTCCGGCGCGGGCCGCTTGCTCAACACGCTTCGCGCGTAAAGCCCATCGTGGAAGGAGGTGGATTGATAGGCCAGCATCACGTCATCCGCCCCTGCCACCCCCATCACATAGGTCACGCCGGCGGCTCCCAACAATGTCAGCAAAGCATCCATGTCATCCTGATCGGCCTCGGCATGATTTGTATAGCAAACATCGCATCCCATCGGCAGGCCGAGCAATTTCCCGCAAAAATGATCTTCGAGACCCGCGCGAATGATCTGCTTTCCGTCGAACAAATACTCTGGACCGATGAAGCCAACCACGGAATTTACCAGAAGTGGCGAATAGCGACGGGCCACGGCATAGGCGCGAGCCTCGATGGTCTGCTGGTCCACGCCAAGATGGGCGCCGGCCGATAGCGCGCTGCCCTGGCCGGTTTCGAAATACATCAGGTTCTGGCCGATGGTGCCGCGCCCCAGGGCCTGCCCGGCATCATGCGCTTCGGCCAGCAGCGGCAGGCTGACGCCGAAGCTGCGGTTGGTCGCCTCGGTCCCGCCGATCGACTGGAAGACCAGATCCACCGGCGCGCCGCGTGCCATGGCCAGCATCGTGGTCGTGACATGCGCCAGCACGCAGGTCTGGGTCGGGATGTCCAGCCGGTCGCGGATGGT
>Ga0255334_1000684_pt1 | contig 22804 bp, 20 predicted proteins | sample EtOH5_35cm_T3_12_FD_202080 | JGI IMG/M metagenome (GOLD analysis project Ga0255334, IMG submission 202080) | Sandy soil microbial communities from University of British Columbia, Vancouver, Canada - EtOH5_35cm_T3_129 | ecosystem: Engineered > Artificial ecosystem > Sand microcosm > Unclassified ... | reverse complement strand
CAACCTGTGGGGGGTGACGTTCGTCGACGACGACACGTTCTACGCGACCGCGGCCTCGCAGGCGGCCGGCAAGACCTGGCTGGTCGAGGGGTCGATCTCCGGCCGCTCGATGGCCTCGCTCCAGGAGAACGCCGAGTGCCCCTCGATCTCGCCGGACCGCACCAAGGTCGCCTACAAGAAGGTGGTCGACCGCGTGAACGCCCAGTCCGTCTGGGCCGTCGCGGTGCGTGACATCGCGTCGGGCACCGAGACCCTCATCGAGTCGACCAGCGGGCTCGACGACCAGGTCGAGTGGCTCGACGACGACACCCTGCTGTACGGCCTGCCTCGCGAGGACGAGCCCGGCACCACCGATGTGTTCTCCGTCGACACGACGGCCGACGCGCAGCCCGCGCTGTTCATCCCGGGTGCGTGGTCGCCGTCGGTGGTCCACTGACAAGACGCCAGGAAGGAGCCTCACGATGACCTTGACCCGCACGACGCGTCGCGCCACTGCGCTGGGCGCCGCTGACGCCCGCACGGTCGACGACCTCGTCGCCCTCGCCGCCGCCGGCCTCCCCTCCGCCTACCGCCCCGGCACCCGCGAGTTCGCCCAGACGGTCCGCGCTGTGCGCGGACGCGACGGCGTCGATGTGCGGCCCGAGGGCACCAACCTCCGGTACGCCGCCATCGCGGCGCTCGGGCTCGCCCGGACCGACCTCGACACCCAGCGCGCTGCCCTGTCCGGGATCACGGCCGACGAGCTGACGACGACCGTCACCGAGCGCGCCGTCGGCCACCGCGACCTCGGCTCCGTCGCGCTCGCCGCGTGGGCGAGCGCAGAGGTGCGCGGCGTGGTCGCCGCCGACCTGCTCTCCGACCTCGTGGGGCGCCTTGCCGGAGACCCCGTCCCCACGGTCGACGCGTCGTGGGCTCTCACCGCGGCCGTCGGGTCGCTCGCCCTCGACCCCGCCTCGTCGGACGCCGCCCGCGTGCGCGACGCCGCGCGCGAGCGCCTGCTGGCCGCGCAGGGGCCGCAGGGCATCTTCCCGCACACGCTGCCCGCGGCCTCGCTAGGCCGCTGGCGCGCGCACGTCGGCTGCTTCGCCGACCAGGTCTACCCGATCCAGGCTCTGGCCCGGCTCGCGGCGGCGACCGGCGACCGCGAGGCACTGGCGGCCGCCGAGCTGTGCGCCGGCCGGATCGTCGCCCTCCAGGGACCGGCCGGCCAGTGGTGGTGGCACTACGACCGGCGCAACGGGAAGGTCGTCGAGGGCTTCCCGGTGTACTCGGTGCACCAGCACGCGATGGGCCCGATGGCGCTGTTCGACCTCGCGGACGCCGGCGGCACCGACCACACCGCGGCGGTCGTCTCCGGCCTGCACTGGCTCGACGCCCACCCCGAGGTGCTCGAGGACCTCGTCTCGACGCGCCACAACCTCGTCTGGCGCAAGGTCGGGCGACGCGAGCCGCGCAAGGCCGCCCGCCAGGTCGCCGCGGTGACGACGTCTCTGGTGCCGGGCGTCCGGGTGCCGGGGCTCGACACCGTGCTCCCGCCCGTCGTGGTCGACCACGAGTGCCGGCCCTACGAGCTCGGCTGGCTGCTGTACGCATGGCTCGCCCGTCCCGACACCAAAGAGGGCCAGCCATGACCGCGGCCGCGCGCCGGCGCCTCTTCGGCCTCGAGTTCGACGCGATGACCTCGACGCAGGTGGTCGAGCGCGCCGAGTCCGCGCTCCGCACCCGGGACCCGCTGCTGATCGGGGTCGCCAACGCGGCGAAGGTCATCAACCTCCGCAAGGACCCGCTGCTGCGCGACTCGCTGCTCGAGGCCGACCTGCTGGTCGCCGACGGGCAGGCGATCGTCTGGGCCAGCCGGATCGTGCGCCGGCCGCTTCCGGAGCGGGTGGCGGGCATCGACCTCTTCGAGCGGCTGCTCGAGCTCGCCGACGCCGGCGGTCGCTCCGTGTACCTGCTCGGCGCCAGGCCGGAGGTGCTGGCGGTCCTCGTCGAGCGGATCAGGACGCGCTACCCACGCCTGCGCGTCGCCGGCGCCCGCGACGGCTACTTCACGGCCGACGAGGCCGCGGCAGTGGCCGACGAGATCGCGGCGAGCGGCGCGGACATGCTCTTCCTCGGCATGGTCTCCCCCAAGAAGGAGACCTTCCTCGCCACGTACGGCGACCGGCTCCACGTGCCGGTGCTGCACGGCGTCGGCGGATCGTTCGACGTGCTCGCTGGCATCACCCGGCGGGCACCGCGCAGCTGGCAGCGGCTGGGCCTCGAGTGGGCCTACCGGCTGGTCCAGGAACCGCGGCGCCTCTGGCGTCGCTACCTCGTCACCAACACCGCGTTCGTCGGGCTCACGCTCCGCGAGCTCGTCCGACCCATCCCCCTGTACTCGCGCACGTCCGGAGGAACCCATGAGTGACCTGTTCAGCGGCCGGGTCACCGTCGTCGGACTCGGCTACATCGGCCTCCCGACGGCGGTCGCCCTGGCCACCCGCGGCCTCGACGTCATCGGCGTCGACGTCAACGAGGACACCGTCAAGGCCGTGGCACACGGCCAGGTGCCCTTCGTCGAGCCCGACCTCGCCGTCAGCGTCAGCGGCGCCGTCGCCATCGGCAAGCTCACCGCGACGACCGAGATGCCCGAGGCCGACGCCTACATCATCGCCGTGCCGACCCCGTTCCAGGCCGACCACACGGCCGACCTCTCCTACGTGCGCGCGGCCACCGAGTCGGTCGCGCTCAAGCTGCGCGGCGGCGAGCTCGTCGTGCTGGAGTCCACCTCTCCGCCCGGCACCACCGAGCAGGTGAGCAAGTGGATCGCCGACCTGCGCCCCGACCTGAAGATGCCGCACGCGACCGACGCGGTGCCGGACATCTACGTCGCGCACTGCCCGGAGCGGGTGCTCCCCGGCCGGATCATGATCGAGATGGTGACGAACGACCGCGTCGTCGGCGGGATCACCCGCCGGTGCGCGGCCAAGGCCGCCAGCCTCTACCGGGTGTTCAGCCAGGGCGAGATCCTCGAGACCGACGCCGCCTCGGCGGAGATGGCCAAGCTCGTCGAGAACGCGTACCGCGACGTCAACATCGCCTACGCCAACGAGCTCTCGCTGGTCTGCGAGGACCTCAAGCTCGACGTGTGGGAAGTCATCCGGCTGGCGAACCACCACCCGCGCGTCAACATCCTGTCCCCCGGCCCGGGCGTCGGCGGCCACTGCATCGCCGTCGACCCGTGGTTCATCGTCGGTGCGTCGCCGGACTTCGCGAAGCTGATCCGCACCGCGCGCGAGGTCAACGACTCCAAGCCGCACCACGTCGCACAGCAGGTCGTGTCCAAGACGTCGCGGTTCCGCGACCCGAAGGTCGCCTGCCTCGGCCTGACGTTCAAGGCCAACGTCGACGACATGCGCGAGAGCCCGGCGGTCGACGTCGTCGCGGCGATCGCCGACGCGGCCCCGGACCTCGACATCCGCGTCGCCGAACCGTACACCGACACGCTGCCGCGCGAGCTGACCGGCAGGCCGAACGTGCGGCTCCAGAACGCCGCCGAGGCGATCGACGAGGCCGACATCGTCGTGCTGCTCGTCGACCACGACCAGTTCCGCGCGATCAGCCGCTCGCGGCTCGAGGGCAAGGTCGTCTACGACACCCGGGGCGCCTGGCGCTGACGGCCTCGAACGAAGGAGGGGCGGTCCGCGTGGGCCGCCCCTCCTTCGTCTCTGTCAGGACCCTTCGGGCCGGAAGTCCTCCGGCCGCGGGCCCAACCCGAACAGGTGCTCCATCGCGGCCACCACACGGCCGGACGCGAGGCCGTCGCCGTACGGGTTGACCGCGTGCGCCATCGCGTCGTACGCCGCCTCGTCGGTCAGCAGGTGGGTGACCTCGTCGACTATGCGGTCCTCGTCGGTCCCGACGAGCCGCACCGTGCCGGCGCCGACCGCCTCGGGCCGCTCGGTCGTCTCGCGCAGCACGAGGACCGGCTTGCCCAGGCTGGGCGCCTCCTCCTGCACACCGCCGGAGTCCGTGACGACGAGGGTGGATGCCGCCATCACCCTCGCCATGTCGCCGTAGTCCAGCGGCTCCGTCACCAGCACGTTGTCCAGGCCCCGCAGCGGCGGGAGCAGCACCTCGCGGACGCCCGGGTTGAGGTGCGCCGGCAGGACGATCAGCGCGTCCGGGAACCGCCGGGCCACCCGGGCGAGCGCACGTCCGGTCCGCGCCATCGGCTCGCCCCACGACTCGCGGCGGTGGCTCGTGACGAGGATCACCCGCTCCGCACCCTCGACCGGAGCGAGCGCCGGATCGGTCAGCGGTAGTTCGCGCCCGACGACGTCGAGCAGCGCGTCGATCACGGTGTTGCCCGTGACGACGATCGAGTCCTCGGCGATGTGCTCGGCCAGCAGGTTCGCCCGCGACGTCGGCGTCGGCGCCAGGTGCAGCGTCGTCAGGCTCGACGTCAGCCGGCGGTTGATCTCCTCCGGGAACGGGTTGTACCGGTTGCCGGTGCGCAACCCGGCCTCGACGTGCGCCACCGGCACCTTGGCGTAGAACGCGGCCAGCGCCGCGGCGAACACCGTCGTCGTGTCGCCCTGGACCACGACGAGATCCGGCTTCTCGTCGGCGAACACGCTCCCGAGGCCTTCGATCGACTGCGTCGTGATCCCCGCGAGGTCCGGCCGGTTGCGCAGCAGGTCGAGGTCGTGCTTCGGAACGATGCCGAACAGCCCGTTCACCTGGTCGAGCATGTGCCGGTGCTGGCCGGTGACGACGACGACCCGGTCGAGGCTCGGCGAGTGCTCGAGGGCACGCAGCACCGGGGCGAGCTTGATCGCCTCGGGGCGGGTGCCGTAGACGACGAGGATCTTGGGGGTCACGACGGCTCCGGGACGAGGAGGTGGGCGGTGGCGGGTCGCGGCGCGCGGCGCCGCAGGAGCTGGCGATCGACCACCGCGACGGTGAGCAGAGTCAGGAGGCTCCCCAGGATCGCGGTCACCGCCATCGCGCGGCGCACCTGCGGGGCGATGAGGTAGATCACCGCGGACGTCGGTGCCAGCTGCGTGCTGATCCGGTTGTACTGGTCGGCACCCCCCTGGATCTGGAGCACGTCGAGCTCACGCTGGATGTCGGCGAGCGTGGCCTCCAGCTCGGCCACGACACCGTCGTGCGTAGGGCCAGAGACCTGCACGTCGAGCACCGGACGAGTGAAGTTGTCGACCCACTGACCGCCGGAGTTCGGCAGCCGGACCGAGCGGCCGTCATAGATCCCCTCGCCGACCAGGCTGACGCTCGACGACGAGAGCGCGGTCTCGCGCTGACCGTCGTTGACACGGATCGCGACGATGCCGGCGGTGGAGATCAGGCTCTGCGAGGTCGCCTCGAGAGTGTTCGGCGCGTGGGTGCTGGCGGGAACCAGGAAGACCACGTCGACCTGCGTCCAGAACACTCCCTGCGCACGCGCCTCGACGGCGCAGGTCGCCGCGATCGCCAGCAGGCCGACGAGCACGACGTACCAGCGCCGCACCACGGCCCGCAGGAGCTGAGCCGACGTCACGTGCACCTCGAAGTCACACCCCCATGGTCGCAGGGCGACGTGTGCGGAGAATGGATGATTTCGGGAACACAGCGGATGAAAAGTGGCGATCCCGTGCAGATCAGGTCCCAACGGACATCCTGGAACCTATGCTTTTCGAGCATCACTCGAACCGGGAGACCTGAATGCGCATGAGCGAGGTCGGGGCCGCGCTGCTCCGCCGCTGGTATCTCACCCTCGTCGGCCTCCTGGCCACGGCGGGCGTCGCCTTCGGCGTTATGCAGCTCGTCCCGCCGACGTACGAGACGGAGGCGAACGTCGTTCTGCTGCCACCGCCGTCGAGCGTCGGCGAGGGCGGCAACCCGTATCTGTACCTCGGCGGTCTCGACCAGGCGGCCGACATCGTCACGCGGTCGCTGACGTCCGACCAGAGCCGCACGCGCATCCTCGACGCGCTGGGCCACGCCGACTTCGACGTCCTGCCGGACTGGGCGACGAGCGGGCCGGTGCTGATCGTCACGGCCCGCGGCGCGACTCCTGACGAGGCCGACGAGCTGCGGCTCGCGGTGCTCAACACCCTGCCGACCACCCTGCTCTCGCTGCAGGACACGCTCGACGTGCCGACCGAGGCCCGCATCTCCTCGATGGTGCTCACCGCGGACGACGAGCCGACGACGGTCCGCAAGTCGCAGCTGCGCGCGGTGATGGCCGCCACCGCGGTCGCGGCCGTCGCCGTCGTCATGCTGATCGGGCTGATCGACGGGCTGATGGCGCCAAAGCGCCGAACGATCCGCCATCCGGTCGCGACAGTCGTCACCCAGGCGATCCCGCCCATCGCGGATGGCCCCGCGCCGCAGCCTACGTTCGCCGATCAGCGCGCTACGGGTGATCAGGCAGTTCTCGGCAGCGAGGGTGTTCCCGGCGACCAGGGCGTACTCGGCGGCCACCCCACCCCGGAGGGGTGGCCGGACCGTCACCAGACCGACGACACGGCGAGCGCGCCCGCGAACGCGCAGCACACGCGCTCGGGGCAGGTCGTGGAGCCACGGTCGCCACGGTTCGCGCGCGCGCTGCGACTCGGCGTCGGCTCGACCGTCACGGACACCGACGCGCTCGTCGAGACGCCGGCGCCCGACGACGAGTCAGCATCGCAGCCGGCCGAGCTGACCTGAGCCTGAATGCGTAGCGCCGCGCTCGACGCACGCGAGCCGGCCGCAGCGGAGCCGGTCCTCGACGGGCGCGCGAACCGCCTGGGGATCGATGGCGTCACCCTGCTGACGATCTACGTCGTCCTGCTGTTCGCCGTCCCGTCGCGGCTGGTCTTCGCCCCGCTCGGCGGCGCCGGTACCCCCGCGCTGATCGTGGGCTGCGCTGGTGCAGCCTTCTGGCTCTGGTACCACCTGCACCGCAGCCAGCCGTTCCCACCCGCGTCAACCCGCGTCCGATGGTCCCTCGGGGCATTCGTCGCAACGGTGCTGGCCAGCTACGCCGCGGCTATGTACCGCCCTATCGTCGCCGCCGAGGTGAGCACAGCCGACCTCGGGTTGATCCTCCTGGTCGGCTGGGTCGGGGTCGCGCTCGTTGCGCACGACGGCATCAGCGACATCACCCGATTCGAGACGCTCGTCGGGCGCCTGACCGTTGCCGGCGGTGCGGTCGCGATCCTCGGGATCCTCCAGTTCCTGACCCGCCAGCCGTTGATCGACCATGTGGAGTTCCCCGGCCTGACGACCAATGCCTCGCTCGATAGCGTGCTCGGTCGATCTGGATTCGCCCGACCGGCCGGGACCGCGATCCACCCCATCGAGTTCGGTGTGATGTTGACGGTGGTGCTGCCGTTCGCACTCCACCGGGGTCTCTACTACGACCATCTGAACCGATTGCGCCGATGGTGGCCCACCCTCGCGATCGCGGGAGCGATCCCTCTGTCGATCTCACGCTCGGCGCTGGTTGGCTCGGCCGTCGTCCTGCTTGTGCTGCTCCCGACGTGGCCCAGTGCACGGCGGTGGGCGTCGCTCGCGTTGATCGGCGCGCTGTTCGGCGTCATCTTCCTGACGATCCCCGGCATGCTCCGCACGCTGACCACGATGTTCACCGGCATCGGCGGGGACTCAAGCGCCCGGTCGCGCACGGACAGCTACGGCCTGGCGCTGGAGTTCGTGGCACGGAACCCGGTCGTCGGCCGTGGCTGGTCCACGTTCCTGCCTGCCTACCGGATCCTGGACAACCAGTACCTCGGCGCCCTGGTCGAGGTCGGGGTCTTGGGGCTGTCCGCCCTGCTCGCCCTCATTCTCACCGCGTTCCTCAGCGCGCGGCGCGCCCGGACCCTCACGACCGACCCGTCCCAGCGCGACCTGGCGCAGGCCACCGCGGCTGGCATCGCCTCTGCCGCTGTGAGCCTCGCCTTCTTCGATGGGTTCGGGTTCCCGATGGCCTCAGGCCTCTTCTTCCTGGTCATCGGCATGTCGGGGGCCCTCGGGAGAGTGCTGGGACATCGCCAGGCAGTCGCGCGATAGCGCCTTCCGCCCCGATGCGCCGGTTGCTTCGAATGGCGTATTTCACCCGCTCGCGGATGGGATTTCACCCGTTCGTGGTAGCGTGCCGCGAGTCGTGCCGGCCGACTAGTCGGTAAAGCCCGGCAATGTCAGGTTTGTCCACGTGGTGGGGAGTTCGCGCATGTTCCGAATCCGACGGGCGCCCGATCGTGGGCTCGCCCGCCCGACCCGGCCGGCGACCCACCACCGCCGGCTCCGCGCCACCGGCGCCGTCTCCGCGCTCGTCGCTTTGCTCCTCGTGCTGAGCGGTGCTGAGACGATCGCGCCCGCCAGCGCGTGGGCCGGGCACGGCGACAAGACGACCCGGAGCACCACCGCCAGCCGCTGGTCATGGCTGCCGTGGCAGTGGTTCACGCCGGCGCCCGCCCCCGCACCGAGCCCCCGCAAGAGCCCCCGACCGAGGCCAAAGCATTCCTCGGCCCCGGTCCGGCCCGGCACGCAGCCGACGATCACACCCTCTTCCCCGCCGTCCGCCACACCGTCGGCCCCGGCCACCACGACGGCACCGACCCCGACGGCCACGGCCGGCGCGAACGACCCGGCCCCGACGACGCCCGTGCCACGGCCGACCACGAGGCCGGCGCCCGCCCCGACGGCCGCACCGGCGCCCACGACCCCTGCCCCACCACCCCCGACGACCAACCCGCCGCCGAGCGTCACCGGGTGCGCGGCCCGTCCAAGCAGTTGCGGCTACCCCGACGCCACGAACACCGGCGTCCCCTCGGGCACCGTGCTGCGTTCCGTTCCCGACGAGGTGACGTCCGGCCCCGGATGGCGCTGGACCGGCAGCTACATCCAAGTGACCGGCGACGGCGCGGTGGTCGACGGCATCACCACGGAGCGCGAGATCAGCGTCGAGGCGGACAACGTGACGATCCGGAACTCGAAGATCGTCGACGGCGGTGATGGCTGGGCCATCGCGCTTCGCCACGCCAACAACGCGACGATCGAGCACAACGAGTTGGCAGGCCGCGCCCAGGCAGGCGCCAGCCGCCTGATGGTCGGGATCAAGGACATCTACGGCGACTCCAGCGGCACCCGGATCCTTGCCAACAACATCTACTACACGGCGACCGGCGTGCAGATGGATCAGGGGCTTCTCCAGGACAACTACATCCACGACCTCGGCTTCAAGTCCGGGGACCACGTCAACGGGTTCACGAGCAACAGCGGCACCGAGCAGTTGACCGTCCGCCACAACACGATCCTCAACCCCGAGAGCCAGACTGACGCGATCAGCCTATTCCAGGACTCCGGCACGCAGGCAAACCGGCTGGTCGACGACAATCTGATCGCCGGGGGCGGCTACGCCCTGTACGCCGGCGCGGGGAGCCGTGCCTCCTCCAACATCGTGATCACCAACAACCGGTTCGCGCGCATCTACTACTCGAAGAGCGGGTACTACGGTCCTGCGACGGCGTTCGAGCGTGGTGGGGCAGGAAACGTCTGGTCGGGCAACATCTGGGACGACACCGGTGCGACGGTCAACGCTCCCTGACGGGCCCGTGTAGGTCTCCTCGATGCGGTTCGGGGTTGTGCCCGCCGCGACGAACGGGTCGACGCCGGGCCGCCGTGACGTCGCGGACAGGTCAGGCGCGACGCTGTGCCACGTGCGTGATGCAAGCGCGCCGTGGACACCTGCGGCGGGTGCATCCACCCAACCGCGAGCACGGCGGGCATCCTTGCGGCTCACGAGCGTCCCCTGGCGCCCCTGTTGGGGTCGGAGCAGCGCCGTCGTGGTGTGGAGGCTGGGCGCCGCCGCTAGCATGTGGCGTGCCTCCCGACATCGCGGTGGTGATAGTCGCGTACAACAGCGCGGACGTCATCGCCGGACTCCTCGACAGCCTGCCCGCCGCGCTCGAGGACCTGACGGCCGATGTCGTTGTCGTGGACAACGGCTCCAGCGACGGCACCGCCACCCTCGTCGAGGCTCGCACCGACTGCCGGCTCGTGCGCTCCCCGAACACCGGCTACGCGGGTGGCATCAACCGCGGTGTCCGGGAAGCTGCGCCAGCGCCAGCGATCCTCGTGCTCAACCCGGACGTGCGGCTCGCGCCTGACTCTGTACCGGCCATGCGCGCGGCGATGGCGCTGCCGGGGACCGCCATCGTCGCGCCGCGCGTGGTCAACGAGAATGGTTCGCTGAATCGGTCGTTGCGACGCGAGCCCACGCTGTCGCGCGCGCTGGGGCTGACACGCACTGGCCTCGCCTGCTTCTCGGAGTACGTCGACGACGAGGCGGACTATGGATCACCACGGACCGTCGACTGGGCGCTCGGCGCGGTACTCCTTGTCTCTCGTGAAGCACACCTGCTCCTCGGTGGCTGGGACGCGTCATATTTCCTCTACTCCGAAGAGGTCGACCTCTGCCTACGCGCGCGGGATCTCGGGCTGGCTACCCGCTATGAGCCACGTGCGCGCGCTCTCCACATCGGCGGTGCGTCGGGTCGGAACGACAAGACCCACGTCATGCAGATCATCAACCGCGTCCGGCTCTACGCTCGCCGTCACCGGACACCCGCAGCAGCGGCCTACCTCGGACTGGCGTTCCTGAGCGAGTTGTCGTGGTCCGTGCGCGGCCGACCGGAGTCGCGCGCCGCGGTCCGGGCCCTGTTGGTGCCCAGCTCACGCCCCGTCGAGCTCGGGCTCGGACGCGGGTTCATCCCACGCTGACTCGGCGGCCAGAATCTGGTCGAGGACGGTCTGCGCCACTCGTTCCCATGTATAGAGCTCGCGCGCCCGTCGCTGCGCCCGCTCGCCCATCTGCATCACGAGCGTCGGGTCGGCGAGGAGCCTGACCAGCAGCTCAGCGACTTCTGCTGCATCACGCCCCGATGCCAGCAGTCCGGTCTCACCGTGGATCACCGCCTCAGGACGGCTCCCCCCGGCGATCGAAACCACAGGGACGCCGCGGGCGGCCGCCTCGAGCAGCACGTTGGGGAACGGGTCGAATGTCGGCAGGATGCTGAAGGCCGACGCACGCGAGTACAGGTCGACTAGTCGGCTCACGTCCTCCGGCCGCCTCCGGTCAAGACGGCCGACGACTTCCACCCCGGGCTCGCTGACTTCGGGCGTGCACCCGACGACCACGAGGCGCGCCCGCGGTACCTGACGCCGTGCGATGCGGAACGCCTCGACGAGCAGCGGCCCGCCCTTGCGTTCCCAGTCGTACCCGACGAACAACACGATGGGCTCGTCGGGCGCCCGCCGCACCCCATCCGCTGGGACGTTGGCGCCAGCGCCGACGACGGTGATGCGGTCCGGATCGAGCGCGTAGTCGTCAACGATCCCGCGCGCCGTCCACTCAGAGAGCACGAACACGCCGCGGCACCGGTTCAGTACGGCGCGCTGCGCTTCGACCGCCTCGGCGAGGACACGGGGCCCGACTCTCCCGATCCCGAACTCCGCCGCCTCCGCCACCTGGCGCACCGTGGCGTCCGTCACGCAGTAGGCGGCCGGGCCATCGGACGGCGGCAAGATGTGAGTGCCAACCTGGACGATCGCGTCGACGTCCGTCAAGCGCGCGAGGCGCCGCGCCACTCGGGCCGACAGCAGTTCGAAGGCGCCCCTCGACCAATACCATGCGTCACGCACCACTGGCCCGCTGCGGCGGCCGACGAGCCGGCCAGCAAGCACGCGAACGTCGAACGCGCCACGCAGGGCGTCCGCCGGGCGAAGGATCCGCGTCTCCATGGGGACGATCTCGGCCCCCTCGGCGGAGAGCGCCGTGAACAGGTGGCGGCTGTAGCCGCTGAAGGTCATCGGGTCCAAGGGGTTGTGCGTGGCGGCGGCGATGAGACGCACACCAGAACGGACGGGTCGGCGCAGACTCTCCACGCCACCCCACCCTACGTGCCGTGCGGGGACGCCCGCCGTGCCAGCGAGGAGTCTCACCCGCTGAGCCGACGGATTCCACCCACCCCGCACGTCGGCTTCCGGGTGACAGTGGTTACCGTTGAGACGCGGGCCTCGCGGGCTCGCATGGAGCGACGGGAGAGCGCTGTGCGACGATCTGACAGCGAACGCCTGGTCGTCTTCTGGGCCGCCAGTTCATGGGACGCACCGCCGGGCAGCGATGTGCACATGGCGACGCACCTGGCAAAGTACGCCACTGTCCTGTTCGTCGACCCGCCGACGTCGTGGCTGCGTGTACCGCGACCTCGGCGCGCGCGTCCCGGCCGCGTCGAGCCCGTGCGGCTTGGGCCGAACCTGCTGCGACTGTCGCCGGGCGCCCCGCCAGGCGTCAGCCGACCAGTCGTCCGAGAGACCGCGACGTGGTGGTCGCGACGGGTCGTCGCACACGCGGTCCGTCGCCTCGGCCTGCCTGTGCACGCGGTCGTCGTCGCCTCGCTCGACCACCGGTTCGGCGTGTGCGACGAGGAGCGGCGGGTGCTCTACGCCACCGATGACTACCTCTCCGCCGCGGATCTCATGGGGCTGTCCGCGCGCTGGGTGCACCACCGGGCGCGCGCGCAGGCGGCGGCAGCGACGCAGGTCGTCGCCGTCTCCGAGCCGGTGGCAGCCACCTGGCGCGAGTTCGGTCTCACGGTGGCAACGATCCCCAACGGGTGCGACGCTGAGGCGTTCGCGGCACCAGCGACGCCGGCCGACGACATCGGCCTTCCCGGCCCGGTCGCCGTGGTCGTCGGGCAACTGTCCGAGCGGATCGACCTGGCCTACCTCGAGGCGACGGCCGCGACGGGCGTGTCCGTCCTCCTCATCGGACCGCTGCTCGCCTCGCTGCGCGGCCCACGCCTGGATGCCCTTCTCGCCCGCGACAACGTCAACTGGATCGGGTCGCGGCCGTTCGCGGAACTGCCGCGCTACCTCGCGAGTGCGACGGTCGGTCTCACCCCGTACGCGGATACACCGTTCAACCGAGCGAGCTTCCCGCTCAAGACGCTCGAGTACCTTGCGGCGGGCATTCCTGCGGTCGCGACCGACCTGCCGGGTGTTCGGGCACTGGGCACGAACCTGGTCGCCGTCGCCGAGTCTCCACGCGAGTTCGCCGAGGCTGTCAGCCGCACACTCACCGACCGGGACGACCCGACGCTGCGCACGGTGCGGAGGGCCTTCGCTTCAGCGCATGACTGGCGACTGCGCGCGAAGGACTTCGCGCGGGAGATCGGCCTCGACTCGGGTGGACCCGAACCGGCCGTTCCGAGTCCACCCGTGAGTGTGGCCGAGTGACGCACCCTACGGCGACCGTCGTCGTCCCCGCGCACAACGAGGAGGGCCAGATCGGTCGGCTCCTCGCCGCCCTTGTCGATGAACGGGGCGCTAGGCGGCGATTCGACGTCGTCGTCGTCTGCAACGGCTGTACTGACCGCACGGCGGACGTGGCCGCGTGCTTCCCCGTTCGCGTGCTCGATCTGCCCGAGCCCTCCAAGGCTGCCGCACTGCGCGCCGGCGACGCCGCGGGCGCCCCGGACGGCGCTCGCGTGTACGTCGACGCTGACGTCGAGATCGACGCTGAGTCGGTCGCCGCGCTCCTAGCGCACATCGGCGACGCAGGCGTGCTCGCCGCCGGGCCGCGACGCGAGCTGCCGCTCGATCGCTCCTCGTGGCCCGTCCGGTCGTACTACGCGGTGTGGCTGCGCCTGCCGCAAGTGCGCGACGGGTTGTTCGCGAGGGGCGTGATCGCGCTGAGCCCTGACGGCGCCCAGCGCGTTCGCAACCTACCCCCGTCGATGTCCGACGACCTTGTCATCTCGGAGGCGTTCGCACCGGACGAGCGTGCGGTGGTCAACGAGGCGGTCGTCGTCGTCCACCCGCCCCGGACCGTCGGGGACCTGATGCGCCGACGCACGCGGGTCGTCACCGGGAACGCCCAGGCGGAGCGCTCGGGCCTGCGGTCGGAGGCCGCGCGCACCTCCCGCCGCACCCTGCTGGCCATGGCGCGGCGTGAGCCGGCGCTGCTCCCGTCGATCGTCGTGTTCGCAGCTGTGACGCTCGTTGCGCGCGCTCGCGCGCGTCGGCGCGTCAGGACCGGCGACTTCAGCACGTGGCTGCGGGACGAAAGTAGCCGCGCCGAGCCACCCGGGTGAACTTGCCCCCCTGGCCCGATTCGCCCCATTCGCACAAGTATGGTTGGTCTGCGCCCGCTCTCTGCCGGGCCGGATCGGCGGACAGGTACGACGACGACGGCGGCAGAAGGGACAGCGTTGAACCCGACTGTTGCGCCCCCTGATGCCACGGAGTCCCTCGGCCGGAAAGCAACCGCTTCGGCGTTGTGGCTGATGGCCCAGAAGTGGGCGGTCCGGATCACCGGTCTCGCGACGATCGCCCTGCTCACCCGGCATGTCAGCCCGGCCGAGTTCGGTGTCGTCGCCGCCGCGAGCGCTGTGACACCCTTCATCCTGCTGCTCTCGGATCTCGGTCTGTCGACGTACCTCGTCCAGGCCGAGAACCCCGACCGCCGCACCGTCGACACGGCGTTCTGGTTGTCCGCGGGGATCGGCGTGCTGCTCTCGGCCGCACTCGCCCTTGGCGCTCCGCTCGTCGCGCTGGCCTTACGCGTCCCCGCGGCGGCTGCCCCACTGCGTGCACTGTCGGTGTCGGTGTTGCTCGCCGTCCTCGCGTCCGTGCCAGTCGCCCTGCTGCGGCGGCGGATGGCGTTCAAGCTCATCGCCCTCCAGGGTGCGGCTGGCGCGGTGCTCGGCCAGATAGCGGCGATCGTCATCGCCCTGCGCGGCGGCGGGGCGTGGGCGCTGATCGTCCAGGTGATCGTCTCGCAGGCGGTCGTGACGACCTTCGCCTGGGTGTCCGCACGCTGGCGGCCCTCGATGTCGTTCGACCGCTCACAGGTGCGCACGATGACCGGCTTCGGCGTCAGCGTGATGTCCGTCGAACTGGTGTCCACCGCCCGTGCATCCGCCGAGACGGTCGTCGTCGCCGTCGCCCTCGGCGCCCCTGCGCTCGGCTACCTCAACGTGGCACAGCGCCTGGTCCAGGTGGTCCAGGACCTCGGCGCGACCGCCGTGGTGCCGGTGTCCACGGTGGTGTTCGCCAAGGTGCGCGACTCCGTGGTGCGGCTGCGCTCTGCGTACTTGCGGTCGCTGCGGCTGTCCTACGTCGCCGTCGCCCCGCTGCTCGTCCTCGTCGCCGTCGGCGCTCCGCTCCTCATCCCCGTCCTCTTCGGGCCCGGCTGGGCGCCGAGCGTCCCGGTCGCGCGAGGTCTCGCGGTCGCCGGCGTGCTCACGCTCGGCGCGATGGTCGACCACGGGTTGTTCTACGGGGTCGGTGCGCCTGGCACGTGGTTCTGGTACGCGGTCGTCGTCGACGCCGTGACCCTCGGGACGACGGCGGTACTCGCACCGCACGGGCTCGTCGCGGTCGCGTGGGGCTTCGTCTGCGTGGCGCTCCTGGCGACGATCGCGCGCTGGTTCCTCGTCGCGCGCCTGATAGGGATCGAGCCGCTGCGCGTCGCACGGCCGTTCGGCTCGGCGTCCGTGCTCGTCGTCGTCGGTGGGCTGGCCGGGCTCGCAGCCCTCTACCTCACGACGGGGCTCCCGGCGCTTGTCTCCCTGGTTGTCGTCGGCCTCGCCGTCGCGGTCGTCCACGTCCTCGCCACGCGCGTCGTGTGCCCCGCGGTGCTCCGCGACGCCCTCGTCCTCGCCCCGATACCCGGGCGGGTCGCCCGCCAGCTCGCACGCTTCGCCGGGGTCACACCGGCCGAGCGTTGAAGTCGTCGGCGCTCGCCGTTCCCCGCCAGCGTGCCACTCGGCGCCGAACCTTGTAGCCAACCAGGCCGACACCCGCCCGCGCGCCGTCGAACGCCGTGACGCCGATGACGGGCGGCGCTGCGATCGCCCTCCGGTAGATCTCCACCTGCCGCTCCGCGGCGTGCGCGAGGGAGAACCGCTCCTCGATGAGCTGCCGACCGAAGCCGCCGAGCACTGCGCGCCGTGCGACGTCATCGAGCACCGGCACCAGCTCGGCGAGGAAGGCGTCCACCGGCGTGGTCGTGCCGTCCCCGACGCCGTACCACCCCTGGATCAGGAACTGCCCGACGGACTCCTGGGTGACGAGCTGGAAGAAGCCCCGCTCCCCCTGCACGATCAGCGGCTTGCCGAAGGCCAGCGCCCGCAACGCGGAGCCGCCCATGCCGAGGCAGATGTCGGCCGCGTCGTAGGCGGGACGCGGATCCTGCAGCGCCCCGGTCATCAGCACAGCCTCGACGCCCGCCTCGGCGTTGGCCTTCGCGACCTCGTCGGCGACGATCTCGCGGGCGGGGCCGTCACCGACGACGACGAGCCGGACCGGGCGGCTCGCCGCGAGCCGGCCGACGGCACGGACCGCCGTCCGGATGCCCTCGAGCTTGAGCTCGTGCGCCAGCCGCCCGACGACGACCACCACCGGGCCGACCCCGTCGAGCCCGTGCGCGGCGCGGAACTCGGCCCCGCCGGCTCCGGGCCGATCCGCGGCCGTGTCCACCGGCGGCTCGATGACGTCGACGGTCCCGCGGCGGTCGGCGACCGAGTCGCGGATCCGCTCGGTGCCCACCACCAGCGGCATCGACGACGGCAGGAACGGCGCGACGGACATCGACATGACGGTGACCGCCGCTGTCCTGCGTGTCGCGGTGGCTGCCGCGTATGCCTCGAGAGCGGGGGGCCACTCGTAGCCGTGCAGCACGTCGACACCACGCTCGCGCACCACCCGTGCCAGGTCGCGTGCCCGTGCGGGTGACGGCGCGATCCGGCCTGACGCGGCGGGCAGGTACGGCAGCCCGTACGCGTGGACGCGCTCGACGAGCGGGCCGTCCGCGGCGTAGACGGCGACGTCGTGCCCCAGGTCTCGCACGGCGGCGGCGAGGTCGATCGCGTTCATCTGGCTGCCGCCGAGCTCCATCGCGTGGGGGTACACCACCACGCTCAGCGGTCGGCCGGAGTCGGCCGCGGCAGGGCTCATCGGACGGTCACACCGCAGCCGCGAGCGCTTCGGCCACCTGCGCCTGCTGCTCCGCAGCCAGGTGCGGATACATCGGCAGCGAGAGGATGCGCGCGGCAGCGGCTTCGGCGACCGGGAACGAGCCGGGGCCGCAGCCGAGGTCCGCATAGGCACCGGTCAGGTGGATCGGCGTCGGGTAGTGGATGCCCGCCCCGATCCCCGCCCCGTTCAGCGCGGCGAGCACGTGGTCCCGCTCCTCGACCTGGACCACGTAGAGGTGCCAGACGTCCTCGTTGCCCTCGGCGGAGGTCGGCACCCGCACGCCGTCGACGCCGGCCAGCAGCTCGGCGTACCGGTCTGCGGCGGCCCGACGAGCGGCGTTCCACCCGTCCAGGCGCCGCAGCTTCGCGGCGAGCACCACCGCCTGGACCGTGTCGAGCCGTGAGTTGAACCCGACCACCTCGTGATCGTACTTGTGCGCCGACCCGTGGGCGCCGATCACCCGCACCGCACGGGCGGCCTCGGCGTCGGAGGTCAGCACGGCGCCGGCGTCGCCCGCGGCGCCCAGGTTCTTGCCCGGGTAGAAGCTCGTGCCGGCGGCGAGCCCGAACGAGCCGGCCGGGCGGCCGTAGCGGCGCGAGCCCTGCGACTGCGCGGCGTCCTCGATCATCGGCACGCCGGCGTCCGCCGCGATCTTGCCGATCGCCTCGACCGGCGCGACCTGCCCGAACAGGTGCACCGGCACGATCGCCTCGGTCCGCGGCCCGACGGCCGCGCGCACCGCGTCGGGGTCCATCAGCAGGTACACGGGGTCGACGTCGACCGGCACGGGGACCGCGCCGATCCGGGACGCCGCCTCGGCCGTGGCGATGAACGTGTTGGCCGGGACGATCACCTCGCCGCCGGTGCGGACACCGGCCGCACGCAGCGCTAGCTCGAGCGCGTCGGTGCCGTTGGCGACGCCGATGACGTGCTCGACGCCGACATACCGCGCGTAGGCCTCCTCGAAGCGCCCGACCGCCGGGCCGCCGATGAAGGCAGTCTTCGCGAAGACCTCGTCGAGCCCGACCTTCACCTCGTCGGCGATCTCGGCCTGCTGCGCGGCCAGGTCCACCAGGGGGATGCTCATGCGATCGTCACCTTCTTCTCGTCGTTCTCGCGGCCGAGAGCCAGACGCAGCGGCCGCGCCGGCACCCCCGCCCAGGTCTGGCCGTCGGGGAGGTCGTCGAGGAGCACGGCGCCCATGCCGAGCGTGGCGCCCGCACCGACGGTTGTCCGCTCGCGGACGGAGGAGTTCATGCCGAGGTAGGAGCCGCGACCGACGGTGACGTTGCCGCCGAGCGCGACGCCCGCGCATGCGGTGGCGAAGTCCTGGAGCACGTCATCGTGGGTCAGCGTGACGTTCGGCATCGCGACGACGTGCTTCCCCACGGCCACCGATGTGGTGAGGACAACGCCGGCGAGCAGGATCGCCCCGGTGCCGACCTCGCACCCGTCCGGGACCTCGACCGACGGGTGCACGAACGTCGCGTAGCGCCGCGGGGCCACCCCGAGTGCGTCCAGCCGCGCGACGATCCGCTCGCGGGCCGCTCCGCTCCCGGCGCAGACGAGCACCAGCGGCGCGGGGTGCGCCCTCACGGCGTCGATCGGGCCCAGCACCGGCACCCCGTCGATCGTCGTGCCCTGCAGCGCCGGCGAGTCGTCGAGGAAGCCGACGACGTCGAACAGCCCGTGCGTGCGGGCGGCCGCGAGCACCTCGCGCGCCAGCCCGCTCGCGGCGACGAGCAGCAGGGGTTCGGCCACGTCAGGCGCCCGGGTTGGCCAGCGCGTCGACGACGCGCGCCTGCTCGGACTCCGACATCTGGTGGAACACCGGCAGGATCAGCGTGCTGTCCGTCAGGTGCTCGGTCACCGGCAGCGGCGCGTGGGCGGCGCCGGCGTAGGCCGGCTGGCGGTGCGAGGCCATGATGCCGCGGCGGGCCGAGACGTCCGCGGCCGCGAGGTGGGCCATCAGGCCCTCGCGGTCCAGCGGGTACTCGGGGCCGACCTCGAGCCAGAACGACTGGAAGTTGCAGGTGCCGTACGCCGGGTCCGCGACGGCGCGCAGGCCGGGGATCTCGGCGATGTGCTTGGCGTACGTCGCGGCGATCTCCCGACGCCGGGCGACCACCTCGGGCAGTTTGGCGAGCTGCACCAGACCCACCGCCGCCTGCAGGTCGGTCATCCGGTAGTTGTACCCGACCTCGAGATACCGCTCCGGCGGCGCGAGGACGCTGGCGTGCCGGTCCGCCGCCGAGACGCTCATCGCGTGCTCGCGCAGCCGGCGAGCGCGCGCGGCCCAGTCCTCGTGCGGCGTGGTGACCATGCCGCCCTCGCCGGTGGTGACGATCTTGCGCGGGTGGAAGGACCACGCGGCGATGTCCGCGCCGGCCCCGACGGGACGACCCTTGTAGGTCGACCCGGCGCCGCAGGCCGCGTCCTCGACGACGACGATCCCGCGGGGGTCGGTCACCGCGCGGATCGCGTCGAGGTCGGCGGGCACGCCGCCCTGGTCGACGACGATCACTGCGCGCGTGCGCTCGGTCAGCGCGGCCGCGACCGTCTGCGGGGTGAGGTTGCCGGTCGTCGGGTCGACATCGGCGAACACCGGGGTCGCGCCGACGTAGGTCGGCGCGTTCGCGGTGGCGATGAACGAGAACGAGGGCACGACGACCTCGTCGCCGGCCCTGACCCCAGCGACCACCATCGCCAGGTGCAGCGCCGTGGTGCACGAGGACGCTGCGACGGCGTGGTCCGCCTGCATCGCCTCGGCGAACGCCGCCTCGAAGGCCACGACGCGCGGCCCCTGGGCGACCCAGCCGGAGGCGATGACGTCGGTGACGGCCGCGATCTCCTCGGGGCCGAACCACGGCTGCATGACGTTGATGCGGCTCATGTGCTCAGCCCCGCCGTGCTCAGGCCCCGCCCGGCGGCGATCTCCTCGCGCAGCGGCCGCCACCACTCGACGAGCTCGCGCAGCCCCTCCTCGAGCCCGATCTCCGCCTCGAAGCCGAGGTCGTGCCGGGCGGCCGAGGTGTCGGCGAGCCGACGCGTCACGCCGTTGACCGCCCGCTCCGGCCCGTGCTCCACCTCGAGGTCGGAGTCCATGGCGCACAGCAGCGCCTGGGCGAGCTCGAGCAGGCTGGTCTCGGTGCCGCTGGCGATGTTGTAGACGCCGTCCACCACGTCACCGCCCGCCGCGAGGATGTTCGCCCGCGCGATGTCCTTGGTGTAGACGAAGTCCATCGTCTGCCTGCCGTCGCCGAAGATCAGCGGCGGCAGCCCGTCGGCGATGCGCTCCATCCAGCGCACCAGCACCTCGGTGTACAGGCCGTGGACGTCCATCCGCGGGCCGTACACGTTGAAGTAGCGCAGCAGCACGTAGTCCAGGCCGTACATCGCCCGGAACGAGCGCGCCATGCCCTCGTTGAAGCTCTTGGCGGCGCCGTAGAACGTGTCGTTGTTGTGGTGGTGGTGGCGCTCGCTCGTCGGGAACTGCTCGGCGAGGCCGTAGACCGACGCGCTCGACGCGGCGATCACCTTGCCCACCTTGTGCTCCGCGGCGGCCTCCAGCACGGTGAACGTGCCGTCGACGAGCACCTCGAGCGCGAGCCGCGGCTCCTCGGCGCACTGCGTGATCCGGATCGCCGCCTGGTGGAACACCAGGTCCTGGCCCTTGACGAGGTCGTGCACCAGGTCGCGGTCGCGCAGGTCGCCGACGACGAGGTCGACCTTGCCGGTCGCAAACGCGTCGGCCAGGTTCTCACGGCGACCGCGGACGAGGTTGTCGAGGACGACGACCTTGCGCGCGCCCGCATCGATCAGCTGGTCGACGATCGTCGAGCCGATCGTGCCGGCACCCCCGGTGACGAGGGCCCGAGCCCCTTCGATAGTGCTCACGCGAATGACTCCAACTTCTGGTCGTTCCCCACGGGTGTCAGCCGGCCTCCGTCGGCCAGGCTGAGGCTGGTCGCCTCGAGTACGTCGAGTACGCGCAGGCCGGCGTGGCCGTCGGTGCGCGGCGCGCGCTTCTCCCGGATCGCCGAGGCGAGCTCCCCGACCATCACGCCGAGCGCCTCGCGCTCGGGGAGAGCCGGGGCCCACGCGTCGCCGAGACGGTAGGAGACGTTGACCCGGGCCTTGTCGGCGTCGTACCGGCCGAGGTCGACGCCCCGGTCGTAGACCGTCAGCCGCTGCTGCGGCTGGAGGTCGTCCCACACCAGTGTGCGCTTGGTGCCGCCGATGACGACCTGGCGGATCTTCGTCGGGCTCAGCCAGTTGACGTGGACGTGCGCGATCGCACCGGTCGGGAGAGGCAGCGTCAGGTACCCGACGCAGGCCTGGCCGACGCCGAGCGGGTCCGCCCCATGCGCGGCCACGCCGGTCGGGACGAGGCCGCCGGGGAGGATGAAGTCGAGGATCGACAGGTCGTGCGGCGCCAGGTCCCAGAAGACGTCGACGTCCGGCTGGACCAGGCCGAGGTTGATGCGGACCGAGTCGACGTACAGGATCTCCCCGAGGTCGCCCTCCGCGATCAGCTCGCGGATCTTGAGCACCGGCGCGGTGTAGCAGAACGTGTGGTCGACCATCAGCACCCGGTCGACCTCGGCGGCCAGGTCGACCATCGCGCGGGCGGCGACGCCGCCGTCGGCGATCGGCTTCTCGACCACCACGTGCTTGCCGGCGCGCAGCGCCGCCGTCGCGAGCGCCGCGTGCGTGCGCGCGGGCGTGGCGATCGCGACCGCGTCGACGTCGTCCCGGGCGAGCAGCTCGTCGACGGACGTCATGACGTCGACCGTCGAGCGCGAGCCGACGACCTTGCGCGCGCGAGCCCCGTCGAGGTCGCACACGGCGACGAGGTCCCAGTCGGGGCTGCCTCGGAAGTTGCGGGCCAGGTTGGGGCCCCAGTAGCCCGCGCCGATCACGGCGGCGCGCAACTGCTCGGTCATAGGTCCTCGATCCGCTTGGTGTGATCTCAGTGTGCTGCCCGGATTGGCACCTTTGGGACGGTTGGAGCCCATTTCACCCCTGGTCGGCGGGTGAACACTCGGAGAACGCGTGTGGGAGCGGCTACTCCTCGGGGATGTACGCCGCCTCTGGGACGAACACCACGTCGACGCCGTACCACGCGGTCGACCAGTCGTTCGGGAAGGCGGTGCCGTCGCCGTACCCGTACACGCCACCCCGAGTCGGCGTCACCAGCGGACCTGCGGTCCGGACGTCCGCCAGCGCGCCGGACGTCACCGCGTAGTGACCGTTCGGTGCTTGGTAGGTGGCGTAGTAGGTCACGCCCGGCGTCAGGGCCACGGGACTCGGGAAAGCGACCGTCTGCCAGCCCTCGGCCGTCTCACCCGTGGCGAGGGCCTGGGCCAGCAAGTTGCCATCGACGTCCCAGAGCTTCACGGTGTGCTCGCCCGTGTTCTCGGTGCCCTTGTAGAACCGGATCCCCCAGAGGGCGCCCGGCCCGCTCGTCGTGAACCGCGTTCCCACCTGGACGGGGCCCGGGTCGTTCCACGACCCGGACGCGGGCGCGTCCGACAGCGGGAACAGGGTGATCGCACCCGCCGGGAGCTCCGGCGCGGCCGGAGGCTCAGGCGACGGGGTGGGCGTCGGTTCCGGCGTTGGTGTTGGGGTCGGCGAAGGAGTCGGCGCCGGCGTCGGGGTCGGCGTCGGGGTAGGGGTAGGGGTAGGGGTAGGGGTAGGGGTCGGCGTAGGCGTCGGCGTCGAGGTAGGCGTCGACGCGGGCGCAGCAGTCGGCACGAACACGATGTCGACGAAGTAGTTCGTCTGCGCCCAC
>Ga0255334_1000683_pt1 | contig 22897 bp, 19 predicted proteins | sample EtOH5_35cm_T3_12_FD_202080 | JGI IMG/M metagenome (GOLD analysis project Ga0255334, IMG submission 202080) | Sandy soil microbial communities from University of British Columbia, Vancouver, Canada - EtOH5_35cm_T3_129 | ecosystem: Engineered > Artificial ecosystem > Sand microcosm > Unclassified ... | reverse complement strand
TATACCCCGGTTTGAAATTGGCTCCGTGACCAGGACTCGAACCTGGGACCCAATGATTAACAGTCATTTGCTCTACCGACTGAGCTATCACGGAACTACATATTTCAATTTACAACGGTGAAGCTTTGCTGCGTTCTCTTCGACTCGTTCGCATCGCTGCGTTCGTGTGTCTGAGGCGCGCTATTCTACAATCTTAAGCACCTCTGTCAACCCCCTAAATTGCTTTCAAGTTAATGATTTGCAACTTATTTCAGATTCCAGCTTGGGGAGCTGGAACCCTTCAGGGCGACTTACTGCGGGGCGCACTTTACAAGCCTTTTCCTTTCAGTTCAACAACCTGACGAAAAAAAGGCCTCGCAATGCGAGGCCTCTTCAATTTTATTGCCGATGTGGATCAGGCGAAGACGATCTCGTCGTTTTCCACAACGCCTTTGGCGGTATCGCCGGGCATGAAACGACCCGACAGAATCAGCTGCGCCAGCGGGTTTTCGATCCAGCGCTGGATCGCTCGTTTGAGCGGCCGTGCGCCGTACACTGGGTCGTAACCAACCGCGATCAGCTTATCCATGGCCTCAGGGCTGAGTTCCAGCTTCAGCTCCCGTTCGGTCAGGCGACTGCGCAGACGACCCAACTGGATCTCGGTAATGCCCGCGATCTGATCCCGAGCCAATGGCTCGAAGATCACCACTTCGTCGACCCGGTTGATGAACTCCGGCCGGAAGTGCGTGGAAATCGCATCCATCACCGCCGCGCGCTGAGCCTCACGATCACCGACCAGTTCCTGGATCTGTACCGAGCCCAGGTTGGAGGTCATGACGATCACGGTGTTCTTGAAATCCACCGTGCGGCCATGGCTGTCGGTCAGACGACCATCTTCCAGCACTTGCAGCAAGATGTTGAAGACGTCCGGGTGGGCCTTCTCGACCTCATCCAGCAGGATCACCGAATAAGGCTTGCGACGCACCGCCTCGGTCAGGTAACCGCCCTCCTCGTAACCTACGTAGCCTGGTGGCGCACCGATCAACCGGGCCACGGAATGTTTCTCCATGAACTCGGACATGTCGATCCGCACCATCGCCTCTTCGGTATCAAAGAGGAACTCGGCCAACGCTTTGCACAGCTCGGTTTTACCGACACCGGTCGGGCCGAGGAACATGAACGAACCGCTGGGACGATTCGGGTCGGACAACCCGGCCCGCGAACGCCGCACTGCGTTGGAAACCGCGATCACCGCTTCGTCCTGACCAATCACACGCTGGTGTAACAGGCTTTCCATCTTCATCAGCTTGTCGCGCTCACCCTCGAGCATTTTCGACACCGGAATGCCGGTCCACTTCGAGACGACTTCGGCGATTTCTTCCTCGGTCACCTTGCTGCGCAGCAACTGGTTTTCGCTTTTGCCGTGCTGGTCGACCATTTGCAGGCTGCGCTCCAGGTCCGGGATCACCCCGTATTGCAGCTCGGCCATGCGGTTCAGGTCGCCTTTACGGCGCGCGGCTTCCAGTTCCTGACGGGACTGTTCAATTTTCTGCTGGATCTGCGCAGAACCCTGGACTTCGGCTTTTTCCGAGTTCCAGATTTCTTCGAGGTCCGAATACTCACGCTCATGACGAACGATTTCTTCCTGGAGTTTTTCCAGGCGTTTCTTCGCGGCGTCATCGCTTTCTTTTTTCAGCGCCTGGGATTCCACCTTCAGCTGAATCAGACGACGCTCCAGGCGGTCCAGCACTTCCGGCTTGGAGTCAATTTCCATGCGGATGCGGCTGGCGGCTTCGTCGATCAGGTCGATGGCCTTGTCCGGCAACTGACGATCGGTAATGTAGCGATGACTGAGCTTGGCCGCGGCGATGATCGCACCGTCGGTGATCGCCACTTTGTGGTGAACTTCATAACGCTCTTTCAGACCGCGCAGAATGGCGATGGTGTCTTCTTCGCTCGGTTCGTCCACCAGCACTTTCTGGAAGCGCCGCTCGAGAGCCGCGTCCTTCTCTATATATTGGCGGTACTCGTTGAGCGTGGTTGCGCCGACGCAGTGCAATTCACCACGGGCCAATGCAGGCTTGAGCATGTTGCCCGCGTCCATCGAGCCTTCGCCTTTACCGGCGCCGACCATGGTGTGCAGTTCATCGATGAACAGAATGATCTGCCCTTCCTGCTTCGACAGTTCATTGAGCAGGGATTTCAGGCGCTCCTCGAACTCGCCGCGGTATTTGGCACCGGCAATCAATGCCCCCATGTCCAGGGACAGCAGACGTTTGCCTTTCAGGCCGTCCGGCACTTCGCCGTTGATGATGCGTTGGGCCAGGCCCTCGGCGATGGCGGTTTTACCGACGCCAGGCTCACCGATCAGCACCGGGTTGTTTTTGGTGCGGCGTTGCAGCACCTGAATGGTCCGACGAATCTCGTCGTCACGACCGATCACCGGATCGAGTTTGCCGTCTTCGGCGCGCTTGGTCAGGTCGACGGTGTATTTATCCAGCGCCTGGCGCGACTCTTCGTGGTTGGCGTCGTTGACCGCTTCACCGCCACGCAGGTTATTGATCGCGTTCTCCAGGGCTTTTTTGCTCACGCCCTGGCCGAGCAGCAATTTGCCGAGCTTGCTGTTCTCATCCATGGCGGCGAGCAGCACCAGCTCACTGGAAATGAACTGATCGCCCTTCTGCTGGGCCAGACGATCGGCCTGGTTGAGCAGGCGCGCCAGATCCTGCGACATGTTGACGTCGCCGGTCGGGTTCTGGATTTTTGGCAGCTGATCGAGCTCTTTGGTCAGCTCTTTACGCAGGCTGTTGACGTCGAAACCGACCTGCATCAACAGGGGTTTGATCGAACCGCCCTGCTGCTCAAGCATGGCCTGCATCAAGTGCGCCGGTTCAATACCGGGATGGTCAAGGCCGACGGCCAGCGATTGGGCGTCGGATAGAGCTAACTGCAATTTGCTGGTTAAACGATCTATACGCATGGGTCACCTTCCTTTTGAGCAGGCCGGACCTATAAAACATCCTGAATGAAGAAACCTGCCAGATACCTCACTAGATGTGGTCGATTCTGGGAGTTTCAAGCGTCGTACAGTTGATGTAGATCAGAGAAGTCTAGCGTTCGAGCCAGATAAGCGAGGCAAACCGACCGGTGCGTGGGCTACGGCGGTAAGAAAAGAAGCGCGGATCGGTCACGGTACAGAAACCGCCACCATATACAGCAGTAACGCCGCGAACAGCCAGACGCAAGCGCGCCAGCTCGTAGATGTCGGCCATGAACTTGCCGGCGTTTGCACTTGGCACAAAGGCTTTGGCGGCTTCAGGCAATTGCTCGACGAAGGTTTCGCGAACTTCCGGGCCGACTTCAAAGGCTTGCGGGCCAATCGCCGGGCCGAGCCAGACCAGAATGTCTTCCGGTGGTACGGCCAGTGCGTCCAGAGTTGCTTCCAGCACACCCGCCGCCAGCCCGCGCCAACCGGCATGGGCGGCTGCGACGCGCGTGCCGGCACGGTCGCAGAACAATGCGGGCAAGCAATCCGCCGTCATTGCCGCGCAGGCAATGCCGGGTGTTGCCGTCCAACTGGCGTCGGCGGTGGCCACAAGGCTTGGGTCCGCGTGAGCCACGACGATGCCGTGAACCTGCTTTAACCAGGCCGGTTGAGTAGAGAAATGATCGGTAAGGCGACGGCGGTTTTCGGCAACAGCTTCAGGGCTGTCATCGACGTGATCGCCGAGGTTGAGGCTGTCGAACGGCGCCAGACTGACGCCGCCCGCACGGGTGGTCACACAGGCTTTCACCCCGGCAGGCGCAGGCCAGTCGGGAATCAGCCAGTCACTCATCCGATGAACGCCTCGCGGTCTTGCTTGAGCAATGTCAGCAACCAGACGAAATCGTCCGGCAGTGGCGACTCCCAGCTCATGCGCACACCGGTGGTCGGGTGATCCAGCTCCAGGAACCGCGCATGCAGCGCCTGACGCGGGAACGTCTTCAAGGAATCGACCATGGTCTGGCTGGCGGCTGGCGGAATGCGGAAACGACCGCCGTAGGCAGGATCTCCGACCAACGGGAAGTTGATGTGAGCCATGTGTACGCGAATCTGGTGCGTACGACCGGTTTCCAGCTTCACCCGCACGTGCGTGTGGGAGCGGAAACGCTCGAGCACGCGGTAGTGGCTGACGGCTTGCTTGCCACCTTCCATCACAGCCATGCGCTGGCGTTGCTGGCCGTGACGACCAATCGGCGCGTTGATCTTGCCGCCCGCCGTCACCACACCGATCACGATGCATTCGTAGATACGGCTGACGCTGCGGCTCTGCAACTGTGTAACCAGCTGCGTCTGCGCCTGAATGGTCTTGGCCACCACCATCAGACCGGTGGTGTCCTTGTCCAGGCGATGCACGATACCGGCGCGGGGCACATTGATGATGTCCGGCACGTGGTGCAGCAAGGCGTTGAGCAAGGTGCCATCAGCGTGGCCGGCGGCAGGATGCACCACCAGGCCCGCAGGCTTGTTGATCACGAGGATGTCGTCGTCTTCATAGACGATGTCCAGCTCGATGTCCTGAGCGATCCATTCGCCCTGAGCTTCCTGCTCGGCAGTGAGCTCAAGAATGGCGCCACCGTGAACGATGTCTCGCGGGCGGATTACCGCCCCATCCACAGTCAGGCGGCCGTCTTTGATCCAGGCGGAAAGGCGCGAGCGCGAGTGCTCAGCGAATAATTGTGCGGCGACTTGATCGAGGCGTTGGCCGCCCAATTCGGACGGCACCTCTGCGCGAAGTTCAATTTTATCGGACATGCTCGGACTAGGCGTCGGCACAGCCTTTGGTTTCGGCTGCGCGCTTGTGGTTAAATACGGCGTCTTTTGCCCCGAGGCTATTCAACGGGGCGCTCATCATAACAGGACGGCCCCGCCCAAGACAGCGGCCGTCATAGGGACGCAAGCCGCCATGCAAGTGAAACACCTGCTGCTGATCGCCATCCTCGCATTGACCGCTGCTTGCTCATCGAAGGAAGTCGTAGACGAAAACCTTAGCGAAGTCGAGCTGTACCAGCAGGCTCAGACCGACCTGGACAACAATAGCTACACCGCCGCCACAGCCAAGCTGAAGGCGCTGGAGTCGCGTTATCCATTTGGCCGCTACGCCGATCAGGCTCAACTCGAGCTCATCTACGCCAACTACAAGAACACCGAGCCTGAGGCTGCGAAGTCTGCCGCCGAGCGTTTCATTCGTTTGCACCCACAGCATCCGAACGTGGATTACGCCTACTACCTCAAGGGTCTGACGTCTTTCGACCAGGACGTCGGCCTGCTGTCGCGGTTCCTGCCGCTGGACATGACCAAGCGTGACCCGGGCGCTGCCCGCGACTCCTATAACGAGTTCGCCCAGCTGACCAGCCGCTTTCCGAACAGCCGCTACTCGCCGGACGCCAAGCAGCGCATGATTTATCTGCGCAACCTGCTGGCGGCCTACGAGATTCACGTTGCCGACTACTACCTGACCCGTCAGGCCTACGTCGCTGCCGCGAACCGTGGTCGTTACGTGGTGGAAAACTTCCAGGAAACCCCGTCGGTCGGTGATGGCCTGGCGATCATGACCGAAGCCTATCAGCGTCTGCACCTGGACGACCTGGCGGCCACCAGCCTCGAAACCCTGAAGCTCAACTACCCGAACCACCCAACCCTGGTGGACGGTCAGTTCGTGCCGTCGGTAGACGAAGCCGACAACCGTTCGTGGTTGAGCAAGGCGACCCTGGGCCTGATCGAATCCCGTCCACCGCTGCCGCCGGGCGAAACCCGCGCCAACCAGGACGTGCAGAGACAATTCCGAGACGCCAAAGACGCGATTCCGAACGATCTCAAGCCTAAAGATGAAAATGGCGACGTGATCGAAGAAGAGGAACACGAGTCCGAAGCCAACAACAGCGACCGCTCGTGGTTCAGCTACATGACCTTCGGCGTGTTCGACTGATACCTCGGTTGTGCAAAAAGGGAGACTCTTGAGTCTCCCTTTTTATTTCAGCGATTTATTACGCTGTGCGCCCGTCATGTCCTTGGCTAAACTGCAGAATCACTCGTCATAAAGCAGCTCACCATGCTTCGTCTATTGTTCTGGATCGCCCTGATTGCCGCTGCGGTATGGTTCTGGCGCAAGTTCAAGGCTCAACCCTCTGTACCCAAGTCCTCTGCCGAACTGGAAGCCGCGCCCATGGTCCGTTGTGCCCATTGTGGCGTCCACCTGCCCCGCGACCGCGCGCTGAACCTTCAACAACAGTGGTATTGCAGCCAGGCTCACCTCGAGCAAGGCCCGGGCACCAGTGATCGCTGAGACGTCCAGTCCCGGCAGCAAACAGGCCCAGCGACTGCTGCGCCTTTATCATCTCTACCGCTTGAGTGTCGGCATCACCTTGGTGCTGCTGATCTCCAGCAACCTCGACAACCAGTTGCTGACCTATTCCAATGACGACCTGTTGCGCAGCGGCAGCTGGTTGTACCTGGTCCTGAACATTCTGCTGGTGGTCTTCCTTGAGAACACCCGCCGTCCGGCGCAACTGTTCAGCCTGGCACTGATGGATGTGCTGCTGCTGTGCGGCCTGTTCTATGCCGCCGGTGGTGTTGCCAGCGCCATTGGCAACCTGCTGATCGTTTCAGTGGCCATCAGCAATGCCTTGTTGCGAAGTCGTATCGGCCTGCTGATTGCCGCCGTCGCCGCAATCGGCATCGTCGGGCTGAGTTTTCTCCTGAGCTTCAGCCATCCCGCCCCCCCTAACGATTACCTGCAAGTCGGTACGCTCGGTGCGCTGTGTTTTGCCGCTGCCTTGCTGGTGCAAGGGCTGATCCAGCGCGTGGAAGTCAGCGAAACCCTCGCCGAGCAACGGGCCAGTGAAGTCGTAGGCCTTGAAGCCCTTAATGCGCTGATCCTGCAGCGCATGCGCACCGGCATCCTGGTGCTCGACGACCAGCGGCGAGTGCAACTGTCCAATCACAGCGCCCAGACCCTGCTGGGCCGTGACAACCTCGAAGGCCAACGAATCGATGACCACTCACCCGCACTCGTCGAGCGCCTGCAACTGTGGTTGAACAACCCGACGCTGCGCCCCCAAAGCCTGAAAGTCACCGGCAGTGGCCTGGAGCTGCAACCGAGTTTCATTGCGCTGGACCAAAGCCCACACCACCAGATCCTGGTCTTTCTTGAAGACCTCGCGCAAATCGCCCAGCAGGCGCAACAACTGAAACTCGCCGCCCTCGGCCGCCTGACAGCCGGGATCGCCCACGAAATACGCAATCCGCTGGGCGCCATTAGTCATGCCGCCCAGTTATTGCAGGAATCGGAGGAACTGAACCGCGCGGACCGACGTCTGACCCAGATTATTCAAGATCACTCTCAGCGTATGAATCGGGTTATCGAAAACGTCCTGCAACTGTCCCGCCGCCAGCAAACCGTGTCGCAACGGCTTGATCTGAAGCCGTGGCTGGAACAGTTCGTTGCAGAAAGTCGCGAAGGTGCACTCGATCGTCAGCAGATTCATCTGCATATCGGCTCGGGAGACTTCCAAACCCTGATGGACCCGAACCAGCTGACCCAGATTCTCGACAACCTGCTGCGCAATGCCTGGCGCCACAGCGCTCAAACCCACGATCGGGCGCAGGTCTGGCTTGATCTGTTCATCGACCCCGACACTCAGCTACCGATCATCGAAGTCCTGGACGATGGCCCCGGCGTGGCACCGGATCAGCAAGTGCACCTGTTCGAACCGTTCTTCACCACCAGCGCCCAAGGCACAGGCCTGGGGCTTTATCTGTCCCGTGAACTGTGCGAAAGCAACCAGGCCCGCCTAGACTTCAAACCACGCCAAGGCGGCGGCTGCTTTCGCATCACCTTTGCTCACGGACGGAAACAAAGTTGAACATGAGCCCACGGCAAAAAGTCCTGATCGTCGACGACGAACCGGATATCCGCGAACTCCTGGAAATCACCCTGGGACGAATGAAACTCGACACCTTCAGCGCCCGCAACCTTGGCGAAGCCCAGGCCCTGTTGAAGCGCGAAACGTTCGAGCTGTGCCTGACCGACATGCGCCTGCCGGACGGCACCGGCCTTGAGCTGGTGCAACACATTCAGCAACGCTACCCCCAACTGCCGGTGGCCATGATCACCGCTTACGGCAACCTTGAAACGGCGATCAACGCGCTAAAAGCCGGTGCTTTCGACTTCCTGACCAAACCGGTCGACCTCGCCCGCCTGCGCGAGCTGGTCACCAGCGCACTGCGCATGCCCGCACCGGGTGCCACCGTCGATCGTCGCTTGCTGGGCGACTCGTTGCCCATGCGCAATTTGCGTAAACAAATCGACAAACTGGCCCGCAGCCAGGCTCCGGTGTACATCAGCGGCGAATCCGGCAGCGGCAAGGAATTGGTCGCACGACTGATCCATGAACAAGGTTCCCGCGCCCACCAGCCGTTTATTCCGGTGAACTGCGGGGCGATCCCGTCGGAATTGATGGAGAGCGAATTTTTCGGCCATCGCAAAGGCAGCTTCAGCGGTGCCATCGAAGACAAACCCGGGCTGTTCCAGGCAGCCCATGGCGGCACGCTGTTCCTCGACGAAGTGGCTGATTTACCGCTGGCGATGCAGGTCAAACTGTTGCGGGCGATTCAGGAAAAAGCCGTTCGCAGCGTGGGCGGACAACAGGAAACCGTGGTCGATGTGCGCATCCTCTGCGCCACCCACAAAGATCTCGCCGCCGAAGTCGCCGCCGAACGCTTTCGCCAGGACTTGTACTACCGGCTCAACGTCATCGAATTACGGGTTCCGCCCTTGCGCGAACGCCGTGATGACATCGAATCGTTGGCCACTCATGTCCTTAAACGTCTGGCAGCCGGCAGCGGCCAGCCCGCCACGAAACTCCACCCGCAAGCGCTCGAGGCGCTGAAAAGCTATCGCTTTCCGGGCAACGTGCGGGAACTGGAGAACATGCTCGAACGGGCTCACACCTTGTGCGAAAACAAGCAGATCGAAGCCAGCGACCTGCGACTGGCCGAAGGCAACTGCACTGCAGACAGTGGGGTGCCGGACCTGACGCAGATCGACAATCTGGAAGACTATCTGGACAACGTCGAACGCAAACTCATCCTCCAGGCCCTGGAGGAAACCCGCTGGAACCGCACGGCCGCGGCTCAGCGGTTGAATTTGTCGTTTCGGTCGATGCGTTACAGGCTGAAGAAGTTCGGGCTGGATTGAGGGCCCATCGCGGGCAAGCCCGCTCCCACAGGTTTTGTGTCGATTGAAAATATTGTGATCGACGCAAACCTTGTGGGAGCGGGCTTGCCCGCGATGGCGATACCACAGACGCCGCGATCAGATCCGCCCGGCCGGCGCATACGGCGCCGGATCAATAATCGGCGCCCTGCCCAGCATCACATCCACAAACAACTGGCACGACGCCGGCGCCAGCACCAACCCGTTGCGGTAATGCCCGCAGTTGAGCCATAACCCATCGAACCCCGGCACCCGACCAATGTAGGGAATTCCCTCCGGAGAACCCGGTCGCAGCCCGGCCCAGTGCCCGACCACTTCGGCCTCCGCCAGCGCAGGAATCAGCTCCACCGCAGAGGCCTTCAGGCTCTCCAGCGCAGACGCGGTCGGTGTCTTGTCGAAGCCTTCATGCTCCAGCGTACTGCCAATCAGAATGTGGCCATCGCGCCGGGGAATCGCATAACGCCCCTTGGCCAACACCATGCTTGGCAGGAAATCCGCCGCGCACTTGTAGAGAATCATCTGCCCTTTCACAGGCTCGACAGGCAGTTCCAGCCCAAGGCTTTTGAGCAAGTCACCGCTCCAGGCACCAGCAGTCAGCACCACTTGATCAGCGTGGATCGCGCCCGTCGAAGTGTGCACGCCGACGACATTATCGCCTTCACGGATAAACCCGCTGACCTCGCACTGCTCGTGAATCGTCACGTTCGGCAGCGCCAGCAAAGCGGCCTTGAGGGATTTCACCAGCCGCGGATTGCGCACATTGGCCACGTCGGCCATGTAGATCGCCCGGGAGAAACCGGCGCCCAGCACCGGCACCGCATCGTGCACCGCCGAGATATCCACAGCCCGCAGCGGACGGTTTTCCCGCTCGGCCCAGGCCAGCGCTTCGGCCTCATCATCCAGATCCAGCCAGTACAGGCCGGTGGTGTGCACCTCGGGATCAACTCCTGTCGCGGCGAACAGTCGCTCGCCCAGCTGTGGATAAAAATCCTGGGACCAGTGGGCTAGCGCGGTGACCGCCGGGTTGTAGCGCCACGGGTAAAGTGGAGAAACAATGCCTCCACCGGCCCAGGACGATTCCTGACCGACATTCGAACGGTCCAGCAGCACAACGCTCTGTACTTCGGACGCGAGATTGAACGCCGTCAGCAGGCCAATCACACCGCCGCCGACAATCACCACTTGCTGTTGCATGGTCATGTTCCGATCCAAACGTTAGATAGACAGAGGGCGCAAAAGGCGCCCGGAAAAGAAACTCAGCGCCCCCAGCAATCCTTGGTGGTCAGCCCGGTCTTTGCACCGACCATGCTTCTGACACCGGTGTTGTTGATGGTGAAATCGCCACACTTGTCAGTGGCCATGCTGCCGGCCTTGCGCGTTGCGGTCAGCAGAAAGGTCTGGTCGGCCACAGTCGGGGTGATGGTGTAGTAGTCATTGCCGGTGCTCAGGCCGGTGACACCGGTGTAGACATTACTCTTCGAGTAAAACCGTTCGAGAATCTGCGCCTGCTCGGAGAGCAGTCCGGCCACTTCAGCCCGGCGCCCCTTTTTCACGTATTCGGTGAGGCTCGGGTAGCCAATGGTGATGACGATCCCGATGATCGCAATCACGATCATGATTTCGATCAGGGTAAAACCTCGGTTGGATCTGCGCATGCCTCAACTCTCGCTTACTGAATTTGTCGCCACATGATGCGACGGCTGCCGCCGCCGCCCTTTTCGGTCAGCGTGGTCACCGTGCCACTGGTGTCGCCCACGAACTTTTTGGTTCCACCGTCGACGATGTTATTCACAATCGGAATTCCACTCGTCATGATCACACCACTGGAAATAGCGTCCTTGCTATCGATCAGGCCATCGTTCGTGGTATCGAGCACCGCGTAGTTGAGCATCTTACCGCTGAACGCATCCAGTTCGACCACTTTGCCAGTGCCGAAACTGGCACAAGGATCCGTGGTATCCACAATGGCCGTGGTAAATACGATTCGCCCCAACACCAGCGCCGCCTGGTTAATCACCCGCTCACCGGTCAATACGCTGTTGTAGACCAGTGGCAGGTACCAGCCCTTTTCCGCCGGATAGGTCACTTCGTTCTGGCTGGTGGTGATGAATTGCCCCGAGCTTCCCGAGAACACGCCCGTCACCGATTGAATCTGCAAACTTGACGTGGTGATCTGTCCGGAGCCGCCGTCCGCATCCCACACCGCATAAAACGCCTGCAGATCCTTGTTGGTCTTGTCGACGGTCTCGTTGAACTTGCCGGTGCCGAAAAACACCACTTTACCGCCCAGTGAATTGTCCGCCAGCAGCGGTTGTGCGGTGATGGGCTGCGAGGCACCGCCCGCGGTCGTGAACAACGGCTTGCCGGAAAACGCTACGCCCCAGGTGTCCGTGCTGGTGCCGCTTAAATCAAACTTCCACAGCCTTCCTTTCAGGTCGCCACCATAGGCGGCCTGCACCACATTCTGCGAGTTGACCTTGAGCTTCACCGACGACAGGCCGTTGGTAGTTTCCGTCCTGTCGACCACGATTTTCTTGATCAGAGACCCATCAAGGATATCCACCACGTACAACGCTGCCACGCCCGAGTTGCTGCCATAGCCGTTGGAAATGAACGCTGCCCACCGCCCATTCGACAAGCGTGCCACTTCCGGACGGGCGTAGGCATAACCCAGATCATTGAAAACGTTCGCCGGGTTTGCAGTCCCGGGAGCACTGATTTCCCACAACGCCTTGATCACGTTACTGGGCGAAGCGTCAAACAACTGCAATGCGTAAAACGTCTTGCCACCGGCCCCTGTCCCGCCGATCGCCAGGGTTTTCCAGGCGCTGTTGAGTTGTGCATCGAATACGCCGACCTGCCCGTCGACCAGAAACCTGTGGCTGACGCCGTTGATGTAGGCCGTATCGGCGATGAAGTGCAACGACGGCAGTACGCTGGAAGGCATGTAGGCATAGCGCCTCGCGCCGTTACCCGAGTTGATGACGCTGACAAAACCGTCGTTGGCGTTGACCACCAGGCTGGCGTTCATGTTGGTAGCTTTGGTCGCCAGATAGGTGGTGTAGCTGGTGTCACTCACCAGATCCGATGCGGTTTTGTCCGCCGGCGAGGCCAAGACCAAAGGTGAGTTGATGATGTCGCCGAGCAACACGCTGCGTACTTTCAAGCCCGCTTTGTTGGTGCCCTTGCTCCACTCCACCAGATCGCTGCCAGTGATGCCGGTGGGCAGGCCCTGACTCAGCGCTGTCTGTTGTGTCGGGTCGAAATTGGTGTAAGCCAGGGTGACGGGGGTATTGCTCGCGGTGTTCCAGGACTGATAAGTCGGCGCCGTAGCGCCGGGCACTATGGCGGTGTCGGTGGTCCAGAGCACTGATGAAGTGTTGACCGATCCGGTGGAGGTAAACCCGTAGGATTTGATGGTGCCGCGCCAGTCCTTGGGGTCATAGCTGGTCTGAAAATAGGCAGAGCCAGCCCCGACGATTGAGCTGCTGGTAGTGCCGCTACCTCCTGAACCGGCTTTCGACGTGATGTCGCTCAGGGCAGATGCCAGCGCAGTGTTGAGGCCGACACTCTCTGTTGCCTGATAGTACTTGCCTTGCCCGTATCTGGCGGCGTCCGACAACATCTGGTTCGCGGCAGTGAAACCTACGGTGTAGGTGTTCATGTTCTGCGTGGGGAAATCCGTGGCGTTCCAGTTCTTGCCGGCGGCGTCGGTACCGGTGGTTCGCATGTCGATGTCGAAGGCGAATTTGGCAATGTCGTCCAGGTACAACGTATCACCCTCGCCATCACCGGAGAGGTTGTCGCCATCGTTCGCGCTGATGCCATCCCAGTTCGGCAAACGGCTGCCACCGAGCGGGTCGTTGGTCGGGAAGGTCCGATCGAACGTAGGCAGGCCATCGGTGATCACAACGCCGTAGTTTTTCTGGCAGCGATACTGGATCGGGCTGGTGTAAGTGGTGGGCGTCGAGTTGTAGTACGGCGCCATACCGCGCATGTACCGCGTGATCTCGTAATAGGTTTCCGCCAGCGGGGTATTGGCGATTGCACTCAAGCCCGTGATCGATGAAATCAGGTCATCGAAGTTATCGTCCGCTTTATTCTGGGTAACGCTGCCAACGGGGGACAGATCGCTGACTGCGCGGGCAATAAAACCACCGGGGCCGGAGTTAGAGCTCGAAGGCGGATTAAACGTCGACAGGCCGATACGCAGCGCACGATTACTGGTAACGAGTTTTTTGGACACATCCTTCGCAACATTCATGCGGTAATCATTGGGGATCGCACCGGTAGTGTAATCCCGGCTTGCACCATTGGCCTGCGTTACCAGATAAGACAGGTAGTTAGCCGTGTAACGGGTGTTTTCATTGCCCACCGGGTCAGGCAACTTAAGACAAATCGATGACAACCCCAAAAACCCCCGATAAAAACCGTACCAATTGCCGTTGGTCGAGCAACCGCCGCGATTCAGGCTCGACAGAGCGATATTGGTATCGTCCATGTCCAGGCTCTGGCCCGATAAACATGAGGTGTTGAAGCTGCAATTCGCAATTGGTGCTTGTTTGGCCGCGGGATTGAAATCCGGTGCCCAAATGATGTTGTTCATGCTTCCCGAATCGTCGATCAGCAGCATCACGTTTGGCGGGACCGCCGCAGCGCTCAGCAGGGGCGAGTCCGAGGGCGTGAATGCGTACGCAGGGGCTGACAGGTACAGGCCCAATGCAACGCCTGAAAGCAACCGCCAGATCCCGAAACATCTGTCAGTACTTGGCATAGATGCTCTCCACCACACTGCGAACGTTATTGCCGACGATGGCCACAGCCGTGACCCGATAAAGCGTCGCAGAGGTGTTGCTTGGCACATTCACGGCGTTCAAGGTGGTGCCGATGTTCTGCACCCCGTAGAAACCGTTGGCGGCAGCTATCCAGGTGACACCCGAAGTGGAATTGAGACCGGCAGCCGTGATGGTCGATGACTCGGCGGGGGGCAAACATTGATTGCCGCTGCAAACCGGCAATGCATAAGTACTCAATTGCACCGCACTTTCGCCGATGCGCAACGCGGCTTCGGCGATCTGGAATGACTGATTGCGCAGGGTCACGCTGGTGGCCATTTTTTCCTGCAGGGTGGCGTTCTGCATCGATGAAATTCCGATCAGTGTCAGCAACAGCAGGAACACGAGGCTCACCAGCAATGCCATGCCGCGCTGGGAGTGAGAGGTCATGGAAGAGAAATTCATCGGCCCTCCCCTTATGGCAGGCGGTTGCGCAAAGCGGCAACCACGTTGAAGGTTTGCTCGCTAACGCGACTGTTCGGATCTCTCAGCGTCAGCGTCAGGCGCACGCTACGGATTCGCGCAGGGTCGGATGGGTTGAGGCTGTAACTGGAAGCGGATGTATCAGTGGCCGACGCAGCGAGGCCGAAGCTCACGTCGAATTTGCTGACGTTGTCGATGAGCACTGCCTGAGTCGGCGTCCCGATGCCACTGCCCATCGTCAATTGCCCGTTCTTAAGGCTGTAGACCAGCCGCCGAATCGGAAACGCCAACTGTCCCGTCGCAGGATCCTGCTTGTTGGAATAAGCCGTCGCCGTGTTGCGGCAATCGGAAACCACCGTCCAGGTCGGTGTGCTGCCGCCCGCGCCCACATCGGCTGTCACCAGGGTCAGCTTGAGATTGGCATTGTCCCAACTGATCGGCGCTACCTGACTGAGATAGAAGCTTCCTCCCGCGCTTGCATCGGTAATCGTCCCCAGACACCCAAACATCCCCACCATGCGGATTTCCTGAATCATCTTGCTCAGCACGAAACGCGCATCTTCCTGAATGTTCGCCGCCGCGTTCTGACTGACGTAGGTGTTCTTGGCCGCGATAAAAACCTGCGCCACACCAAGTACCACGACCAGGCTCAACGCCAGGGCGATCAGCATTTCGATCAGGCCGAAACCTCTATTGAGCCGCTTCATGGCGTCGACACCGGATCGACGGCGGCGCGACTGGTCAGCACAAAGCTGCGGCGAGAGTTGGCGACATTGGCAGCCCGCGAGTCGTCCCAAGTGATGGTGATGGTGTACACCCGCTGATTAAGGGTGACGCTGCCCGTGGCGGTGCTGCCGAGGAAATTGACAATGTTGGAGGTGAAGTCGTACAGGTCCTGATCCCGAGCGACACTCAGGTTGCCCGATGTCGGCGGCGTGACGGTGTAATCGGCGCCGGAGTTGGCGCGGATGCGGTCCATCATGTCGTAGGCGATAAAACTTGCCTGGCTGGTCATGCGCGAACTGTCGGTGTATTTCAGCGCATTGAGCTGAAACGCCGCCGCCCCCAACAGGCCCACGCTCAGAATCAACAACGCCACCAGAACCTCGATCAGCGTCATGCCTTCCTGTGCTCGCTTGCTCCATCCCCTCATCCGCAACTTCCACCCAATAGAATTCGTCCGTTCAAACACACATTCAGCGTCCTGCTTTGCGCCCCCAGTACATAGCTGATCACCACCGCCGTGGACGGTGCCGACAGACCGCCCAGATTGTTGAAATCGATGGCGGTCACTCCTGAGGTTAGCGTCAGAGTCGCGTCACTGCTCATCGCTGGAACAACCCGCAACACACTGGCCGGAGTGCCAGTACTGTCGTAGACCGCCAACTCTCCGGTCCAGACGCTACCGCCAGCGGTTGGACGCACCCGGGTGGTAATGCCCCGGTCGATGGCTTCAAGCCTGGCGAAATTCAAAGCGCGCTGCAGGTCGCCGATTTCAGTGTCGGCCTTGGTGCCTTGCACCGAACGGGTAAACGCCGGCACCGCCAGGGTGATCAGAATCAGAAAGACGGCGAGCGCGACCAGCAACTCGATCAGCGTGAAACCTTTTGTACGATGATCCATCGGTGCCCTCCGCTGCCGTCGGCTATACCTGCTGTTACACGCTAGAACATTCGACGGACTGATGTTCGGTTGTTTTCCTATTACTCGCGCAAGGATTGCGCGGGCAACCGCATTCCAGGGAGGGAGTTTTCATGCGCCAGCAAGGTTTCAGTCTGATTGAACTGCTTATGGGACTGATGATTGTCGGGATTGTTCTGCATTTGGTCAGTCCGGCGTTCGCAGCACTCACCGAGTCGAACCATCGAGAAGTAGCAGCGGAGTCGTTGATCAGCGGTATACGCAATGCCAGGACTGCGGCACTCACCCATAACCAGAATGTCGTGATCCATGGCATCAATGGAGACTGGGGTCAGGGCTGGCGGATTATTCTGGACATCAGTGGCAAAGGCCCTGAAGACAGAAGCAATCCACTGTTGATTGAGCACGCACGTGACGCCGGTGTGCCGATTATCGGCAATTGGAGTGTGAACCGTTTTGTACGTTTCAGCCGTCTAGGCGAACCATTGATGCCGGGCAAGGCCTTTCAAGCGGGGACATTGCATATTTGCGCGGCTCGCGAACCGGTCAGCCACCTGCAGGTGGTCCTGGCCCGCTCCGGCCGCGTGCGCCTGGACAGCCAGAAGGCTGAACAAGCGCTGTGTACAGCGAAAAAGATTAAAGCAAAGAACGGACGCGTAACTCTTTAGGCATGGAGAACGTGATGTTTTCCTCGCGACCGGCCAGCTCATCGGCACCGGTAGCGCCCCAGGCCTGCAGTTGCTGAATCACGCCACGCACCAGCACTTCAGGAGCGGAGGCACCAGCGGTAATACCGATACGCTCGACACCGTCGAACCAGCTTTTTTGCAGGTCTTCGGCACCGTCGATCAGGTAGGCCGGGGTGGCCATGCGCTCTGCCAGCTCACGCAAGCGATTGGAGTTGGAGCTGTTCGGGCTGCCGACCACCAACACCACGTCACATTCATCGGCCAGGGTTTTTACTGCATCCTGACGGTTTTGCGTGGCATAGCAGATGTCGTCCTTGCGCGGACCACCGATCGCCGGAAAGCGCGTACGCAGGGCGTCGATGACGCGGCTGGTATCGTCCATGGACAGGGTAGTCTGGGTGACGAATGCCAGTTTTTCGGGATTGTGCACCTGCAACGCGGCAACGTCTTTTTCATCTTCAACCAGATAGATCGCGCCACCATTGCTGCCATCGTACTGGCCCATGGTGCCTTCGACTTCTGGATGACCGGCGTGGCCGATCAGGATGCATTCACGGCCGTCACGGCTGTATCGCGCAACTTCAATGTGCACCTTGGTCACCAGCGGGCACGTCGCGTCGAATACTTTGAGGCCACGGCCAGCGGCTTCGGTGCGAACAGCCTGGGAAACGCCGTGGGCACTGAAGATCACGATCACGTCGTCGGGCACCTGATCCAGTTCCTCAACGAAGATCGCGCCGCGAGCGCGCAGGTCTTCGACGACGAATTTGTTGTGCACCACTTCGTGGCGCACATAGATCGGCGGCCCGAAGACTTCCAGGGCGCGGTTGACGATTTCGATCGCACGGTCCACACCGGCGCAGAAGCCACGGGGGTTGGCGAGTTTGATTTGCATGCTGTGCCTCGTGTCTTGCCCTGTGTAGGAGCGAGCTTGCTCGCGAAAAACGAAAAGAAGACTCGTTTCGCCAGGATGTTCGCGTCTTCGTTGACGCCCATCGCGAGCTCGCTCCTACAGGACACCGCGTAGATTCAGAAAGAACGTATGTTATCGCGAGCCGGTGGGGTCAGTTACAACGATTTGACGCTGATGATCTCGACGTCAAAGGTCAATGTCTTGCCGGCCAGCGGATGATTGAAGTCGATGGTCACTTGCTCGTCATCGAACTCCTTCACAACGCCAGGCAGCTCAGTATTGGCCGCATCGTTGAAGATCACCAGCAAACCCGGCGACAGGTCCATGTCCTTGAACTGCGAGCGCGGGATGATCTGCACGTTTTGCGGGTTTGGCTGGCCGAACGCGTTTTCCGGCTGAATCGTCAGCGTACGCTTATCGCCCGCCTTGAAGCCGAACAGTGCCGCTTCGAAACCTGGTAACAGGTTGCCGTCGCCGACCTGGAAGGTCGCCGGGGCTTTGTCGAAGGTGCTGTCGACGGTGTCGCCGTTCTCCAGGCGCAGTGCAAAGTGCAAGGTGACTTCCGTGTTCTGGCGGATGCGTTGCTCAGCCAATACCTGTTCAGTCATGAACGGCTTCTCCGGTCTTTTTACTTTTGAACATGTCCAGCGCAAGCATCACGGCACCGACAGTAATTGCACTGTCGGCGAAGTTGAACGCCGGGAAATACCAGCGGTTCTGCCAATGCACCAGAATGAAATCGATCACATGGCCCAAGGCAATGCGGTCATACAGGTTGCCCAGCGCGCCACCGAGTACCAGGGCCAGCGCAATGGCCAGCCAGGTTTCGTTGCGCCCCAGACGTTTGAGCCATACCACCAGCACCGCACTGACCACCACCGCGATCAAGGCAAACAGCCAGCGCTGCCAGCCCGAGCTGTCGGCCAGGAAGCTGAACGCAGCGCCGGTGTTGTAGGCCAGGGTCCAGCTGAAGTAATCGGGGATCACCACGATCTGCTGGTACATCTTCAACGAGCCTTCAAAGTAGAACTTGCTGGCCTGGTCGATGACCAGGACCAGCAAACTCAACCAGAGCCAGCTCAGCCGTCCGAAACGGCCAACGGCATTAGGCATAGTGACGAACCTCGCCAGCGCCGCTGATGTTGTCGACGCAACGACCGCAGATTTCCGGATGCTCCGGGTTCACGCCGACGTCTTCACGGCAGTGCCAGCAACGGGCGCACTTGGCGAAGGCCGACTTGACGATTTTCAGCTTCAGGCCGCTGACTTCGGTGACCACTGCGTCCGCTGGTGCCTGAACAAAAGGCGCAACGCTGGCGGTCGAGGTGATCAGCACGAAACGCAGTTCGTTGCTCAGTTTGGCCAGGTCGGCGCTCAGCGCATCTTCGGCAAACAGCGTCACTTCGGCTTGCAGGTTGCCACCGACGGCCTTGGCCGCGCGCTGGATTTCCATTTCCTTGTTCACAGCGACCTTCACCGCCATGATCCGCTCCCAGTAGGCGCGGCCCAGTTCAACGTTTTCCGGCAGTTCGGTCAGGCCTTCGTACCAGGTGTTGAGCATCACCGATTCGTTACGCTCGCCCGGCAGGTATTCCCACAGTTCGTCGGCGGTGAACGCAAGGATCGGCGCGATCCAGCGCACCAGCGCTTCGGAGATGTGATACAGCGCGGTTTGCGCCGAACGGCGGGCCTTGCTGTTGGCGCCAGTGGTGTACTGACGGTCCTTGATGATATCGAGGTAGAAACCGCCCAGCTCCTGCACGCAGAAGTTGTGGATCTTGGAGTAGACGTTCCAGAAGCGGTACTCGCCGTAGTGCTCTTGCAGCTCGCGTTGCAGCAGCAGCGTGCGGTCAACGGCCCAACGGTCCAGCGCCAGCATTTCTTCGGCCGGCAGGATGTCGGTGGCCGGGTTGAAACCGGTCAGGTTGGAGAGCAGGAAGCGCGCGGTGTTACGGATCCGCCGGTAAGCGTCCGCACTGCGTTGCAGGATCTGCTCGGAAACCGCCATTTCACCCGAGTAATCGGTAGAAGCTACCCACAGACGCATGATATCGGCGCCCAGGGTGTCGTTGACCTTTTGCGGCGCGATCACGTTGCCCAACGATTTGGACATCTTGCGGCCGGACTCATCCACGGTGAAGCCGTGGGTCAGCAGTTCGCGATACGGCGCGTGGTTGTCGATAGCGCAACCGGTCAGCAGCGATGAGTGGAACCAGCCGCGGTGTTGGTCCGACCCTTCCAGGTACAGGTCGGCGCGCGGGCCGGTCTCGTGGCCCATCGGGTGCGAACCGCGCAGAACGTGCCAATGCGTGGTACCCGAATCGAACCAGACGTCCAGGGTGTCGCTGATCTTGTCGTACTGCGGCGCTTCGTCACCGAGCAACTCGGCAGCGTCCATCTTGAACCAGGCTTCGATGCCTTCGACTTCGACGCGCTTGGCGACTTCCTCCATCAGCTCGGCGGTACGCGGGTGCAGCTCGCCGCTTTCCTTGTTCAGGAAGAACGGGATCGGCACGCCCCAATTGCGCTGACGGGAGATGCACCAGTCCGGACGGTTGGCGATCATCGAGTGCAGGCGCGCCTGGCCCCAGGCTGGAACGAACTGAGTCTCTTCGATGGCTTTGAGCGCGCGCTTGCGCAGGGTTTCGCCGGTCGCAGGCTCTTTGTCCATGCCGATGAACCACTGCGCGGTGGCGCGATAGATCAATGGGGTTTTGTGACGCCAGCAGTGCATGTAGCTGTGTTCGATGATGGTGGTGTGCAGCAACGCACCGACTTCGGTCAGTTTATCGACGATGGCCGGGTTGGCTTTCCAGATGAACTGGCCGCCAAAGAACTCCAGCGACGGTACGTAAACACCGTTGCTCTGTACCGGGTTGAGGATGTCATCGTTGACCATGCCGTATTTCTTGCAGGTCACGAAGTCGTCTACGCCGTAGGCCGGCGAGGAGTGAACCACGCCGGTGCCGGCGCCCAGTTCAACGTAGTCGGCCAGGTAAACCGGCGACAGGCGATCGTAGAACGGGTGACGGAAGTTGATCAGTTCCAGCTCTTTACCGGTGGTGGTCGCGATGACCGAGCCTTCCAGGCTGTAACGGGCCAGGCAGGATTCGACCAGCTCTTCAGCCAGGACCAGCAGTTTGTCGCCGACATCGACCAGGGCGTAGTTGAATTCCGGGTGAACGTTCAACGCCTGGTTGGCCGGGATGGTCCACGGGGTGGTGGTCCAGATCACGATCGAAGCCGGTTTGCCCAGCGACGACAGACCGAAAGCGGCAGCCAGTTTGGCTTCGTCGGCAATCGGGAACGCCACGTCGATGGTCGAGGACTTCTTGTTCTCGTACTCGACTTCCGCTTCAGCCAGGGCCGAACCGCAGTCGAAGCACCAGTTCACGGGCTTGAGGCCCTTGAACACGAAACCGCCCTTGACGATTTCGGCGAGTGCGCGGATTTCACCGGCCTCGTTCTTGAAATCCATGGTCTTGTACGGGTTGGCGAAGTCGCCCAACACGCCCAGACGGATGAATTCGGACTTCTGGCCTTCGATCTGCTCGGTGGCGTAGGCACGGCACAGTTCACGGGTCTTGTCCGCGCCCAGGTTCTTGCCGTGGGTCACTTCGACTTTGTGCTCGATCGGCAGACCGTGGCAGTCCCAGCCCGGAACATAAGGCGCATCGAAACCCGACAGGGTCTTCGAGCGGATGATCATGTCCTTGAGGATCTTGTTCAGCGCATGACCGATGTGAATCGTGCCGTTGGCGTACGGAGGACCGTCGTGAAGTACGAACTTCGGACGATCCTTGCCAATTTCGCGCAACTTACCGTACAGGCCAATGCTGTCCCAGCGCTGCAGAATCTGCGGTTCGCGCTGAGGCAGGCCGGCCTTCATTGGGAAGGCGGTGTCCGGAAGGTTTAGCGTGGCTTTATAGTCGGTCATTTATGGCTCTTCATTAGCGATTGGCGCTAGGTGCGACAGGGCACGGGCGGCGGCGACATCCGCATTGATCGCCGTCTTAAGCGCCTCCAGAGAGGCGAAACGCTGCTCTTCACGCAGCTTGTGGTGGAAAACCACCGTCAAACGCCGGTCATACAGATCGCCGGCAAAATCTAAAAGATGTACTTCGAGGTGGGCCTTGCCATCCCCTTGGACCGTTGGCCGCACGCCGATGTTGGCGACGCCTGGCCAGGTCTTGCCGTCGATGTCGATGTCGACCAGGAAAACCCCGGACAACGGCACGCGACGGCGCTTGAGTTGAATGTTGGCGGTTGGCGTACCCAGTTGGCGCGCCAGCTTCTGGCCGTGCAACACACGCCCGGTAATCTGGAACGGACGACCGAGCAGGCGTTCGGCCAAGGCAAAGTCTGCAGCGGCCAGGGCATTTCGCACCTGGGTGCTGCTGACACGTATACCGTCCAGTTCAACGGTTTGCGCCGCTTCGACGGTGAAGCCTTGCATGACGCCGGCCTGTTGCAGGAAATCGAAATCCCCTACCCGGTCACAGCCGAAGCGGAAGTCGTCGCCGACCTCCAGGTGCTGCACGCCAAGGCCGTCCACCAGAATGGTATCGACGAACTCGCTGGCGCTGAGCTTGCTCAGGCGTTGATTGAAGGCCAGGCACAGAACCCGGTCGACACCTTCGTCAGCCAGCAGCTGCAACTTGTCTCGCAGACGCGCCAGACGGGCCGGCGCCGTGTCCGGGGCGAAAAATTCCCGCGGCTGCGGCTCGAAAATCACCACGCAGCTGGGCACGCTCAACTCGAGCGCTCGCTCACGCAGCCTCGCCAGGATAGCCTGGTGGCCACGGTGAACACCGTCAAAGTTGCCAATAGTGGCGACACAGCCCCGATGCTGGGGGCGCAGGTTGTGGAGGCCTCGAACCAGCTGCATAACGCGCTTCTTGCTCATAAAGTGGTCGATTATAACCACACCCGGCGGCCGACGACAGGCAACACCGTAACCCAAAGTGATCGAACCGACAAAACCGCCGGCCCGCCCGTGTTTATCGAGGCAAAAGCCTCAGTTCAGCGCCTTGCGATTGAAGTCGCGCAAACGGAAGCCCATCAACAGCAACATGCCGAAATACGAGACCACGCCAGCCCCTACCAGAGCGCCCAGACGCAGGAATCGCTCAAGCATGTGGCCCTGATCCCAGGCCGGCA
>Ga0255334_1000682_pt1 | contig 22909 bp, 24 predicted proteins | sample EtOH5_35cm_T3_12_FD_202080 | JGI IMG/M metagenome (GOLD analysis project Ga0255334, IMG submission 202080) | Sandy soil microbial communities from University of British Columbia, Vancouver, Canada - EtOH5_35cm_T3_129 | ecosystem: Engineered > Artificial ecosystem > Sand microcosm > Unclassified ... | reverse complement strand
GCCTTCGCCATCGTCGCTGGCCCCCCTCCCAGCAGACACCGTGAATCAGATCACGCCCGCGTCGGGCAAGCTCTTTCACGAATCGGTTTGAGAAGATCGTGCTCTAGGCCGTCATCATCTCGGCCGCGCGTTCGGCCACCGCCAGCACCGTCGCGTTGATGTTGCAGACCGGCATGGTGGGGAAGACGCTGGCATCCACGACCCGCAGCCCGCCGATCCCGCGCAGCCGCAGTTGCGGGTCCAGCGGCGCCTCCTCGCCCCCCATGCGGACGCTGCCGCAAGGATGATAGACGGTGCCGCCGGAGGCACGGGAAAACTCCAGCAAGGCGGCGTCGGTCGCGATCTCCGGCCCCGGCCGCGCCTCGCCGGTCACGATGCCGGCCAGGGGTCCGGCGGACATCCAGCGCCGCGCCAGCCGCAGACCGCGCAGCAGCGCATCGCGGTCCCCCTGGGTCGCCAGATAGCGCGGCGCGATGCGTGGCGCTGCGGCGGGGTCGGTCGAGAGCAAGGTCACCTCGCCCCGGCTTTCCGGCCGGCATTGCCAGACGCCGACGGTGGCGCCGGGCTCGGCCTCCGGCACCCCGATCCGGCCTGCCTGCCAGGACAGCGGGCCGGCATTGAACTGCACATCGGGGATGCCATCGGCCTCGGGCGGCAATCCGGCCGCGATGCGGCGGGAATCGGCGAAGACGGCCATCATCCCCGGCGACCAGGTCAGCACGCCATCGCCGCGCAACGCCCAGCGCGCCGCCTCCAGCCCCAGCCGCGGCCAGGTAATCCGGCGATTGGCCGACCAACGATGGTCGGCGAGGCGGAAACTCAGCCGGACAATGAAATGATCCTGCAGGTTCTGGCCGATGCCGGGGATGTCCAGGTCGCGCAGCGGGTCGATGCCCTGGGCCTGCAAGGCCGCGGCGGGGCCGAGCCCGGACAGCATCAGCAAATGCGGGCTGCCGATGGCGCCGGCGGCCAGTACCACCTCTCGCCGCGCCGTCAAAACCTGGTCCTGGCCGTCGCGGCGGATGGCGACGCCGGTGGCGCGGCCATCCTCCACCACCACGCGCAAGGCCAGCGCCCGGTCGAACAGTTTTACGCGGCCGGTCTTCATCGCCGGCAACAGGCAGGCGCGCCCTGCGGACACCCGCACCCTTCCGCGACGGGTCTGCTGGAACAGCGCCACGCCTTCGCGGCGGGGGCCGTTCATGTCCTCGTTGTGCGGGATGCCCACGGCCTCGGCCGCCTCGATCATCTTGGCGAGCAGCGGCGGAGTTTCCGCCAGCGGCGAGACCGGGATCGGCCCGCCCCGCCCGCGCAGCCCCGCGGGGTCCGGCCCACGAAAAGCCTCGTGGCGCCGGAAGGCGGGCAGCATCGCCTCCCAGCCCCAGCCCAGCGCCCCATGCTGGGTCCAGAGGTCGTAATCTGAGGGATGGCCCCGCACATGCCCGAGCCCGTTGATCGAGGACGACCCGCCCCAGACCTTGCCCCGCGGATAGTCATAGGCGGGCAGCCCGAGTTCCGCATCGGGCGTGGTCGAAAACCCCCAGGTCAGCCGCGGATGCGTCAGGATGCGGGCATAGCCGGCGGGGATATGGACATAGGGGTGGCGGTCGGAGCCGCCGGCCTCGATGACCGCGACGCTCTGCCCGGCCTCGGCCAGGCGCAGCGCCAGCAGCGATCCCGCCGAGCCGGCGCCGACGATGACGGTGTCGAAGCTCATACCGGCGCCGGCCCCAGGCCGCGGGCGACCGCCAGCAGGGTGCGGCGCAGCCAGGCGTGGCCCTGGTCGGCCTCGAAGCGGCGGTGGAAGACCAGCGACAGCCGCAGATGGCGGGTCTCGATCGGGCAGGGGCGGATCACCAGCCCATGAGCCTCCGACAATTGATGCGCGAGGCGGGCAGAGAGCGTCATGACCAGATCCGTCCGTCGCAGCATTTCCGGGACTGCGGAGAGATGCGCGACCACCGCCCCCAGCCGGCGCGGGAAGCCGGCGGCGTGCAGGGGCTCGTCCAGCGCGCCATCCATGCTGCCATTGGGCGAATGTAGCAGATGCGGGAAGGCGGTGAAGCGGGCCAGGGTCAACTCGCCCTCGGCCAGCGGATGGCCGGGGCGGACGAGGGTCAGGAAGGCCTCCGGCAGCAGCCGCACGCGGGTATAGAGCGCGGGCGGTTCCGGCAGAACGGCGACGGCAAGCCCGGCCTCGCCGCGTTCCAGCATTGCTTCGGCATTGGTGCGGTCGGCGTGGCGGATGGCGAGGAGGCAGCCTGGCGCCTCGGCCGCGATCTGTTCCAGCAGGGGCGGGCCCAGCACCGCCTCGGCGTATTCGCTGAAGCCGATGGTGAAGACGCGGGTCGCGGAGGGCGGGTCGAAAGGGGCATGCGTCGCCAGGGTTTCGCGCAGCCGGTCCAGCATATCGGCGACTGGGGCGGCCAGCGAGAGCGCCAGCGCCGTCGGCTCCACCCCGCCGGGGCGGCGCAGGAACAACTCGTCGCCCAGCGCCGCGCGCAGCCGCGACAGGGCGTTGGAGACGGCCGGCTGGGACAGGTTCAGCCGTTCCGCGGCATGGGTCACATGGCGTTCGCGTGCCACCGCGTCAAAGACCCGCAACAGGTTAAGGTCGAGCGAGCCCAGATCCGCCATGCCGCCGCCTCCCTTCATTCACCGCGGTGATGATGCTTGTTCCGAACGCGGTTTGGCAAGGCGGCGGTGATTCGGGGCATCAGCCTGTCAGGCGGCGATCCTCGTCGCGACGGAGATGACCATGATCGATACGCAAAAGACCGCCCCTTATGCCGCGCTGCTGCTGCGGGTGGCGTTGGGCCTGATGTTCCTGGCGCATGGCGCCATCCTGAAGCTCGGCACCTTCGGCTTGGCTGGGACCATGGGGTATTTCGGCAGCCTCGGCTATCCGCCGGTGTTCGGCGCCATTGTGATCGCGGCCGAGATCGCCGCGGGCCTGGCCTTGATCCTCGGCCTCTGGGTGCCGTTGGTCAGCCTGCTGACCCTGCCGATCCTGATCGGTGCAACGTTGCAGCACATCGGCAATGGCTGGCTGTTCAATGTGCCCGGCGGCGGCTGGGAATATCCGGTGTTCTGGATCGTGGCGATGATCGTGCAGGCCGGTCTCGGCGCTGGCGCCTATGCGCTGGATCTCGGCCGGTATTTCGGTTCGGACCGCAAGCCCGCGCGCGCCTGACGGAAGGTCCAGGAAACTCTCTGTTTCCTGGTGGGTGGGTGTGGGAGGGCAACGCCCTCCCACCGCTACCGTGGCGGGTCCAGCCCGCGCAGTCGCGCCGCCAGCCAGGCGGCATAATTATCGGTCATGCCCGCCACGAAATCGACCGCGCAGCGCAGCGTCTCGCTCCGCCCCAGCCCCGGGATCGGGCAGTAATCGCCCATCATCGCCAGCGCCTGCCGGCTGCGCAGGCTGCAGCCATCCTCGCCCACTTCGAAGAATTCGACGCAGGCCGGCAGGAAGACTTCCAGCGCCTTGCCCAGTACATCGCCGGCGCCGATTTCGAATTCCGCCTTGCGGGCATGGACATAGACCCTTGCCCGGTTCATCGCCCGGATCGCATCGAAGGCGGCGACGCGGTCGGCCCATTCGTCGGGCACCGCCGCCAGCAGGTCCCGGCTGGTCGCCGTCCCTGCCAGGATCGCCGCGCGATCGGCCAGGAAGGATTGCGTCGCCACCTCGATCATCGCCCCGATCGCGCGGCTGCGCAGCCAGGCGATGCGCTGCGGGTCGCTGCCCTCGGCGGCCAGCCGGGCGGCAGGGATGCCCGCCAGCGGATTCACCAGCTCGGCATAGTCGCGATAGCCGATGATGCCGATCTCCACCGCATCTTCCAGATCGGCCAAGCTGTAGGTGATGTCATCCGCCGCCTCCATCAGCCAGACGGCGGGGTGCCGGCCCTGCAACCCGCAGGCCTCGGCGACCTCGGCGAAGATCGCGGCCTCGGTCGAAAACACGTTGAATTTCTGGGCCGGCAACCCGCCCTTGGCGGCGCGGGCATCCCCTGCCGTCCAGGGATATTTCAGGAAGGCGCCCAGCGAGGCCAGGGTCAGCCGCAGCCCGCCGCGGTCGCGATAGGCATCGGCGCGGGTCAGGATGCGGAATCCCTGGGCATTGCCGTCGAAGGCGCCGAGGTCGGCATCCAGCCCCTCGCCATGCCGCAGCAGCCAGTGCGTCATCCATTCGGCGATCACCGCCTCCCCGGCATGGCCGAAGGGCGGGTTGCCGATATCATGCGCAAGGCAGACCGCCTGGACCAGGTAGCCGAGGTCGTCCGGGCTGCGGCTGGCCTCCGCCAACTCTGCGGCCAGCAACGAGCCCACCGCATAGCCGATCGAGCGGCCGACCGAGGCGACCTCCAGCGTATGCACCAGCCGGTTGCGGACATGCGGGTTGAAGGGCAGGGGATGCACCTGCGTCTTCTGCTGCAGCCGGCGGAAAGGGCGGCTGAAGACGATGCGATCCTGGTCGATTTGCCAGGGGTTGCGGTTGGGGGCGGTGCGCGCCTCGGCCTCGCCCAGGCGGCGCGGGTTGAACAGCGTCGCCCAGTCCATGGTGCTAGCCGCGCCTTATCCGCGGATGCGGGCCACGGTGGCGGTGGTGGAATTGCCCGGAAGCAGCTCGGCCAGCCGTACCTGGCCGCCCCATTCGCTGACCAGATCGGCGCCCACGACCTCCGACACCGTGTAGTCGGCGCCCTTCACCAGCACATCCGGACGCAATGCCTTCAGCGCCTCGATCGGCGTGTCCTCGGCGAAGATCGTGACGGCATCAACGGTGGCGAGACTTGCCAGCACCGCGGCACGGGCGGCCTCACCCTGCACCGGCCGGGTCGGGCCCTTCAGGCGGCGCACGCTCTCATCCGCATTCAGCCCGACGATCAGCCGATCGCACCAGGACCGCGCCTGTTCCAGCAGATGCACGTGGCCCGGGTGCAGCAGGTCGAAACAGCCATTGGTGAAGCCCACACGCCAGCCGCGCTGCCGCCAGCGCTCGGCCATTTCGGCGGCCTGGGCCCGGCTCATGATCTTGCGCAGCGCGCCGCGTTCCAGGCTCAGCGCCTCCAGCAGGTCATCCTCCCGCGCGACGGCGGTGCCGACCTTGCCGACGACAATGCCGGCGGCGATGTTCGCCAGCCGTGCCGCCGTCGGCAGGTCGCGACCGGCGGCGATGGCGGCTGCCAGCACCGCCACCACGGTATCGCCGGCGCCGGAGACGTCATGCACCTCGGCCGCCTCGGCCGGGAAGTGCCGCACGCTGTCGCCGTCGAGCAGCGTCAGCCCATCTTCGCTGCGTGTGACCAGCACGGCGCCGAAGGCGTAGCGGTCGCGCAGGACTCGGGCGGCGGCCACGATCGCCGCCTCGGTATCGACCGGCATGTCGGTCGCGGCCTCCAGTTCGCCGCGGTTCGGCGTCACGATGTCGGCGCCGCGGTAGGGGCTGAAGTCCTCGCCCTTGGGATCGACGATGACCTTGCGCCCGGCGGCATGGGCGGCGGCGATCAGCTTGGTCGCGGTATCGTCGGCCAGCACGCCCTTGGCGTAATCGGACAGGACCATGACCGTGGTCGCGGCGATGGTGTCGGAGGCGATCTTGACCAATCGATCGGCGAGGCGCGGATGGATCGGCCGGGCCACCTCATGGTCGGCGCGCAGCAGCTGCTGGCCGCTGGCTATGAAGCGCGTCTTGGTGGTGGTGGCGCGGCCGCCCTGCACCAGCAGCCAGGGCTCCACCCCGGGCTGGCCGCCGATCAGCCCGGTCAGGTCGCTGCCGGCGACGTCGTCGCCAACCACGGTGATGAAGGCGACCGCGGCGCCCAGGGCGGTCAGGTTGCGGACCACATTGCCCGCTCCGCCCGGCATCGCCAGCTCGCGATCGACGGTGAGCACGGGCACCGGCGCCTCCGGGCTGATGCGGGTGACGCGACCGTAGACATACCGGTCGAGCATCGCATCGCCAACCACGAGCACCGAGGCTCGCTTCAGCGCGCGCACCCCCTCGGCGAGGAAGCCTCTCTCCTCGGGGACGCGATCGGAATTGGGGAAGGGCGGTACGGCGTCCACTGGGAGGTCCATCGGCTGTGCCTAACCCAAGGGCAGGATGCCATGCAAGGCGGCTGCGTTGGCGAAGCCTTCATGATCTCGCGGCAGGCTGGCTCGGCAGGAGACTGCCCGGACGCAAGGATTGGCCGGAACGGAGGCTTGTACCATGTCATCGGCCGCCGCATTGGCCCCAGCCCAGGCCAGCCCCCCGGCACCACCTCGTCTGCAGGCGCTGTTTTCCGCGGCGAGGCGGGCGGGGGATGCGGTGCTGCTGCTGCCCCCGCTCGGACTGCGCGCCAGGGCGGATCCTACGCTGCCGCGGCTGTTGCGCGCCCTGGCCGAAGCTCATGCCGAGGATGGGCGCGGACAGCTCCTGCAAGGCATGGACGGGGCAATGCTGGTGCTGGCGCTGCGGTCGGGCCTGCGGGCCCTGGTCGATGCCGCCGAGGTTCTGGCCCCCCGCCTGGGTTCCAGAATATTTTCGCTACCCCAGGACGCGGCGGCGCTGGTCGAGGCGGCCGGCAACTGGTTTGACGCGAAATCCTCGGTGGCGATGCTGCATGCGGTTGCGGCTCCGAGCGCGGGCCCGGCTGCGGCCGCCTGGGCCGAACCGCCCGGCTTGCCGCGGCGTGAGGCCATGGCGATCCTGGCACGCGGGGCGGCACCGCGCCTTGCCGCCCGGCGAGCCGGTATGCCTGGGGCCGAGGAAACGCAGGACGATCCGCTTCTCTGGATCGATCTGGAGCCCCATGGGGCGCCACCACCCGGGTTCCGCGGGATCGCCGTGGCCCCGGCCGAAAGGCTGGCGGACTCCACGCATCTGCAAGCCTGGCGCGCCGCGCTGAATGCCCGCGGCGGGCGTCTGGCGATCGGCGGAATCGAAGGGCCGCTGTTGGATTGGCTTCATCTCGCAGCCATACCGGCCGATCTGCTGCTGCTGCGCTGGTCGCCCGCGCTTCCGGCTGAACTGGCCATGGCTCTGCGCCATCCGGGGCTGGCGCCTCGGCTGGTTTTGATGGGGACGGATACCGCCGCCGCGCTGGGCTGGGGGCTGCGGATCGGCATCACGATCTTCGCCGGAGCGGTGGTGGAGGCCCTGTTGGCCGCCGCCCGCCTCGGCGCCTGCCCCGTCGGCGCGGGCTGCACCGCCGCTGCCTGTGCCATTCGCGCCGCGGCGAGCGACCCGAAAGGGCGTGCCGGCTGTGCCAACCCGGCCCTGCTGGCGCGCTGGCTGCCGTGATCGCGCTCGATGCCCCGCCGTCCCTGGCGGCCGCTCCGGCCGGTCCCGCGGCGCTTGCTGCGCTGATCGGCCAGACGGTCGCGGGAGGCGCGCGACGCGATGTCCTGGTCTGGTGCCCGGCGCTCGCGGTGCCAGGCGGGGCGCGGGCGCTGCATCGCCGGCTGATCGAGGAGGCCGTGGCGCCGCTGCACCTTGCCCCTCGGGTCCGCCTGTTTTCACTGCCGGACGGGACGCTGGTGGCCTGCGCACTGCCGCCCGGCCTACCTTTGACGGCGACCGAGGCGAGCCTGCGCGGGGCGCTGGAGCCTGCCGTGGCGGTCCGCGCTTTGCGCCGCCTGCGACTGCCCGAAGACGCGGTGGCGGTGCTGGCGGTGCTGGAGGCGTCGCTGGTGGATGGCGGGCGTGCCTTGCCGATCTCCGCCCCGAGCGCAGAGATGCGGACGGGCCTGGCCACTTTGCAGGCCTTGGCGCGGGCCGACCTGTCGGCGCATCTGCGTCGCCAGGCGGTGCGACGCCTTGACCCGGAGGGCGGGGCGGATGCGGCCTGGATCGACGAAAGGCCCGATTGGCCGATGCTGGTTGCCCATCTCGGCGGTGGCCCGCAGGCCCGTCCCGACCCGCCGCTTCGCGCCGCGGTGGCGGCGCGGCAGGCGGCTGAAGTGGCGCGCGCCGGTGCCGCTGCCGTTCCGCTGTCGCTCCCCTTGCGCCCCGCTGCCATGGGCGGCGAAGACTGGCTGCGAATGGACCGCGTGTTGCCGCTGGCGGCGCGCCGGCGGGTCGTGCTGTGCCTCGAATTTGCCGATCTGCTACGCGATCCGGGGCCTGCGATGACCGCGCTGCGCTTCGCCGCCCTGCGCGGATATCGCGTCGCCCTGGATCTCGCCTCAGGCGAGATGCTGCCGCTGCTGACGCCGGCCCTGTTTCAGGAACTGGGCAGGGGTTGGGTACTGCGGCTCTCCTGGTCGGAGGGGTTGCCGGCATCGATCGCAGCCCTGGGCGGGGGCTGGCAGCGCGGCGCCGAAGTCTGGCTGGCCCGTGCGGATCGGGCCAGCGCCGTCGCCTGGGGCTGGTCCCAGGGTGTACGCCTGTTCCAGGGGAGTTTGGTCGACCGCCTGCGGTAAGCTGGAGGCGATGGCCTGGCGGACCGTCGGCCAAGCCTCCGCAGAGTTTTACTCTGACTGTCGCAGCCCCTAGACTAGGTCTCGGCGCTCGCGAGACGGATGAGGTTCCAAATGTGGCTGCGGGTTGTCCTGGCCTTCATCGTTGCGTTGTTCATCATGGCGTCAGGCCTGGGTCTCGCAAATCCTCTGGAGCTGCTTTCGCAGGGCGGGATTCTGGCCAGCATCCCGGTGGTCTTTGTCATTATCGTGGCGGCTGGCCTTTTCACCCATTTCGCAAAACCAGGACAGGTCAGAAGGCGCCGAAAGCGGCAGGACGAGCCGCAAGACGATGCCGTGCTGTAGCACGCCAGCGCCACGTGCTGGGCAGGCAAGCGCGACTGGGCCCAGCTGTCACGCGCCAGCCAATGCCGGCGGGGATAAGCCTCACGGCCGCTCCCTTGTCGGCGACGTGAGCTGCGCAGCGTGACGCGCCTGGCTCATCAGTGGGCCAGTTCGCCTTCCTCCTTCAGCATGCGCAGCGCCTTGCGCCAGGATTGCGTCGCCCAGGCGATGTCCTCGGGCCCGTGCATCGCCGAGACGATCGCGCCGCCGCCGCCCTTGGGATCGATCCCGTTCACCACCAGCGCCAGATAGAGCTTGGCGAGCATCGTCTTGCGCGGGTCCGGGACAAAGACCTCCAGAGGCTGCGTATTGGCGTCCCAGGTGAGCGGGTCGAGATCGATGCGGCTGCCATTGGTGAAGAAATGCAGCACGGAATGCTCGCCATAGACCGCCCAGGGGATGTCCTCCTCCGCCAGCACCTGGTTGAAGGCGTCGCGCATCGATCGCGCCGCCGCCGTCGCCCGGCTGCAGAGGTCGGTGTCGCGGATCAGCCGCAGCGCCTCGCAACCCGCGGCGGCGGAGACGGGATTGGCGTTATAGGTGCCCTGGTGACGGATCTTTTCGCGCTTCCGGCTGGCGGCGACATCGAAGTCGAGCCAGTCGATGATGTCTTTTCGTCCGGCGACCGCGCCGCCCGGCAGCCCGCCCGCGATGATCTTCGCCAGCGTGCAGAGGTCGGGCGTGACCCCGGTGACCTGCTGCGCGCCACCGGGGGCAAGCCGGAACCCCGTGACCACCTCGTCGAAGATCAGCACAACGCCGTGGCGCGTGGTCAGCTCGCGCAAGCCACGCAGGAAATCCGCGCCAAGCGGCACCACGCCGGATGAGGCGCCGGTCGGTTCCAGGATCACCGCGGCGATGCCGTCATCCTGCTCGAACGCCTGCTCGACGGCCTTCAGATCGCCGGGGGGCAGCAGCACCACCTCGGCCGCGACTTCGGGTAGCACGCCCGGCGTCGGGCTGCCGTCGAAATGCCCGTCCACGCCAAAGGCCATGTGGTCGTGCCAGCCATGGAAGTGGCGCTGGAAGCGGAGGATCTTCGAGCGGCCGGTGAAGGCGCGGGCGAGACGCAGCGCCATATGCGTCGCCTCGGTGCCGGAAGAGGTGAAGCGCACGCGTTCGGCGCAGGGTACCAGCGCCTGGACCAGCCCGGCCCATTCCACCTCCAGCTCGTGGCAGCTGCCGAAATGCGTGCCGAGCGCGAGCTGCCGCTGGGCGGCCTCGGTCACCACGGGATGGCAATGCCCGAGCAGCAGCGCGCCATGGCCACCGAAGAAATCCACCAGCTCCCGCCCATCCACATCCCATTTCCGGGCACCGGCGGCGCGGCGCATATAGACGGGATAGGGATCGGTGCGGCGGCTGTCGTGGACGATGCCGCTGGGCAGATAGCCGCTGGCCTGCTTGTGCAGCGCGGCCGAGCCTGGAGTCTGCTCGACATAGGCCGCCACGATGGCCGAGTTGGTGGGCGTCAGTCCGGACACAAGGTTGCTCCTGTTTCGCGGCGGCGGCTGTGGCCGGGCGTGTTCGCCTCGATGCTGCCCCGGTCCGGGGCGCGAGGCGACCCCTGCGTTTCGCCGGAAGCGCGGGCAATCGATCGCGACAGCCGATGCCTGCCTGTCGTGTGGTCAGGCACGGCCTCTCCGATAGGCCAATGCGGCGTCAGCGGATATCTCGCCGGCGCGCGGTGGCCGGCCGCCATGCCGCACCAGCGCCGACCATGGTTCCTGGTCCGATCCAGGAACAGGATCGTGCGGCCCGGCCCCTCGCATTGCCGCAGATGCGCGAAGGCTTCGATGCAGACCAACGCCACCCGGGAATAAACCGGCCGCCGCCGCGATCCAGCCCATGACGGAGGAGTGCCGCCATCCCGGTACGGGCTCCTCCGTCAAAATCCTGGAGCGGATCATGGACCCCCTCGACACAGCCCAGCCCGGCGAAGCCGGCCCGAAGCGGCGATTCTTGCTGGAATGCATGACATGGGCCGGCACCGGCGTGCTCTGGTCGGTTGCCGCAGGGCTGCCGCAGGCGGCAATGCTGGGCACCGCCCAGGCGGCTGAAAGCGCCGCGACCCCCTTCAGCTTCGTGCAGATTAGCGACAGCCACATCGGCTTCGACAAGCCCGCCAATCCGGAACCGCTGGCAACGCTGCATGAGGCGGTGCAGCAGATCAAGGCATTGCGCCAAAAACCGGCCTTCGTGCTGCATACCGGCGACATTACCCATCTGTCCAAGCCCGGCGAATTCGATGCCGCCCAGCAAATGATCGGCGAGATCGGCCTGCCGGTCTTCTATGTGCCCGGCGAGCATGACGTGCTGGATGAGGCCCGCGGCCGCGCCTACCTCGACCGCTACGGCGCCGGCAGCCGCGGCGCCGGCTGGCACAGTTTCGATCAGCATGGCGTGCACTACATCGGCCTGGTCAATGTGCTGGATCTGAAGGCCGGCGGCCTCGGCAACCTCGGCACCGAACAGCTGGAATGGCTGGAGAACAATGTCGCGGGCCTGGCCTCCAGCACGCCCATCGTGGTCTTCGCGCATATCCCGCTCTGGACGGTCTATCCGGAATGGGGCTGGGGCACCGAGGATGGCGCGCAGGCGCTGTCCTATCTGCGGCTCTTCGGTTCGGTCACCGTGCTGAACGGGCACATCCACCAGATCATGCAGAAGGTGGAAGGCAATGTCGCCTTCCACACCGCGCGCTCCACCGCCTTCCCGCAACCGGTGCCGGGCACCGCGCCATCGCCCGGGCCGGTGCGGGTGCCGCCCGGCGAACTGCGGCACCTGCTCGGCACCACCAGCGTCAGCTTCGTGCGCGGCACTCAGCCGCTGGCCATCGTCGACAGCCCGCTGGCCCATTGACCCCGACCAACCCGGGCGCGCCGCGCCCGGGTCGCCAACCTCCCTGCCCGAGGCCTTTGCCGTGACCCATTCCAAGCCTGCCGTTTCCCTGCCGCGCCGCGCGGTGACGCAGTTCGCGCTGCTGCTGTCGGGTGCCCTGCTCGCCGGGCGTGCCGCCTGGGCGGCGACGGCTGCCGTCAGCATCGAGAACTTCGCCTTCACGCCGAGGCTCCTGACCGTCGTCGCCGGCACCACCGTCACCTGGACCAATGGCGACGACATACCGCATAATGTCATGTCGACGGAGGAGGCGTTCCGCTCTCCCGTCCTCGACACCGACGAACACTTCGCCTTCACCTTCACCACCCCGGGCGACTATGCGTATTTCTGTGGCCTGCACCCGCATATGACGGGTCAGGTTTCGGTCACGCCCGGCCAGGGCTGAAGCGATGGGAGGCCACATGCTCGCCACCGTTTTCTTGCCCATGCACACGGCGCAACGGCCCTGGGCGCTGCCCGGGCCTCGGCCGGGCGGCTGGTGGCGGCAGCTGGCCTCGCTCGGCGCGTTGCTCCTGCATCATGCGCGGCCGCAGGTGGCATCAAAGGCCACGGCCCCGGCCGATGCAGCAAGGTTCCAGGCGGTGATGCTCCCGCACCTCGATGCCGCCTATAGCTTTGCGCGCTACCTCTGCCGCGATCCGGTGCTGGCCGAGGATCTCGTGCAGGATGCCTTCCTGCGCGCCTATCGCGGCTTCGCCGGCTATCGCGGCGGCGATGCGCGCGCCTGGATTCTCGCCATTGTGCGCAACGGCTTTCGCGCCTCGTTCGGCGACCGGCGACGGGAACCGAGCGCCCTGAACGGGCCTGGCCTCGCCCTCGACCAGCGCCTGGCCGAGGGCGAGGATGTCGCCGACGCCTGGCATCGCGACGTCGAAACCCCCGAGACTTGGCTGTTGCGCAGCAGCGACAGCGAACATATCCGCGCCCTGGTGGCCGCATTGCCTGAAGCCTTCCGCGAGGTGCTGGTGCTGCGCGAATTCGAGGAACTTTCCTACCGCCAGATCGCCGAGATCACCGATACCCCCATCGGCACCGTCATGTCGCGCCTGTCCCGCGCCCGCGCCATGTTCGGCGAAGCCTGGCAGGCCCATCGACGCGCCGAGGCAGGACGGGGCGCATGACCGCGACCCCCCATGGTCCGGGCTGGAGCGGCCTGCTGCACGGCTTTGTCGATGGCGAGCTGGATGCCGCGCATGCCCAGGACTACGAACGGCATCTTGCCGATTGCCCGGATTGCGCCGCCGCGGTTGCCCATCTGCGCGCGATGCGCGGCCTGCTGCACGAGGCCGAGACCGCCTGGCCGGCCCCCGCCCGGTTGCATGCGCGGGTGCTGGCCGATATCGCCCGCGACCGGCGCCGGGTCTGGCCGAACCTCTTGAAGCGCCTCTGGAACTGGAGCCCGCTGCCATTGGCCGCGGGCCTGGCCGCCTGCCTGATGCTGCTGCTGGCCCAGCCGCCGGGGCCGGATCTCGCCGGCGAACTGGTCGCCGGTCATGTGCGCTCCCTGCTGGCGCGGCATCTCACGGATGTCGAGACCTCCGATGAGCACACCGTCAAACCCTGGTTCGCCGGCCGCATCGATTTCGCGCCGCCGGTGGTCGATCTCTCGGCACGCGGGTTTCCACTGGTGGGCGGAAGGCTCGACTACATCGGTGGCCGGGCGGTTGCCGTGCTGATCTATCGGCGAGGGGAGCACGTCATCAACCTGTTCATCTGGCCCGACAGGCACGGCCACGACGGCGGCAGCACGCGCGAGGGCTATAGCCTGACCCGCTGGAATCAGGCCGGCCTCAATTTTTGGGCGGTGTCGGACGTCAACCCCGTCGAGCTCCGGGAATTCCGCGAGGATTTCAGCGCCGAGGCGCCCCACTGAACGGCCTCAGGGCACGCCGCCGGTCCTGGTGACGCGGCGGGCGCCGGCGAGTTCGATCACCTCGGCGGTGATGCCGTCCTGGCGGACCTGGCGTTCCTGCGCCCGCAGCTCGGTCAGCATCCGGTCGATGTTGTTGCGCGCCGAGGCCATGGTCGACATCCGCGCCTCGTTCTCGGCGGCGAAGGCGATCGTCACCGCTTCGCGCAGCTGGGCGTGGACATATTCCTCGGCAAGGCCCTCGATCAGCGCGGCGGGCGGCAGGTTGATCAAGGGCGGATAGCCCGTGGCCGGGCGCGCGAAACGGCGCGGGTCCAACGGCAGCAGCGCGCGGTGCTTGACGTGCAGCCCCTCGCGCTGGCTCCAGTCCGGCAGCACCAGCCCGACCTGGGTGAGGTGGCGGTCGCGGATGGCGGTGTAAAGCGCCTCCCCCAGGCGGCGGGCCAGGTCGGCCAGGCCATCGACATGCGGCACCATGCCCGCGGTCCAGACCGGATGCAGCCCGCGGTCGGTGGCGCGCAGGAGGCCGCGGGCGCCGATCAGGAACAATTCGGTCGCGGCGGGCTCCTCTCCGAGCGTGTCCAGCACCCTTTCGCTGAAGGCGCCGGCAAAGCCCTGTTCGGCGCAGAACAGCACCAGGCCACGCTTGCCGTCGCGCGGAGGATCGGCGGACAGCCCCTCGGGCAGCAGGCGCAGGGCCTGCGACAAGGCCGTCGCCACCACCTCGGCATAGGTGCGGATGGCCGGCAGCAGGTTGCGGCTTTGCTGGGCGCGGGCAGCGGCCATGCCGCGCATCGCGCCGACCACGTTGTCGAGCTGTCGGACCGTGCCGAGCCGCGCCGAGATGTCGGCGAGCTGCCCGGTCATGTCGGCGGGGCTGCGTGCTTCTGGGCGAGACGCTGCAGCGCCGCCAGCAGCGCCGCCCGGGTCGGCACATCCAGCGCGCGGTTCCGCTCCACCTCGCCGACCTGGGCCGCGGCCTGCGCGTCCAGCCAGGCCGGCAATTCACGCCGGAAGACGGCGACATCGGCGGCGGCCACGGTGTCCAGCACCCCTTCCTGCAAGGCAAGGCTGAGGGCGACCTCATCCACCAGGCGCAGCGGCGCAAAGCGTGGCTGCGTCAGCAGGCTGCGCATCCTGGCGCCGCGGGCAAGCTGGGCCTTCACCCGCGGTTCGGACATGCCGCCGAAGCGCGTGAAGCTCTCCAACTCGAGGAACTGCGCATATTCCAGCCGCAGCGTGCCGCTGACCCGACGCAGCGCCGGCGCCTGAGTCTTGCCGCCTACCCGGCTGACGCTGGTGCCGACATCGACGGCGGGTTTCTGGCCTTCGTGGAACAGCATCGCGTCCAGCACGATCTGGCCGTCGGTGATGGAGATGAGGTTGGTCGGGATATAGGCGCTGAGGTTGCCCGCCTCCGTCTCCGCGATCGGCAGGGCGGTGAGAGAGCCGCCGCCCTTGGCGGCCGACATCTTGCCGGCACGTTCCAGCAGCCGGGCATGCAGGTAGAAGATGTCGCCCGGAAAAGCCTCGCGCCCCGGCGGCTGGCCGGTCAGCAGGGCGATCTCGCGATGGGTCGCGGCGTGCTTGGTCAGATCATCGACGATCACCAGAGCATGCTGGCCGCGATCGCGGAAATACTCGGCCATGGTGAAGCCGGCGAAGGGCGCGATCCAGTTCAGCCCCGAGGCATCGGCGCCATTGGCGACCACGAAGATGCAGCGTTCCGGCGCGCCATGGGTGCGGATGGCATCGACGATCCGCGCCACGGTCGAGGATTTCTGGCCGACCGCGACATAGACGCAGATCAGGTCGCTCGATTTCTGACTGATGACGGTATCGACGGCGACCGAGGTCTTGCCGGTGGTGCGGTCGCCGACGATCAGCTCCCGCTGTCCGCGCCCGAGGGCGAAGAGCGCATCCACCACCAAAAGCCCGGTCTGCACCGGTTCGGTCACGAGGTCGCGTTCCATGATGCCGGGGGCGGGGCGCTCGATCGGCTCATGCCCCTCCGCCTCGATCGGCGGGCCTTCGTCCAGCGGGCGGCCCAGCGGGTCGATGACGCGGCCGAGCAGGCCAGGACCCACCGGCACGCGCAAGACCTCGCCGGTGCCGCGCACGATGTCGCCGGCCTCGATGCCGGCCATGTCGTCCAGCAGCACGCAGCCGATGTGGTCGCGCTCCAGCACCTGGGCGAAGCCACGCTGGCCCTTGTCGAAGACCAGCACCTCCGACAGGCGGGCATTCGGCAGGCCGGAGATCATGACGATGCCATCGCCGATCTGTTCGACCCGGCCGATCTCCTCGCGCTGCGGCGACAGTTCCGCGGCCTCGACCTGATGTCGGGCCCTTTCCAACCAGGTCTCAGACATGGGCGGCCTGCCGGTCGGGGGTTAGGGCGCGGCCGAGGCGCTCCAGATCCGCGCGCCAATGTCGGCGCAGCAAGGTATGCGGCCCCAGCAGTTCCACGCCTGCGATGAGGCCCGGATCATCCTTGAAGGAAATCTCCGTCTCGGCGCCCAGAACCTGCAGCAGGCGGTTGCGCCAGCTCGCCTGCTCCTCGGGGGAAAGGGGGGTTGCCGTGGTCACGACGATGGGCCCCGTGGTGGCCATGTCCTGCCGTGTCGCGGCCGGCAGCGCAGCGAGATCCTTGGCGAGAATCTCCAGCAGCGCCGCCGTCACCCGATCCTCCGGCAGCAAGGCGAGCAGGCGGCGCGCCATGGTGACGGCAAGTTCGCCGGCCTGGGTTTCCAGCTCGCGCCGCTGGATCTCCCGCTCGCGGTCGAGCACGGCATGCGCGGCCGCTTCCACCCGCGCCGCCTCCTGCTTCGCCTGTTCGAGAACCGCGGTCCGGTCGGTCAGCGCGGCGGCATGCGCGGTGGCGAGCACGGCCTCACCCTCCTTCACGAAATCCTGTCGCCTGGCTTCCAACGCTGCGGTCGAGGCTTGCGCAGTGTCGCGCGCGGCCTGCGCCTCGGCCAGCAGGCTGTCGGCGGCGGCGCGGCGGGCCTGGATCACCGCCTTCACCGGGCGAAAGAAGAAATGCTGCAGCAGCCAGACCAGCACCAGTACATTGACGGTCTGAAGCCCCAGCGTCCACCAGTCGATTTGCACCCTGTCAGCCTCGGAAGGGGTTGGCGAAAAGCAGCAGCAGCGCGACGACGAGGCAGTAGATGGCGGTGGTCTCGATCATCGCGAGGCCGACGAAGAGCGTGCGGGAGATGGTGTTGCCCGCCTCCGGCTGGCGCGCGATGGCATCCAGCGCGGCCGCCACCGAGCGGCCCTGGCCCAAGGCGGGACCCAGGGCGCCGAAGGACACGGCCACTGCGGCGCCGATGATGCTGACGATCTCGACCCAGTTCATGATTCACTCTCCTGTTGCGGCGAAGGGGACGGAGTCTCTTCGACGGCGCCTCCGATGAAGACCATGGCGAGCACGCTGAAGATGTAAGCCTGCACCGCGCCGGTCAGAAGTTCGAGCGCCATCAGCGGCACCGGAACCAGCAGCCCGACCAGCGACAGCACGATGCCGATGACGAAGACGCCGCTCATCACATTGCCGAACAGCCTGACCATCAGGGCGAAGGTGCGGGTGATGTTCTCCAGAAGATTCAGCGGCACCATCACCAGGGTCGGGTAGGCGAAGCTGCGCAGGTAACCGCGAAGGCCACGAACGTGGATCCCGAAGCCGATCACGGAAACGAAGACGATGAGCGCGAGCGCCGCATCGGTTTCGAGCTTTGCCGTCGGCGGTTCCACGCCCGGCACCAGCGAGGACCAGTTCGACACGAAGACATACAGGAACAGCGTGCCGATCAGCGGCAGATAGGGTTCGGGCTCGGTCCGCATGGTGTCGCGGATCTGGTCTTCCAGGGTTTCGACCACCAGCTCCAGGCAGGCCTGAGCCGCGCTGGGGCGGAGGGTGAGCTTGCGGGTCAGCAGCCAGGCGCCGCCGGCCAGCAGCAGCATGATGCCCCAGGTCGCCACCACCGGTGTCGTGATCGGCACCGGACCCAGGGTGAAGACGACATGGACCGCCAGCGGCGATTCTATCATGGCCGTCCCGCCTCCATCCTGCGGGCACGGATCACCGCCATGCGGGCCAGCAGCAGCCCGATCATGACGAAGAGCAGCGGCCAGACCCCATGCCGCGCGATCAGGACCAGTGCCGTGACGGTGATGGCGATGCGCGCGAGATGCAGCGCCACCGCAACCCCCGCGTTGCCGGCCAGATAGAGATCGGTGTTCCGGCGCAGGCTGTGGAAATGCGCCGCGCCCAGCGCCAGGCCCGGCAGCAGCCAGGCGGGATCGGTCGGCGTCATCATTCCCGGTGCATCCACTTCCAGCCGGACCAGCAGCCCAGCCCCACCCCCAGCAGCAGCAGCGGCGCGCTCCAGAAAATGCCGGTCCCGAAGCTGCGATCGATCCAGCGCCCGAGGAACAGGCCAAGCAAGCCGGGTGTCACGATCATCCAGCCGAGCGTGCCGATCTGGGCGAGGTTGCTCCCGAGGCTCCGCTCGCCTTCCCGCCTTGCCCGCCTGTCCCGCGCCGCATGCTGCCGGACCGAACGGATCAGCGGGTCCTTGTCGGGCTGCTCCGGTGCGGTCATGGCGCGAAACCCGGTCCGCCCTGGCCGGACCGCAGGATGCGGACGATCTGGCGGACCGCCTGCAGATGCATCTGCGTCGCGGCGACACGTTCGGTGCGCGCGGCATCCGCGGCGGCGAGGAAACCGGCGAGAACCGTGTGCTCCAACGCCTCCAGACTGTCCCCGAGCTGGCCTTCGCGCGTGGCGATCGCGATCTCCTTCCCATGGCGCACGGTCAGGATGCCACCGCGCACGGCGCAATAGCCGTGGCGCCCATCCTCATGGCGCCAGGACACCACCACGGAGACGCTCAGCACGGTCAGCAGATCGGCATGCCCGGTCATGATGCCGAAGCCGCCGCTGGCGTCGGACGCGCGCAGCGATGCGACATCGGCAAGGTCGGCGATGACATGCACCGGATCGGTGACGAGCAGCTTCACGGTGCCGCGCTTTCCTTCTGGCGCGCCGCTTCCTTCTGCCGTGCCTGTTCCAGATCGCCGATCATGTAGAGCGAGCTTTCGGCCCAGTCGTCGGTCTCCCCGTCCAGGATCGCGCGGCAGCCGGCCAAGGTATCGGCCAGGGCCACGGATTGCCCCGGAGTGCCGGTGAAAGCCTCGGTGACGCCGAAGGGCTGGGTCAGGAAGCGTTGCAGCCGGCGGGCGCGGATCACCGCCTGGCGGTCCTGGGTGCCGAGTTCCTCGATGCCCAGCAGCGCGATCACATCCTGCAATTCGCGATAGCGGGCGAGGATTTGGCGGGCCCTGGAGGCCAGCGTGTCATGCTCCACCCCCACCACCTCGGGGTCCAGCAGGGCGGAGGAGGAAGCGAGTGGATCGATCGCCGGATACATCCCCTCGGCCGCCATGGCGCGCGACAGCGACAGCATGCTGTCCACATGCGCCGAGATCGCCGTCACCGCGGGATCGGTGAAATCATCGGCGGGGACATAGACCGCCTCGATCGCGGTGATCGCGGCACCTTCCAGGGAGGCGATGCGCTCCTGCAAGGCCGCGACCTCGGTCGCCAGGGTCGGCTGGTAGCCGACGCGGGAGGGCGAGCGGCCGAGCAGCCCGGACACCTCGCTGCCCGCCTGGACGAAGCGAAAGACATTGTCCATCAGCAGCAGCACATTGCGGTGCTGCGCGTCGCGGAAATATTCGGCGATGGTCAGCGCGGCGAGGCCGACCCGCCAGCGCGCCCCGGGCGGTTCATTCATCTGGCCATAGACCAGCACGGTGCGCGCCAGCACCCCCGAACCGGTCATGTCGGTCAGCAGTTCATGCCCTTCGCGCGAGCGTTCGCCGATACCGGCGAAGACCGAGGTGCCCTGGTAGCGTTCCGCCATGGCGCGGATCAGCTCCATCACCAGCACGGTCTTGCCGACGCCGGCGCCGCCGAACATCGCGGCCTTGCCGCCCTGCGCCAGCGGCACCAGCAGATCGATGATCTTGATGCCGGTCTCGAACATGCCGGTCGAGGCGCTTTGCTTGGCCAGCGGCGGCGGCGCGCGATGGATCGGCCAGCGCGGCGTCTCAGCGGGCAAAGCGGGGCCGAAGTCGCGGACCTGGCCGGTCACATCCAGCAGCCGGCCGAGCACGGCATCCCCCACCGGCATGGTCAGCGGCGCACCGGTCGCCAGCACCTCGGCGCCGCGCTGCAGGCCTTCGGTGGCGTTCATCGCGACGGCGCGGACCGACTCCCGGTCGAGGTGGCTCTGAACCTCCAGCAGCACATCCTCGGCCCCGGGGCGGGCGATGCGCAGCGCTTCCTCGATCTGCGGCAGGATACCATCCGCGAAGCCGATGTCGAGCGCGGCGCCACGGACCGCGAGCACGATCCCCTTGCGCGCCGCCGAAGCTTCGACCTCCGAGGCAGGCGGTTGGGACATCGGCGGTTTCCCTTCGGATCGGTCGGTCGTCATTGTCAAAACTGCCGCGGCCTCGGCGGCGCGGCCTTGACCAGTCTCAATATCCTGATCCCGACGTCTCGGGCCCTAACCGACGCGCCGTCCGCAGCATGGAAAGAAAGGCGCGCCGCCTCAAGCGGCGGTCCGGTGGGGATGGAGGAGGGCGACGGCATCATCGGCGATGACCTGCTCCTCATCCGTTGCCAACACCAGCACCGCGATCCTGCTGCCGGGCTGTTCGATGCGCCGGACGCTGGCGGCATTGGCCGCCGCGTCGAGCGCAACGCCGAGCCAGCCCAGGCGGGCACAGACGGCCTCGCGGATTTCGGGCTGATGCTCGCCGATGCCGGCGGTGAAGACGATGGCATCGAGGCCGCCGATCGTATTCGCCAGTGCGACGATTTCCCGCGCGACGCGGAGGGTGAAGACCTCGATCGCCTCACGCGCCTCCGGCGCCTCCGAAGCCAGCAGCACGCGCGTGTCGCCGCTGATCCCCGACAGGCCGAGCAGGCCGGACCCGTGGTAGAGCAGATCCTCCAGCCCCTCCAGCGTCATGCGGTGGTGTTCCAGCAGATGCAGCAGGACGCCAGGGTCCAGGGCGCCGCAGCGCGTGCTCATCGGAATGCCGTCCAGCGTGGAGAAGCCCATGCTGCTGTCCTGGCTCCGCCCGTCCAGCAGGGCGCAGAGGCTGGCACCGCTGCCCAGATGCGCGACCACGACGCGGCCGGCCGCGATGTCGGGCGCGGCCTGTCTGAGCGCCTTGGCGATGAAGGTATAGGACAGGCCGTGGAAGCCGTAGCGCTTGATCCCCTGCGCATGCAGCGCCCTGGTCAGCGCGAAGCGGCGGACGGTGTCGCTCTGGCTGCGGTGGAAGGCGGTGTCGAAGGAGGCCGTCTGCTGCAGGTCGGGGCGGAGATGGCGGATGGCCCGGATCAACCGCAGGCTCTGCGGCTGATGCAGCGGCGCGAGTTCGGTCAGGCCGGCGATGGCTGCAAGGCTGGTGTCATCGATCGCCACCGGCCCGGCAAAGATGTCGCCGCCATGCACGACACGGTGGCCGACCACGACGAGATCATCCATGCGGAAATGCAGGCCGAGCCAGCGCAGCGTTTCTTCCAGCACGTCGTGCAGGTCATCGCTCACCGCCGCGGCCAGCGGGATGGTCTCCTGCGTCTCGCCCTTGATCGTCAGCACCAGCGGGTGTTTCTGCAGGTCGACGGCGCCCTTGCCGAGATGCTGCGCCCTACCGTCGACGATGGCGAACAGGCCGATCTTGATGCTGGACGAACCAGCGTTGAAGGTCAGCAGCAGCGGGTCGCTCATGCCGGCGTGGAGCCCGGCTGCCGTGCGGCGGCGACCAGGCGGGCGAGTGCCACGGAGGCCAGCCGGGTGCCCAGCGAATCCGCGCGGCTGGTCAGGATGATCGGCACCCGGGCGCCGAGCACCAGCCCGGCCGCGACCGCCCCGGCGAAATAGAGCAGCTGCTTGGCCAGCATGTTTCCCGATTCCAGGTCGGGCACCACCAGGATATCGGCCTGCCCGGCGACCGGGGAGGTGATGTGCTTGATGCGCGCGGAATCGAAGCTGACGGCATTGTCGAAGGCGAGCGGGCCATCGACCTTCGCGCCTTGGATCTGGCCGCGCGCGGCCATGACCGTCAGGGCTGCCGCGTCGAGCGTGGCCTGCATCTTCGGATTGACCGTCTCGACCGCGGCCAGCACGGCGACCAGCGGTTCGGCCACGCCCAGGATATGCAGCAGATCGATGGCATTCTGGCAGATGTCCATCTTCTGTTCGAGGGTCGGCGCGATGTTGATGGCGGCGTCGGTGATCACCAGCGGTTTCGGATAGGCGGGAATGTCCAGCGCATAGACATGGCTCATCCGCCGTCCGGTCCGCAGCCCGGAGCTGGGCGCAACCACCGCGCCCAGAAGCTCGTCCGAATGCAGGCTGCCCTTCATCAGGGCATTGACCTTGCCCGCAGAGGCCAGTTCGACCGCGCGCGCGGCGGCGGCATGGCTGTGTTCGGCCGCCTCGATGCGCAGCCCGTCGAGGCTGAGCCTGGCTTCCTCGGCCGCGGCGCGGATCTTCTGTTCCGGCCCGATCAGCACCACCTCGGCGAGGCCGGCGGCGCGTGCTTCCAGCGCCCCCTTGATCGCCTCGGCCGAACAGGGATGCACCACCGCCACCAGCATCGGGGGACGCGTCGCCGCGTCCCGCATGAAGCGGTCGTGGCGCTCGTGGTGGCGCAGCATCACCTCCGGCACCGGCATGCGTGGCCAGGAGATCTTCGCGGCCGGCGCCATGACCGTGGCGGTTCCCGACAGGACCTTCTCGCCCTGCTGGTTGGTGCAGAGCGTCTCCAGCAGCACGATGCGCTTCTCGGCCCGCTTCTCGGTGACGCGGACGGTTGCGGTGATGGTGTCACCCGGGGTGACCGGCCGCAGGAAGCGAAGGTCCTGGCCGAGGTAGATGGTGCCGGGCCCCGGCATCTGCGTGCCGAGCACGGCCGAAACCAGCGCCGCGGTCCACATCCCATGCGCGACGATATGCCCGAATGGGTCGGTCGCGGCGAAGACCGGGTCCATATGCGCGGGGTTCACATCGCCGGAGACGGCGGCGAACAGCTCGATGTCGTCCGGTCCGACGGTGCGGGTGATGGAGGCTGTGTCGCCGACGACGAGTTCGTCGAAAGGATGATTGTCGAGGACAGGCCGTGTAGGACCCGTCGCTTCCGGTGGCGGGCTTGTAACTCCTCCACTCACCGGCGCGCCTCCTGGCTAAGGTTGCGCGTCGGTAGCTGGGAGAGGGTCGCCGCAGAGCGCTTGGGGGTCATTCCCCGTGCATG
>Ga0255334_1000681_pt1 | contig 22947 bp, 23 predicted proteins | sample EtOH5_35cm_T3_12_FD_202080 | JGI IMG/M metagenome (GOLD analysis project Ga0255334, IMG submission 202080) | Sandy soil microbial communities from University of British Columbia, Vancouver, Canada - EtOH5_35cm_T3_129 | ecosystem: Engineered > Artificial ecosystem > Sand microcosm > Unclassified ... | reverse complement strand
CAACGCGTCGCCCGCGAAATGCAGGACGGCTTCTACGTGAACCTGGGCATCGGCATTCCGACCCTGGTCGCCAACTACATCCCTGAAGGCATGGAAGTCATGCTGCAGTCGGAAAACGGCTTGCTGGGCATGGGTCCATTTCCTACTGAAGAAACCATCGATGCCGACATGATCAACGCCGGCAAACAAACGGTGACTGCGCGTATCGGCGCGTCAATCTTTTCTTCCGCCGAGTCCTTCGCGATGATCCGCGGTGGTCATGTCGACCTGACCGTACTCGGTGCGTTTGAAGTGGACGTGGAAGGCAACATCGCCTCGTGGATGATCCCCGGCAAACTGGTCAAGGGCATGGGCGGCGCCATGGACCTGGTGGCCGGCGCAGACAACATCATCGTCATCATGACCCACGCGTCCAAGGACGGTGAGTCCAAGCTCCTGTCCAAATGCAGCCTGCCGCTGACCGGTGCCGGGTGCATCAAGCGTGTGCTGACTGACCTGGCTTACCTGGAAATCGAAAACGGCGCGTTCATTCTCAAAGAACGCGCACCGGGCGTCAGCGTTGAGGAGATTGTCGCCAAGACCGCCGGTAAACTGATCGTGCCGGATCACGTTCCGGAAATGCAGTTCGCTGCTCAGTGAGGAATCATTCCATGCAAGAAGTCGTCATTGTCGCCGCCACCCGCACCGCCATCGGCAGTTTCCAGGGTGCCCTGGCCAACGTGTCCGCGGTTGACCTCGGTGCTGCGGTAATCCGTCAGCTGCTGGCGCAAACCGGTCTGGACGTTGCTGAAGTCGATGAAGTGATCATGGGCCAGGTGCTGACCGCCGGCGCCGGACAAAACCCAGCGCGCCAGTCGGCAATCAAAGCCGGCCTGCCCTTCAGCGTGCCTGCGATGACCCTGAACAAGGTCTGCGGCTCGGGCCTCAAAGCACTGCACTTGGCCACTCAGGCGATTCGCTGCGGCGATGCCGATGTGATCATTGCCGGCGGCCAGGAAAACATGAGCCTGTCCAACTACGTCATGCCCGGTGCGCGCACCGGTCTGCGCATGGGGAACGCGCAAATCGTCGACACCATGATCAGCGACGGCCTGTGGGATGCGTTCAACGATTACCACATGGGCATCACCGCCGAGAATCTGGCCGAGAAGTACAGCCTGACTCGCGAGCAACAAGACGCCTTCGCCGCAGCCTCGCAGCAGAAAGCCACGGCCGCCATCGAAGCCGGGCGTTTTGCCGATGAGATCACGCCGATCCTGATTCCTCAGCGCAAGGGCGACCCAGTCGCCTTCCAGGTTGATGAACAGCCACGGGCCGGCACCACCGCTGAAGCACTGGGCAAACTGAAACCGGCCTTCAAAAAGGACGGTTCGGTGACCGCTGGTAACGCCTCGTCCCTGAACGACGGTGCCGCCGCCGTGATCCTGATGAGCGCGGAAAAGGCCAAGGCCCTCGGCCTGCCCGTGCTGGCGAAAATCGCGGCTTACGCCAACGCGGGTGTAGACCCGGCGATCATGGGCATCGGCCCGGTCAGCGCGACTCGTCGTTGCCTGGACAAGGCCGGCTGGTCCATCGACCAACTGGACCTGATCGAAGCCAACGAAGCCTTCGCTGCGCAATCGCTGGCGGTGGCCAAGGACCTGGAATGGGACCTGAACAAGGTCAACGTCAACGGCGGCGCTATCGCCTTGGGCCACCCGATCGGTGCGTCGGGTTGCCGAGTGCTGGTGACTCTGCTGCATGAAATGATCAAGCGTGACGCCAAGAAAGGCCTCGCCACCCTGTGCATCGGTGGTGGTCAGGGCGTGGCACTGGCGATCGAACGGGCGTAAAGCGTTCAACAGACGGCGCGGGGACCCACGAATATCCGTTCGCCGTCTGGCAACACACCCGGTGCTTCAGAGTTAAATCTGAGCTGCTTTTGTGGCGAGGGGGCTTGCCCCCGTTGGAGTGCGAAGCGCTCCCAAAAGTCTTCGACAGTTGCCGAGATTTTGGGGGCTGCTGCGCAACCCAACGGGGGCAAGCCCCCTCGCCACAATGGTCTACATTCAGGCTTGCCTCAGCTGATTGGTACCGGGTTCTTTTTGCCTGGCTGTCAGGCAAATTTCACCAGATTCAGCACCGGCAGCGGACCGCCTGGAAACTGCACCAGCCGCGCCCCGACACTCAATTCCCCAAGATCAATCCCGAAGAAGCCCAGCTGCTCGATCAGCGCCGCCACTTGAGCTTTCGCATCGGCATCATCACCCGAGAGAAACAGCACCCGCCGCCCGCCCTCGGCCGCCGGATCGCTTTCCAGAAAACGCGCCTGAAGGTGATTGAACGCCTTCACCACCCGCGCACCGGGCACCCATTCGGCAAACACTTCGCTGGATGTGCGCCCCTGCAAATCCACCGCCTTGAACGATGGCGCCTCGATTGAGTTGTTGGCGTCGATGACAATCCGTCCGTCAAAATTCGGCAGGCCGGCGAGCGCGGTCGGCAACTTCGACCAATTGACCGCGACCAGCACGATGGCTTGCGCGGCGGCTTCCTCGCGGGTTCCGGCACGCGCCGTTGGCCCGAGTTCTTCCACCAGCGAGGCCAGGCTTTGCGGGCCACGGCTGTTGGCAATAACCACTTCAATGCCTTGACGCGACAGTGCTCTGGCAAAGGCTGCGCCGATTGCGCCGGCGCCGATGATTCCGATGGTGCTCATGGTTGTTCACTCCGAGGGTTGTCGTTGGAGTGAATACTGCGCTTGCCATTAGCGCTTGATTAGCGGGTAATGCCTTGAATGATCTTCAAGCATGACTAGCAGGTGATTCCCATGGAAACCCTCGCCAACCTCGAATCCTTCGTCCGCAGCGCCGAGACCGGCAGTTTTTCCGCCGCCGCACGGGTACTCGCGCTGACCCCAGCCGCTGTCAGCCGCAACGTGGCGATGCTCGAACGCAACATCGGCGTGCGGCTGTTCCAGCGCTCGACCCGCAAGCTGTCCCTGACCGAAGCCGGGGAACGCTTTCTGACGAGCATCGGCGGCAATCTGGAAGCGTTACAGACAGCAATCAGCGCGGTGAGCAGCGACCAAGGCGAGCCGACCGGCGTGCTCAAGGTCAGTCTGGCGCCGACGTTTGGCATCGGCCATGTCTTGCCGCTGCTGCCAGCGTTTCTGGCGCGCTACCCATTGATTCGCCCGGAATGGCACTTCGAAAACCGCCCCGTGGATTTGATTGCCGAAGGGTATGACGCGGCCATTGGCGGCGGTTTCGAGTTAATGCCAGGTGTGGTGTCGCGGACGTTGGCGGCGGCGCATGTGGTGGCGGTCGCCTCTCCCGCCTACCTCGCAGGACGCAGCCTGCCCGAGAGTCCGGCAGACCTGTGCGAACACACCGGCATTGTGATGCGCGGCACACGCACCGGGCGGATTCGCCAATGGCTGATGCACGATGGCGCGGGCAACGAAGCACCGGCCAATCTGAATGAACACATTGTGTTCAATGACCCGGCCGCCATGCGCGAAGCGGCGATACTCGGCCTGGGCGTGACGCTGCTGGTGTTGCCGGATGTGCTGGCGAATATCCAGCGTGGCGAACTGGTGCGCCTGCTGCCCGACTGGCACGCCGACGCGGGGCCGATTTCGCTGTATTACCCGAGCCGGACGTTGATGCCGGCCAAGACCCGGGTGTTCATCGATTTTGTGGTCGAGGCGTTTAAGCACAACTGATCGTTCCCACGGCGTGGGAACGATCACCCCTCTGTAGGAGCAAGCTCGGCTCCTACACAGGCATGTCGTGATTGAAACCTTAATTTTTGTATACAAAATAACGACATCTATAGAGCAATCCCACCCGCGCAATGCTAACGTTGCCGCCTCACTCAGGTCGGAGGTGCGTGCGTGCTGCTACTCAAACTGCTGGTCATCCCGGGATTTCTCTTGCTGATTTCCCTGGCCGGTAAACGCTGGGGACCGAGTGTCGCCGGTTGGCTGTCGGGGTTGCCGGTGGTGGTCGGGCCGATTCTGTTCTTTCTCGCCATCGAGCAGGGCCAAGTGTTCGCCGCTCAATCGGCGACGGCAGCGCTGTCGGCGATGTTCGCGATGATTGCCTTTTGCGTGACCTACGCTCAGGTTGCACAACGCGCGAAGTGGCCGTGGGCGCTGGTGATTTCGCTGTTGGTCTGGGCCACGGCGGCCGTTGTGCTGTCGTTGATTCCGCCGTCCCTGGTGTTCTCGGTGATCGCCGCCGCGACCGCTCTGCTGGCGGCGCCGTACCTGTTTCCCTCGGTACAGCCGATCGTTTCGGGCCCGGCGCCGAAGTCCGACAAATTGCTGTTGCGCATGATTGCCGGCGCCCTGCTCACCCTCGCTGTCACGTTGTTGGCCAGCACCGTCGGTGAACGCTGGAGCGGTCTGCTCGCGGTGTTCCCGGTGCTGGGCAGCGTGATGGCGGTGTTCTCCCAGCAAACCCGCGGCCCGGCGTTTACCGCCGCGTTGTTGCGGGCCACCGCGACCGGGATGTATTCGTTCGCCGCGTTTTGCATGGTGTTGGCGCTGACGTTGCCGAATTTTGGTTGGTGGGGATTCGCGATGGGAGTGGTGGTTTCATTGATGATGCTATTAGTTACCAAGTGGTTAGTAATACGCGCAGATAAAAATAGTCGCCCCATCGTAACGCCTTCACGCTGAGCGACAATTGATCGGCGCCCGATACAACGCTGGGCACCGGACTTTCATTGCTCAGCCTCGACGGCTAACCAAAATCGGGAAAATCATGGATAAAAGGATCCGAGCAACTGGCATTGGGTGGAGAGCCATGCTCTTTCAGACACACCACCACTGAATGTTTTCCACCTCTTGCGGGTGTGTTGCTCGCGTGCATTTTGAAATTGACAGTGTCGTAGTTTTGATAGGTCCCCATAGACTCCCATTTATTGAATTTGCTGTAGAAATATGCCTGGATTTCAGTGAAATCGGCCGTAGGCATTACTCCAAAAATGCTGGTGAAGTAACCTTCGTGTTCAATTTTGCTAATTACTATTTTCGAATTTGCCATATTCGTAGCCCCTTGACTTATTGCCACCCGATAAGAATCAAGTTCATTCTTTCTCACCTACAACGTGCTGCCTACCTGTTAGAAATAACAGTTTCGACGAACGGTATTGGCTGACTTGATCCCGCTATCCTCCGTGCCCAAAGCTTCCGGCTCAGTTCTCGGCCGGAGAAAAGCTGCACAAAGCGGCAATTGCTCGGCGCACTGCCGGGCTTGGCCGGCACTGCTTTCAGCAACCCATTCACAGTAAGAGCTTTGAGTACACCGAACTCTATGGCGAGGGGGCTTGCCTCCGCTCGACGAGGCAGCCGTCAAAACCTGCACAGGCGGCCGTCACACCGTGCTGGAGTCATTCACATCGTCCATGGGATGATCGCCCTCAACGCGCGACCATCCACTGGAGTTTCTGAATGTCATTGTTGAGTAAAAAAGCCGTTGTCCTGTTGTTGACGGCGGTTGCCAGTCTGGGAGCGCTGAATGCGCAGGCCGCCAAGGCCACTGCCAGCGATGCCGCGCCGGCACAGAACGTCTCGATGCTCGGCGGCAAGTTCAAGTTCAGCCTGCCTAAAGGCTTCGTCGCCAACCCGCTGCCTGCCGGCGACGCGACCACCGGCACCGCTGGGGCAACGGGCACCATGTACACCAATCAGGCGACTAAAACCGTCGTGATCGCCGCTGAAAACACCATCCCCGGCGGCCTCAACGTGAAAGACAACGACGGTCAGTTCCTCGACTCCGTGGCGTCTGACTTCGCCACCCAACAAGCCATGGCGCTGCCGGACTTCACCAAGCTCAGCGAAAAAAGCCTGACCCAAAAAGGTACCGGCCTGGGGTTGCGGCAGATCGACAGCACCGCCACCCAGGGCGGCGGCAAAACCCTCGACACCACGCTGATGGCCGCGTCCAACACGCGCATGGCGATCATTCAGGTGATTTCCCGCCTCAGCGACAATGCTGGCCACGAGACGCTGGTCAAACAAATCGTCACCGGTAAGTGAGCGTCAGGGATTGAGACGCTGCAACCAGGCACTCAAGTCCTGCATTTCGGCAGCACTGATGCTGTGACCGACGCCAGGGTAGGCATGAAATTCAGGCTTGAGTGACAGGCTCCGCAACAGGCTGTCGGCGTCCGTGCCGTCAATGTACGGAAGGCGTTTGTCCGCGGTGCCATGACCGATGAAAATCGCCAGCTCCTGGCGCTTTTCATCCGGTTTCAGTTCGGACCTGAGCACCGGCAGAATCCGCCCGCTCAACGCCGCGATCCCGCCCACCGCCTCGGGGTGACGCAGGGCCAACTCGTAGGACATGATCGCGCCCTGGCTGAAACCCACCAGGAACACCTTGCTCGGTTCGGTGTGATATTTCTTCGCCGCTTGTGCGACGAAATCCTGCAGCACCTGGCCGCTGGACTTCAGATCATCGGTCTCACCGTTGTAGGCCGCGTTGCCCTTCTCGCGAAACCACTTGTAACTGCCCTCCTCCATCACCATCGGTGCGCGTACCGACAGGTAGTTGTATGACGCGGGCAGTTCATCCTTGATGTCGAACAGGTCCTCCTCGTTACTGCCAAAACCGTGGAGGAAAATCACCAGGGGCTGATTGCGCGATTCGGGGTTGACCTGCTCCAGGTACTTGAGTGGCAGATCGGTTCGCAGCGGGATTTGAGCATGGACGGCGGTGGACGCCAGGAGTGTCAGCAGAGCGAGAAACTTCAACATAAACCTTCCTTCACAAGTGCAGGATTCGGGGCAGAGCCTAACATCTCTTTTGGCCTTTGATCGTTCCCACGCTCTGCGTGGGAATGCAGCCCGGGACGCTCCGCGTCCCTAAAGCGGACGCGGAGCGTCCGTTGAGGCATTCCCACGCAGAGCGTGGGAACGATCGGTGACGATCCTCAATCGTTGATGAGTTTTCCGACCCGAATCGGCTCGCGCCCCGCGACCTTCGCCTGCCAGGTGCCCGGCTGGGTATAGCGCCCGCGATCGATGGCAAACAACACCCCACTGGTCCCGGCGCAAACAGTCGTGACCCGATCATTCAGCGGATCGACCACTTCAAACAGCGCATCCCCCTTCTCCACCCATTCACCCGAATCGCGCAAGAAACTGACGACCCCGTGATGCGGCGCGAACAGGTATTGGGTGCCTTCGAACGGCATGCCTTCACAGCATTCGCTCGGGGCCGCTGGCCAAGTACCTTTGATGAAACCCTGTTCGGCGAGGAACCCGAGAATCGCCTCGCAATTGGCTTGAGCCTGATCGACTCGCGTATCACCCATGCTGCCCAACTCCAGCGTCGTCGCCAGGTTTGCCGGCGGAATCTCGGCATCTGGGAAAGCCCTGGCCAGGCGCAACCACGGGGTGGAACACGACTCATCGAAAGAGCTGCCGCCAGAATCTTCGCAGAGCAACGCCACCCCAGCCTTCAAACGCGCCGCCAGGGATTGCCACTGAGACCAGTGTTGCGGCAAGGCATACAGATGAATCGCCGCGTCGAAATCACAATGCAGATCCAGGGTGATGTCGGCCTCACAGGCGTGGCGCAGCAGCAAGCGGTGCATGGCTTCAAGCTGCGAGGCCGGTGCCGGCAAGTCGTCGAGTACCTGGCCCATGGTCTGGCGAATCAGCGCAATGTTGGCCGCCGCATCACTGCCCAACCGATCGCCGATCAACTCGGCCACCGGTGCGCTGAGTTCGACGAAAGAGCGGTTGAAGTTCTTGCCACTGCCCAGCTCGAAGCGGCCCATGTGGCTGCCTTGCAGGTGCTGATCGAGGCCAATCGGATTGGCCACCGGGACCAGTTCAATCACGCCCTGCAACTGGCCCTGGGTTTCGAGTTCGGCCAGACGCTTTTTCAGTTCCCACGCCGTGCGCATGCCCGGCAGTTCATCCGCGTGCAGGCTGGCCTGGATGTAGACCTTGCGGGTGCCCGCGCCAAAACGAAACACGCTGAGGGTGCGTTCGGTGCCCAGGTGACTCCAGGGCAGTGAATGGTCGATGCGTTGCATGGAAACTCCTGAATATCTGAACGGCGAAAATCACCTGTGGGAGCGGCGGTGCGGCGATCCGACTTGCTCGCGAAAGCGGTTTTCCAGTGGAAAGTTTTTTGCCTGACACACCGCTTTCGCGAGCAAGCCCGCTCCCACAGGGATCTTATTTCAACAGAGAAAACGCATAAAAAAAGTGGCAACCGCGTCAACGGTTGCCACTTTTTTGAACGGCGTGATTACTGGCCGTAAACGTCAAAGTCGAAGTACTTGTCTTGCACTTGCTTGTACTTGCCGTTGGCGCGGATTTCGTTGATGGCGGTGTTGAATTTCTCTGCCAGGGCGGTATCGCCCTTGCGCACAGCAATACCGGCGCCGCCGCCGAAGTACTTGGCGTCTTCGTAGGTCGGGCCGACGAAAGCGAAGCCTTTACCGGCGTCGGTTTTCAGGAAACCGTCGTCCAGGTTGACCGAGTCGGCCAGCATCGCGTCGAGACGACCGGCGACCATGTCCAGGTTGGCTTCCTGCTGGGAGCCGTAGCGAACCAGATTGATACCGGCCGGCACCAGCACTTCAGTGGCGAAGCGGTCGTGGGTACTGGCGCGCAGCACACCGACTTTCTTGCCTTTGAGTTCGGTCAGCGGGTCTTTGATGTCGGTGCCTTCCTTCATCACGAAGCGCGCCGGGGTGTGGTAGTACTTGATGGTGAAGTCGACGTTCTTTTTGCGATCGTCGGTGATGGTCATGGACGACAGGATCGCGTCGATTTTCTTGACCTTCAGCGCCGGGATCAGGCCGTCGAATTCTTGCTCGACCCAGGTGCACTTCACTTTCATCTGCTCGCACAGTGCGTCGCCGATGTCCACGTCGAAGCCGGTGAGTTTGCCTTCAGGGGTTTTCATCGAGAATGGCGGATAACCGGCTTCGATACCGAGACGGATCGGCTTGGCGTCTTCGGCCACAGCCGTCAGAGACAACATCGACAGTGCCAGAGCACCGAACATCACTAGCTTCTTCATTTATAACTCCTGTGTGCGGAGGCTTTTATTGGCAGCTTTCGGTAGGTGAAGACCGAAGTGGCCGGCAGTCTAGAGCGGCTCAAGGAGGGCAAATTGTGTATAAGCGACAAATACTTATAGAAAAGCAGCCGACAGATTCAAGTCCCTTGAAGCGTGCGCCAAGCCGGTGCAAAGACTGTAGGACAAGCCCTTTTTTCAGACAAAACCTACAAGCAAAAACTACAAGAGAGTTCCTATGCCCACGTTGAACCTGATCCAGCACCACCCCGCCGAAGGTCCCGGCGCCATTGACACGTGGGCCGCGTCCCGAGGTTTGACCCTGAACGTGTTTCGCGCCGACCTCGGCCAGTTGCCGCCAGTCAGTGCCGCACCCGTGATCCTGTTGGGCGGGCCTTATGAATCCAACGCCGGGCCGGCCTGGCTGGAAGTTGAACGCCAGTGGTTGGCGGGCAGCCTGGATCAAGGCGCGGCGGTGTTTGCGATTTGTCTGGGGGCGCAGTTACTGGCGCTGAGCCTGGGCGGGAATGTGCGGCGGATGGATCGAACCGAAACCGGTTGGACGCCCGTAACCTTTATCGATGGCCAGACGTTGCAGGTGCTGGAATGGCACGAAGACGCCATCGACCTGCCGCCAAACGCGCAGTTGCTGGCCAGCAGTGATCAGTGCGAGCAGCAGATGTATCGCGTCGGGCCGACGCGGGTGGGTTTGCAGTTCCATCCGGAGTGGACGGCTGAATCGGTGGCAACGCTCAATGAACACTTTGGCGACGAGTCACCGCTGCCCCGGGGTCAACAGGACAGCGCCGCCTATGCAGCCGTGTTCGAGTGGTTGCAGGCGACGCTTGATGGGTGGTGGTCGACTTCGTCAGGCACACGCTAAACCTGAGGATGAGTACGCCTTTGTGGCGAGGGGGCTTGTCGGAACGCCGCATCGCCACAGTTGATCAGCGGTGTCTGGTAGTCAGCATTCACAGCCGATCACGGCACTCACTGACTGCTGCGCCCTCACACTCAACTCAAACCCTTCATCCAGCCACCCGGTCACCCCGCCGATCATTTCCTTGACCGGGTAACCCAGCGCCGCCAGTTTCACGGCAGCCTTGTTGGCGCCGTTGCAGTGGGGCCCGGCGCAATACACCACGAACACGCTGGTTTTCGGGTAGGCCGCCAGAGCTTCAGCGTTCAGCAGTCGCCCCGGAATATTGATCGCTCCCGGCACATGGCCACGCTCGAACGCGAGCGGGCCGCGCACGTCTACCAGGACAAAATCCACTTCGCCGGCCTGTTGGCTGCCGTGGACGTCGGAACAGTCGGTTTCGAAGGTCAGACGGTTGCTGAAATGCATCAGGGCGATGGCCGATGGGGCGGCGGGAATCTCGCGGACCAGGCTGGTCATGGGCTGTACTCCAAAGTCTCGGTGGGTGTGAGAAGACTTTATCCGCCCGACGCTTGCGGCTACAGTGGCGCACAAGACACTCACCGGGAACTTTCCGCCAAATGCAGCCCGCCCCTGGATTGGTCGCGATTCTGGCCTACGACGGCCTCTGTACGTTCGAGTTCGGCATCGCCGTGGAGATCTTCGGCCTGGCACGCCCGGAGTTCGACTTCCCTTGGTACGAGCACCGGATCGCCGCCGTTGATAGGGGCCCGATGCGCGCCATGGGCGGCATTCAGGTGCTGGCCGATGGCGGCATGGAACTGCTCGAGAACGCGCGGACCATCATCATTCCCGGCTGGCGTGATCGCAGCGCCCCGGTGCCTGAGGCGTTGATCGCGGCCCTGCGCCAGGCCCATGCGCGGGGTGCGCGGCTGCTGTCGATCTGCTCGGGGGTGTTTGTACTGGCAGCCACCGGTTTGCTCGACGGTCGCGGCGCCACCACGCACTGGCGTTACGCCGCTGAGTTGGCCGAGCGTTTTCCGAACATTCTGGTGGACCCGGACGTGCTCTATGTCGATTCAGGTCAACTGATCACCTCGGCCGGCAGCGCTGCCGGTATCGATGCCTGCCTGCACTTGGTGGCGCGGGACTTCGGTACGCAAGTGGCCAACTCGGTGGCGCGGCGGCTGGTGATGTCGCCGCAGCGCACCGGCGGTCAGGCGCAGTTCATTCCGACACCGGTCAGTCCTACGCCGCGTAGCGATTTGTCGCGCGTCATGCAGTGGGCACGCGAGCGTTTGCATGAACCGCTGGAGGTTCGCGAGCTGGCGAGTGAGGCGGCCATGAGTGAACGGACGTTTCTGCGCCGCTTCACTGAAGCCACCGGCATGCCGCCCAAAGCCTGGTTGCAACATGAGCGCCTGGGGCGGGCTCGGGAGCTGCTTGAGAGTACGAGCCAGAACACCGACCAGATTGCCCAGCGCTGCGGTTATCGCTCGGTGGAGAGTTTTCGGGTGGCGTTTCGTAGCGTGGTCGGGGTGCCGCCGTCGGTGTATCGGGAGCGGTTTGGGCGGGAGGTTAAAGCAATAATTTGAGGTGTGTTTGAGGGCCTCATCGCGAGCAGGCTCGCTCCCACATTAGACCGTGTCCGCCAATACAACTCGATCAACTGTGGGAGCGAGCCTGCTCGCGATGAGGCCAGCCCAGACACCAGTTTTCTCAAGGCTTACGCAACAGATACGTATCCATAATCCACCCATTCGCCAACCGGGCCGCCTTGCGCACTCGTTCAATCTCATCCGCCACCTCCCTGAGCTTGCCGCTGATCAAGATCTCATCCGGCGTCCCCAGGTAGGCCCCCCAGTAAATCTCTCCCACATTAGACCGTGTCCGCCAATACAACTCGGTCAACTGTGGGAGCGAGCCTGCTCGCGATGAGGCCAGCCCAGACACCAGTTTTCTCAAGGCTTACGCAACAGATACGTATCCATAATCCACCCATTGGCCAACCGGGCCGCCTTGCGCACTCGTTCAATCTCATCCGCCACCTCCCTGAGCTTGCCGCTGATCAGGATTTCATCCGGCGTCCCCAGGTAGGCCCCCCAGTAAATCTCCGTCTCCTGATCCGCCACCCGATGGTAGGAATCTTCTGCATCGAGCATCACCACCAGGCTGTCGGCATCGCTCACCTGCCCCGCCGCCAGCCGTCGGCCAGTGGTGATTTCAATCGAGCGGCCAATGCGGTTCAGCGGCACCTTATGTTGCGCCGCCAGCGCCTGAACACTGGTGATGCCGGGGATCACTTCAAATTCGAAGACACACCGGCCCGAGGCCAGAATCGCCTGCAAGATCCGGATCGTGCTGTCGTACAACGCCGGATCGCCCCACACCAGAAAACCGGCGCACTGCTCGTCAGTCATTTCCTCGCTGATCAACCGTTCGAACGTCCGCTGCTTGGCCAGGTTCAGGTCTTCCACGCTGGCCTTGTAGTCCACATCACCGCGTTCACGCTCCGGGCTGTGGGCTTCAACGAAGCGGTAGTCGCGATCGGTGATGTAGCGCTCGCAGATCTCGCGGCGCAGGTCGATCAGTTTGTCTTTGCTTTGGCCCTTGTCCATGAGAAAAAACACGTCGACAAGGTTCAGCGCTTTCACGGCCTGCATCGTGATGTAGTCGGGGTTGCCGGCGCCGATGCCGATGACCAGAAGTTTTTTCATCAACGTGTTCCCTCAGGGTCCGTGCCCAGCAAGCGTAAGCGCCAGCGGCCGTTAAAGCGCAACTCAACGGCCGACAGCGGTTCAACATCGATCAGGTTGAACGCTGTGCCTTGCAGCACCTGCGTCAGCGCGGCGCGAATCACAAATGGATGGGTGATGGCAACGATGTGTCCCGGAGTGGCCTCCAGCGTTTTCAGCCAAGCGGTCACCCGCTCACCGAGTTGCACCACCGACTCGCCACCGTGGGGCGCCGAATTCGGATCATCGAGCCAGATTTGTAGCGCGTGGGCTGAGGATTTTTGCAGATCGTCGATCCGCGCGCCTTTCCAGTGCCCGAAATCGCAATCCCTTAATGCCTCGACAATCTCCACGTCACTGCCGAACAACTCGGCGGTTTGCCGGGTTCGCAGTTCAGGTCCACACACCAGTCGCGGCGTCCCCTTGAACTGAGCACGACGCGATCCCCTTGCCGATTGCCAAACCATTTCTATTGGCTCATTCGTAGGAAAACACGCCAATTTTTGTGCGACGGTTCGAGCGTGGCACATCAAAGTCAAACGGGTTGCCTGCACGAAGGATCACTCTGTCGATGGAATGGAAAACGGCTACACGCCGCAAACAATTGGCCAATTGTGCCGCAAGAAGCGCGATCCAGGGCGTTTCGTTTGTTCTGGCAAACACAGGTTCCAATCCACACCCACCTGAAAAAATCAGCGATATCCGACACCACTATGGGCGATGGCCTACAAGCTCTGTCGACTTCCATGTAGCCCAAGGCCCACGGGGTTTTTGCCCTGTTTTGGGGCTTTAAAAAACCATCGAAAAATTCACTAGACATGTTGAGTCCGCTACATAAATACTGTTTTAGCAATTTATGAAATGAAACCGACATATCCATCCAGCAGGAGCCCGGATGCCTTCTCTCAGAGACCTGATCACCGATCCCGGCCTGGACCTTACGCCGTCGGAACGCAAAGTCACCCGTGCCTTGCTGGACCAGTATCCGCGTAACGGACTGGGCCCGATGTCACGTTTGGCCGAACATGCCGGTGTCAGCGATCCCACCATCGTGCGACTGGTCAAAAAACTGGGTTTCAGCGGTTATGCCGATTTCCAGGATGCCCTGCTCAGCGACATGGACCACCGCCTCCGCTCCCCCAGCACCCTGTTGCAACCTCGCTCCAATCTTCAGAAAGGCGACGTCTGGAGCCAATATCTGGCGCACAGCCATCGAGCGCTGGTGGACACCCATGCGCTGACCCAACCCGAAGATGTGCGAATTCTGGTGGAATGGCTGCTCGACACCCGCCATCAGGTGCATTGCTTCGGCGGGCGCTTCAGCAGTTTCCTCGCCAGTTATTTACTCAATCACCTGCGCTTGCTGCGTCCAGGCTGTTTCGCCCTGGAAGACAACGCGCAACTGCCCGACCGTTTGTTCGACGTGCAACGTCAGGACATGGTGCTGGTGTTCGACTATCGCCGCTATCAGTCACAGGCCCTGCGCGTGGCCAATGCGGCGAAAAGTCGCTATGCACGCGTGGTGTTGTTTACCGACATCTATGCTTCACCGTTGCGGGAAATGGCCGACCTGATCATCAGTGCGCCAGTGGAATCGGTGTCGGCCTTCGACACCCTGGTTCCGGCGCTGGCCCAGGTCGAGGCGCTGATCGCCTGCCTGACCCTGCGCAGTCCGGACCTGGCCGATCGCCTGGAAGGCATCGACGCCCTGCGGACCGACTTCGACACCCACCTGCTGGAGGAAAAATAAGGATGTTCAAGCTCCCCCACCACTCACCTCGGGATTTGCCATTCGTCACCGATCACACCGCGCTGTTGCTGGTGGACATGCAACGCGCCTGGCTTGAGCCGCAGTTCGACCCGCACCTCAACGGACCGGACGCCGAGTACTTCCTGACCCGCACCCACATGCAGGTGGTGCCCAATCAACGCCGGCTGCTCAGCGCCTTTCGCAGCGCCCGGCAAAACGTGCTGCACACGATCATCGAAAGCCTCACCGCCGATGGCCGCGACCGCTCGCTGGACCACAAGCTCTCGGACATGCACTTGCCCAAAGGCAGCCCGCCTGCGCGGATCATTGACGACCTGACCCCGGCAGAAAACGAAATCGTGCTGCCCAAGACCTCGTCCGGAGTCTTCAACTCCACCAACATCGACTACGTGCTGCGCAACCTCGGCACGCGGCATCTGATCATCGCCGGCATCGTCACCGACCAGTGCGTGGACATGGCCGTGCGTGACGCCGCCGACCGCGGTTATCTGGTGACGCTGGTGGAAGATGCCTGCGCGACTTACACACCCGAGCGGCATCAGGCCTGCCTGAATGCAATCAGGGGTTACTGCTGGATTACCGACACCCAGACCGTGCTCGGCCGGTTGCAGGAGATGCAGGCATGAGTGAGCGTCTGCTGCCACTGCCCATGACCACCCTCGTTACCACCGACCTGATCGGCGTGACGCGTGGACGCTCCTTTCCCACGGACGAACTCGAGCATTATCAAAGGATGGGGTGTGGCTGGGTGCCGGCCAACAGCGCGCTGACCCCGCAAGACATCATCGCCTACGCCAACCCGTGGGGTGCTTATGGCGATTTGCGGCTGATGCCTGATCTGCACAGCCGAGTGACGGTCAGTAACGGCCCGGATGCCAATGCGCCGGCGCTGGATTTTATGCACAGTGACATTTGCGAAACCGATGGCCGCCCGTGGGGTGCCTGCCCGCGTACGGTGTTGCGCAATGAGGTAGAACGTTATCGCGCCGAGTTGGGCTTGCAGGTCAACGCAGCGTTCGAGCATGAATTCAACTTGAACACCGGCGACATTGAACACCTGGCGTTTTCCCTGCAAGCCCAGCGTCAGGGTGCCGAATTTGGCGGTTGGCTGCTCAGCGCCCTGCGTGCCGCTGGCGTCGAGCCGGAAATGTTCCTGCCCGAGTACGGCAAGCATCAATACGAAATCACCTGTCGCCCGACCCTTGGGGTGGCCGCTGCCGACCGCGCGGTGAACGTGCGTGAAATCACCCGCGAGATCGCCCGGCAGATGGGCCTGGCGTTGAGCTTCGCGCCCAAGACCTCGGAGCATGCGGTGTGCAACGGCGTGCACCTGCACGTCAGCCTGCTGGACCTGGCTGGCCAGCCAGTAATGTACGACGCCGGCACCACCAATGGCTTGTCGACCCTCGGCCAGCACTGGGCCGCCGGCATCCTGCATTACCTGCCCGCGCTTTGTGCGTTTACCGCGCCGACGCCGGTGTCCTACGAGCGTTTGCAGCCCCATCACTGGAGCGCGTCCTACGCGTGCCTCGGGCAACGCAACCGCGAAGCGGCGCTGCGAATCTGCCCGACGACAAGCCTTGGCGGCAAAACGGTGGCGTCGCAATACAACCTGGAATTTCGCGCCATGGACGCCACGTCCTCGCCGCACCTGGCCATGGCCGCGCTGCTGATTGCCGGCCGGCTGGGCATCGAACAACGCCTGGCTCTAAACGCAATCACCGATGAAGTCCCCGACGCCCTGAACGAAGAACAACGCCAGGCGCGCGGCATCGTCGCCCTGCCCGCGTCCCTTGCCCAGGCCCTGGATTGCCTGCGCAACAGCGAGGCACTGATTGAAGCCCTGCCGAGCGCGTTGCTGGACACCTACTTCGCCCTTAAAGCCGAGGAACTGACGCTGACGGAACAGCTGTCGCCCGCCGAACGCTGTGAGCACTATGCGCGCCTGTACTGAATCGGCTGAGCTCGGTCTTTACACCGGGCCCGCGTACACCCTGAGTCGGGAAGACTCCGATCACCCGTTGATTCTGGTGTGTGAACACGCCAGCCGTTTTATTCCGGCCGGGTTGAATGACCTGGGCCTGAGTCACGAGGCGGCCCGTGAGCACATCGCCTGGGACATCGGCGCCCTGGCGCTGGCCGAGGGCTTGTCCCGCGCATTGGGCGCAACCCTGTTGGCGGCCAATTATTCGCGCCTGTTGGTCGACCTCAACCGACCGCGCCAGGCCCCGGACAGCATTCCGGTGCAGAGCGAGATTTATCAGGTGCCGGGGAATCGGGACCTGGACGAGGCCACCCGCGAGTACCGTCGGCAATCCCTGTTCGAACCGTTTCACTCGCGTCTGACAGACTTGATCGACGAACGTATCGCTCAAGGCCGGCCGGTGCGGGTGGTGGGGATTCACAGCTTCACGCCGATCTATCACGGCCAGCCCCGGGCACTGGAAGTCGGCGTGTTGTTTGGCGAGGGCGGGAAATATGCCCAGCGTTTGATCGATGGCTTGAGCCAGCATCCATTGAAGGTTGCCGGTAATGAGCCGTACAAAATCAACCCGCTGGGCGACATGACCGTGCCGGTCCACGGTGATGCACGAGGCCTTGAATCAGTGTTGATCGAGGTGCGCAACGACCTGCTGCGCACGCCTGAAGGCGTCAATCGCTTTACCGACTACCTGGCGCCGCTGTTGTAAAGGAATCGCTTCAAACTCGCAGCGTGTAGCTGCGTTCATATCAAGGAGAACGGCTTCATGGAAATAGAAGAATTCGGCTACAAGCAAGAGTTGAAACGCAGCCTGTCACTGACCGACCTGGTGGTGTACGGGATGATCTTCATGATCCCCATCGCACCGTTCGGTGTTTATGGCTACGTCAACGCCGAGGCGCCAGGGCTGGTACCGCTGGCCTACATCATCGGCATGGTGGCGATGCTCTTCACGGCCCTCAGTTACGGCAGCATGGCTCGGGCCTTTCCGATTGCCGGTTCGGTTTATTCCTACGCGCAACGGGGCCTGAACCAGCACGTAGGGTTTATCGCCGGCTGGCTGATGCTCCTTGATTACCTGCTGATTCCGCCGCTGCTGTATGTGTACGCAGCCATGGCCCTGAATCATTTGTACCCGGACATTCCGAAGGTCGGTTTCATCCTGGCCTTCCTGGTCAGCGCGACCTTCGTCAACTTGCGGGGCATCACCTTCACCGCGCGAATGAACATCATCTTCCTGCTGGCGCAACTGGTGGTGCTGGGGATCTTCCTGTTCTACGCCTGGAACGCGCTGCACAGTGGTGGCGGTAACGGTCAGCTGACACTGGCGCCGTTGTTCAACCCCGAGACATTCAACTTCGCCCTGCTGATGCAAGCGGTGTCGATTGCTGTGCTGTCGTTCCTCGGTTTCGATGCGATTTCCACCCTCGCCGAAGAGATCAAGGGTGACCCGGGCCGCAGCGTCGGCAAGGCCGCGCTGATCACGCTGGTGGTCATGGGCGTGATCTTCGTCGTGCAGACCTGGATTGCGACGGATCTGGCGGCCGGCATGGGTTTCAAATCGGCTGACACGGCTTTTTATGAAATCGCTGAACTCGCGGCCGGCAGCTGGCTGGCCACCCTGACCGCCGTGGCGACGGCGCTGGCCTGGGGTGTTGCGGTGGCAATCACCTCTCAAGCAGCGGTGTCTCGTCTACTGTTCGGCATGGCCCGGGACGGCAAGCTGCCAAAGGTACTGGCCAAGGTTCATCCCAAACACAATACGCCGTACTTGAGCATTTACCTGGTGGCCGTGCTGTCGCTGGTGATCTGCTACCTGTTCATCAACTCGGTGGACACCCTCACCTCGCTGGTGAACTTCGGCGCACTGAGCGGTTTCATGTTGCTGCACCTGACGGTCATCAACTACTACTGGCGTCGGCAGAAATCCGGCCAGGTGATCCGTCACCTGATCTGCCCGGTGATCGGCTTCATCATCGTCGCGGCCATCATGTACAACATGGGCGTCGACGCACAGAAACTCGGCCTGATCTGGATTGCCCTGGGCCTGGTCTACCTGTTTGTACTCAACAAACTGGGCACCCGTGCGGTACTGCCCGACCCAAGCAATGGCTGACAAGGAAAAGAGCGACGTCTGACAAAAATTCAGGCGACCGCCGATTGAACGCGTGGAAACCGACAGTGATAGTCAGGTTCGGTGCCAACCACCGAACCCTTTGATACAGGAGTGCATCCATGCTGGTCTTACGCCCAGTCGAGTTAACCGACCTGCCCCAGTTGCAGCAACTGGCGCGCGACAGTCTGGTAGGCGTCACGTCCTTGCCGGACGACACCGAATGCCTGCGCGAGAAGATTCTCGACTCCTGCGCCTCATTCGAAAAAAACGTTGAGGGGCATGGCCCGGAGAACTACTTCTTCGTGCTGGAAGATCTGACCCGAGAACGCTTGGTGGGCTGCTCGGAGATCCTTGCCACCGCCGGTTTCAGCGAGCCGTTCTACAGTCTGCGCAACCGGCATTTCACCAGCGCCTCGCGGGAGCTGAACATCGAGCACGGCGTGCCCGCGCTGTCGTTGTGCCACGACCTCAGCGGCCATACCTTGCTGCGGGGTTTTCATATTGACGCAGCGCTGGTGCGCACACGGTTTTCAGAGTTGCTGTCCCGGGCGCGGCTATTGTTCATCGCCGCCCACTCACAGCGATTTTCCGAAGCCGTCATCACCGAGATCGTTGGCTTCAGCAGCGACGAAGGGCACTCGCCATTCTGGGATGCGGTGGGCAAGCATTTCTTCGACCTGCCCTATGTCGAGGCCGAACGACTTTGCGGCCTGGAAAGCCGAACCTTCCTCGCCGAACTGATGCCGCAATACCCAATCTACGTCCCGATGCTGCCCCAGGCGGCGCAGGACTGCATCGGCCGCATCCACCCCGATGGCCAGGAGGCGTTCGATATCCTCGAGCGCGAAGGCTTCGAAACCAACAGCTACATCGACCTGTTCGACGGCGGTCCGACGTTGTATGCGCGCACTCCCGGCATCCGTTCCATCGCCCAGAGCCAGACCGGCACGGCGAAACCGGGTGCGTCCATTGATGCCCGTGGCAGCTATCTGGTGAGCAACGATTCGCTGAAGGACTATCGCGCTATCGTCGCCGATCTGGATTACCAGGCCGGGCAACCTGTGGGGTTGAGCGCCGAGATGTGCGCCGCCCTGAACGTGACCGAAGGCAGCCCGATCCGGCTGATCGCCCTGTGAGCATCACCCGGCCCCGCGCCCAACGACAGCGCCCGAGCGGGCGTGCAGAAGGAGTTGCATCATGATTGTCCGCCCGGTTCACGTCACCGACCTGCCCGCCTTGCTGAACCTGGTGCACCAGGCCGGCCCCGGCTTCACCACCCTGCCAGCCAACGAGGAACGCCTGGCCCACCGGGTACGCTGGGCCCAACGAACCTTCGCCGAACAGGTCGAACGCGCCGATGCCGATTACCTCTTCGTGCTCGAAGACGACGATCAGCAACTGGTGGGCGTCAGTGCTCTGGTGGGCGCCGTGGGCCTGCGCGAGCCCTGGTACAACTACCGGGTCGGGCTCACGGTCAGTTCGTCACCGGACCTGGGTATCCGGCGACAGATTCCGACGTTGTTCCTGAACAATGAAATGACCGGCCAATCGGAGATTTGCTCGCTGTTTCTGCGACCCGATCAACGCCAGGGCAGTAACGGTCGATTGCTGTCGTTGGGGCGTTTGTTGTTTGTGGCCGAGTTTCCGCACCTGTTCGGCGACAAACTCATCGCCGAATTGCGTGGCAGCGCCGACGAACAAGGCTGTTCACCGTTCTGGGACAGCCTGGGCCGGCACTTCTTCAAGATGGATTTCAGCCACGCCGATCACTTGTCGGGGCTGGGCAGCAAGTCGTTCATCGCTGAACTGATGCCACGCCAACCGCTCTACACCTGCCTGCTCACTGAACAGGCCCAGGCCGTGATCGGCAAGGCACACCCGAACACCGAACCGGCCCTGAAAATCCTCACCGCCGAAGGCTTTGCCCATAAGGGTTACATCGACATCTTCGACGCCGGCCCGGTGATTGAAGCCCCGGTCTCGAATATCCGCACCGTGCGTGACAGCCAACCGCTGGTGCTGGCCATCGGCACACCCGACGAGGAGGCCCCGGTGTGGCTGATCCATAACCGTCGCCTGGAAAACTGCCGCATCACCGCCGCCCAGGCCAGACAGGTGGGCAACAGCCTGATCGTCGACCGCCTCACCGCCAAACGCCTGCAACTGCAACCCGGCAACTCGGTGCGCGCTGTGCCACTGCTCAATCAACAGCCGCAGGCTGTTGCGGCGTGACCGACGGTTGCCCATCCGCCTCTGCAAATTCGTCATCATCCTTCCCCCGCTCGCGTGATAGCCTTTTGTTCCTTCGGCGTTGACACTTTTGCTCAAGCCCTTCCATTCCCATTGCAGTGGTGGAACTCATATGTCCAGGCTTTCTCATCAAGATTTGCGCCGTAACTTTCGCGAGCTGTTCGCCTCCAACACCTGCTATCACACGGCGTCTGTCTTCGACCCGATGTCGGCCCGCATTGCCGCTGATCTGGGTTTTGAAGTGGGGATCCTGGGCGGTTCAGTCGCATCGTTGCAGGTACTGGGCGCCCCCGACTTTGCCTTGATCACCCTCAGCGAGTTTGCCGAGCAGGCCACTCGCATTGGCCGTGTTGCCCAATTGCCGGTCATCGCCGACGCCGACCACGGCTACGGCAACGCGCTGAACGTGATGCGCACCATCGTCGAACTCGAACGCGCCGGTGTGGCCGCCCTGACCATCGAAGACACGTTGCTGCCCGCCCAGTTCGGCCGCAAGTCCACCGACCTGATCGGGGTGGCGGAAGGCGCCGGCAAGATTCGTGCGGCACTGGAAGCCCGGGTCGATTCGGAAATGGCAATCATCGCCCGCACCAACGCCGGGATCCTGCCGGTGCAGGAAGTCATCAGCCGTACCTGTCATTACCAGCAGGCCGGTGCGGACGGGATTTGCATGGTGGGCGTGCGAGACTTCGACCACCTCGAACAAATCGCCGAGCACCTGAGCGTGCCGCTGATGCTGGTCACCTACGGCAACCCGTTGCTGCGCGACGACAAACGCCTGGCCGAACTGGGTGTGCGGGTCACCATCGATGGTCACGGCGCCTACTTCGCCGCGATCAAGGCCACGTATGACAGCCTGCGGGAACAACGGCAGTTCTTTACTCAGGCGTCGGACCTGAATGCAACGGAGTTGACCCACACCTATACGCAGCCTGAGGAATACATCCGTTGGGCGGAAGAGTTCATGAGCGTCAAGGAGTAGCGGTTCAGCAGATGTCGAAGTAGTGACTGCAATGGCCCCTTCGCGAGCAGGCTCGCTCCCACAGGGATTTGGGGTGAACACAAGATTCGTGAACACCGCCAATCCAATGTGGGAGCGAGCCTGCTCGCGATAGCGTCAGATGCCACACCACTAAACTACGGTCTTGAACTCCCGCTCCCGCTGCAACGCCCGCGCCTGAACCACATTCAGCATCGCGCAGCCTTCGCGCATCAGCAGATGAACCGCCCGGGTAACGCGAGTCAGATCGCAATCGGAAATGTCCTTGAGGTTCAGGCTGGTCAAGGTATCCGCCAGATCGCGAACCACGGTGAAGCGATGCGCAGCGCAAGCGGCGATGTCGCTGAGTTCTTTGTGAGTGTTGATGAAGAGCACCGGGGTCTCGGCGTCGTAGGTGTCGATGGGGAGGTAACGGGGCATGACTTGGTCGAACATGGGTGTAACTCCAAATAGAGCAACCACCGTTCGCGGCCAAGCGAATTAGGTGGCAGCTGTGTGCGGGTTGGCCGACCGGCACACCCTAAATCCGGCACACCCCCGAAGGTGTCCCGCGCACAGCTGCCATAACACGATGTTCAGACTTAAAAAGGTCCAAACAATGACACTGATGCGTTTGGGGTGACCGACCGGCCAAGGTCGTTCGCGGTGTTTTCCGCGAGCCCAAACTATAGGGGTCGAAGCCGAAACGCGGCAACAGGGTACGTTGTAGGAAACGTCTTGGAAAGTTGTGCGCCACAAGTTGATCGTTCCCACGCTCTGCGTGGGAATGCAGCCCGGGACGCTCCGCGTCCCATCCAAAGCCGAACGCGGAGCGTCCGTTGAGGCATTCCCACGCGGGAGCGAGGGAACGATCAGCGGTGAGATTAGCGTTTGGCCAACTCCATAATCATCCGCGACAACAAGTAAATCCGCGGCGCCACACTCTCTACCTCCGCGTAATTCTCTGGCGTATTGATCGTTCCCACGCTCTGCGTGGGAATGCAGCCCGGGACGCTCCGCGTCCCATCCAAAGCCGAACGCAGAGCGTCCGTTGAGGCATTCCCACGCGGGAGCGTGGGAACGATCAGCGGTGAGATTAGCGTTTGGCCAACTCCATAATCATCCGCGACAACAAGTAAATCCGCGGCGCCACACTCTCTACCTCCGCGTAATTCTCTGGCGTATTGATCGTTCCCACGCTCT
>Ga0255334_1000680_pt1 | contig 22959 bp, 28 predicted proteins | sample EtOH5_35cm_T3_12_FD_202080 | JGI IMG/M metagenome (GOLD analysis project Ga0255334, IMG submission 202080) | Sandy soil microbial communities from University of British Columbia, Vancouver, Canada - EtOH5_35cm_T3_129 | ecosystem: Engineered > Artificial ecosystem > Sand microcosm > Unclassified ... | reverse complement strand
GACCTGGGCCAATGGGATCTGCCCGCCGCGCGCAAACGAAATGGAGGACCAGGACGATGAACAGCAAGGGGAAGGCAGAGACTGCATCCCGCGACAAAAACGTTTCTGGCGCTGTGCGGATTGCGGATCGAGTCCGCCAGAATTCTGGCGGAGGAGGAACTCGCGCAGTTTCGTTCGTCGCCCTCGTCCTCCTAGTTGTCTCGCTGGCCGGCTGCGGCGGCAAGAATTCCGGCGCGAACCCCGACACGCAGCCGAAGTATCCGCTGCACTGGCTGGCGCGCGATGTGAGCGTGGGCGAGGGCGCGTTCCTGGAAAAGGCCAAAGAGCACCACGGCGACGAGTGCCGTTCGCTGTGCACGCTCGAAACGATCAAGGACCAAAACTTCTGCGTCGGCCTTTGCAATGCGATCAAGGCCGCCGGCGAGCAGCACCGCCTGCTGAACGTCGCCATCGACGCGGTGTGCACCGGACCAGGCTGGCGCGAAGGCACTGCGCCATGCCGCCTGGATGAAGATCCCGCGGCCCGCGCCGCGCGCGAAGCCGAACTCCAGAAGCGGCTCACTGAATTTCAGGGCGCGATGGACGCGCTCAAGAGAGCAGGAGGCGGCCAATGAATCCAGCCCTGATTCCCGTCCTGATCCAGATTGCGCTGCAGGCGTTCCGCCTGGTGGCGGCGCGCACGAAGTCGAAGCTGGACGACCAGATCGCCGAGGGACTGGACCGCTCGCTGAACGTTCTGCTCTCGCGGCCGCAGATCGATGCGTGGGCCATCGCCAACATGCTGCTGGCCACGGCGCGCTACTACGCGGAGACCACCGCGCGCACCGGCGACGACAAACTCGCCGCGGAATTCCAGGCCGTGGCCGCCGCGCTGGAGCCGGTGATCGGCAATGAAGTGTGGGCCGCGCAGCTCCGCGACGTGGTGATCGACTGGCCGTATCTCGATGCCCCCGGCGTGGCGAAGACGTAGGCGCTGGTAGCACAGGCTCGTAGCCTGTGCAAGGTTCTCAGAAGTCGGGAGGTTCGTGGCCCATGAAGTGCATCGTCACGCTGAAAACGGGGGAAAAGTTCGAGGTTGAAAGCCTGGTGATTGCCATGCACGGATCTTGGGGCATTGCCGACTTCCAGCGCAAGACGCAAGAAGGCGCGAGCGGCTGGGGCGGTCCGCTTTCCATGATCCAGTCCATCGAGGTGAAGGAGGAGGACTGACATGCGTTGGCTCGAAGGCTACAAGACGAAGATCGGCGCGGCGGTGCTGGTGCTGGCCGGCGTCGCGGGCTTCTGGCTCGGTCTGTTGAATGCAGCCGAGGCCGTGGTGGTGATCGGGCTGGGGCTCACCGCGTTCGGCCTGGGCGACAAAGCCGACCGCTATGCGAATTTGCTGCTCGAAGTTGTCGAACGCGCGAAAGAGAAGACTGCGGCCGGCAAGGATGCCGGCGCTACTCCCGCGGCACCGCCCGCGGACACGCGCAAAACTTCGGGAGGCGCCTTCACTCGATGAGCGTGGTCGACGAGCTGAAGAAGCCGGACGTGGCGGGCAGCTTCAAGCGCCTGGCAGTGATGTGCGTTTCCGGCAGCGCCGGCGTCACCGCGGTGCTGGTGCTGGCCGACGTGATCCGCCAGCAGCCGCAGATCGTTGTCGAAGTCCTGAAGAGCTGGGGCCCAGGTTTCGGCCTCCCGGCGGTGCTGGGCGCTCTGCTGATCTGGCGCATCGATAAGCGCGCCGGCGAATTCGTGGGCGCGCTCAAGGACCTGGCCACATCGCACAGCGGCCTGCAGGGCTCCGTGGAAGCGCTGGCAGAAAAGGACGACCGCGAGGCGCAGGCCACCAAAGCGGCCATCGGATTCGTCGCCCAGCAGAACGAAGAAATCTTGAAGCTCATCCACGAGAGGCTGCCAAAACCATGATGATGAGCGTGACCCCAGCCCAGATCCGGCGATTGCGCGGCGTGGTGCTGAAGCTCGTGGGCATGCAACACGCCAATCAACGGCACCGCTACGACGATTACTCACTGCTGGAAACGCTGGAGCGGCTGCATTTTCCCGCGCACCTCAATCTGGTGCGCACGATTGTGCAGGACCTGATCGAGCGCCAGTGCTTGACCGCAGAGCAAGTGAGGGACCGGCGCGCCGGAGAAGTGGCCATCTACAAAATTCAGATCACGCCGCGCGGCCGCGACATCCTGGAAGGAACTATTGCCGACGCGGGTATCGCCGTGGACGTGGAATGAATGAAGGGCGAGCACAAGCCGGGCTATCGCAGGCCGCGCAAGGGCGAGAAGCGCGCGGTGGATCAGCCGTTCAAGCTCGACCGCCTGCCGCAGGAAGTGCGCGACGCGATCCTGACGGCGCGCAACCAGGACGGGAAGACGTGGGAAGAGACAGCGGAGATCGCCTCGAAGGTTGCCGGGCGGCCCATCTCAGCCACCTCGGTGCGTCGCTGGTACGACGTGCGCGTGGCGCAGGTGAATGCCGAGGTGATGAAAGAGGCGGAAGCGTCGCGGGTGATCGCCGCGGAGTTCGCCGCGATGGGCTTCGAGAAATTGCCCGCGGCCACCATGAACGCGCTCTCCGGCGAAGTCTTCAACATCGCCAAGGCCAAGAACTCCGCCGAGCGCCAGGCCGCGCTCTCCAACCTGGCGTTCCTGCTCTCGAAGATGATCACCGCCGAGGCGGGCAGGGACAAGTTGGAAATCGAGAAGCGCAAGGTGAAGCTCGCGGAGCAGAAGCTCGACGCGGTGCGCGCGAAGCTCAGCGGCGTGAAGGACGCGGTGGCCGGCGGGAAGAAGAAGGTATCGCGCGAGGAGCTGGCCAAGAAGCTGGATGAGATCTATGGCCTCACCAAAACCAACGCGTGACGTTTACATGGGGCTCGACATCGCCAGTGGCCCGGACCACGCAGTCGCAGTCTGGCCGCGAGGCCTTGGAAAGACCGTGAGGATGCGGCGGCTGAGGCAGGAGTTGGAAAGAAAGGGAGTCACGGTAATCGAAATTGGGCGCGAAAAACCCAACTCGTAAGGATGCCGGAGCCGCGGCGCTCGTCCCGCTGTATGAATACCAGCGGCACGGCGCGATGGACGAGGCGCTGTTTTGCTTCTACGCGTGGGCGCGGCAGACCGGCAAGGACTTCACCATCTCCCTGAAGCACACGCGCCGGCGCGTGCGCTTGGGCGGCGACAGCTACTGCATCTGCCCCAGCGAGCGCCAATCGTTGCAGGCCATCGAGAAGGTGCGCATGCACGCGGCCGGGCTGCAGGCGGCCGTGGATTATGACGAGCTCGATTGGCCCGGCGTCGATGGGCTGGTGAAGCAGGTGGTGTTCAAGGAAAACCGCGCGCGCTTCCTGGCGTTCCCCGGGAATCCAGAAACGGTGCGCGGCTTCAGCGGCGACACCTGGCTGAACGAATACGCGTTCTTCAAAAACTCCCTGGCAATGTGGCGCGCCGCGCTGGCCATTGTGAGCCGCGGCTACCTGATGGACGTCAGCTCCACGCCCAACGGCCAGCAGGGCCAGTTCTGCGAGATCGCCAAGCTCGTGGGCGTGCCGATGGAAGGCGGGCGCATGCCGCACCTGCGCTGGACCGCGAAGGGCTGGTCGGTGCACCGCATCACGATCTATGACGCGGTGCAACAGGGCTGCCCCATCAATATCGAGACGCTCCGCCAGGCCATGAACGACGAAGATTCCTGGCTGCAAGAAGAGGAGCTGCACTTCCTGGCCGATGCCGAGAACTTCATCCCTATGGAGCTGATCATCGCCGCGGAGCACTCCGACGCGACGATGGCGCTGCCGCAGAACTTCGTCGCGCAGGGCGACCTCTACCTTGGCGGCGACATCGGCCGCAAGAAGGACCGCACCGTCTTCTGGCTGAAGGAAAAGCTGGGCGACGTGAAATGGACGCGCGCCATGTGGATTCTGGAGCGCACGCCATTCCACGCGCAGTGGGCGCTGCTCGATTCGATTCTCGGGATGCCGCGCATGCGCCGCGCCGCGCTCGACGCTTCGGGCCTGGGCATGCAGCTCGCCGAAGAAGCGGTGCGCAAGTATGGCGCGCTGGTCGAAGGTGTGACCTTCAACCTGGAAAACAAAGAGCGCATGGCCACGCTGCAGAAGAAGGAACTCGAGGAGCGCCGCGAGCGCATTCCTTCTGCCGCGGCAATTCGCCGGTCGTTCAATGCCGTGAAGCGTTACACCTCGCCCACCGGGCACTTCCGCTTCGACGCCGAGCGCACCGATGCCGGCCACGCCGATGAATTCTGGGCTTCCGCCCTGGCCACCGCCGCGGCGAGCGGTGCGCAGGTCAGCGTGGAGTGCCAGACGCGGGACGTGGGGCAGAGGATGGGCATGCAGGCGCGCGGCTGGAGCGGCGAAGCGAGTGCGATTGCGGCGAGGGGCTACTGAGAATGCGTGAAGATTTCACCGCAGAGGACACAGAGGGCGCAGAGAACTGATGGCCAGCACTCCACAAAACGTGACGCCGATTGCCAGCCCGCCAACCGTGGAGCTGGTGACCAAGATGATTCTGACCGTCACCGGGCTGAATGCGCAGGCCTTCAGTGGCGCGCAGAATCCTTCCACCATCTACCGGCAGATGGTGGCCAACTACCCCACCGTCTATCCCTACTACCGCGAAGTGGAGGAGAAGGACACGGCCATCAGCGCCGCGCTCGATACCCGCAAGCTGCTGGTGCGCTCGCGCGATGCGCGCGTGCAGGCTGCGGACCCCAACAACGGCCAGGCGCGGCTCTATGCCGATGCGCTGGCCGCGTTCCTGGACTCCATCCCGCGCTTCAAGTTCGCGCGTTGGGAGCTGCTCGATGCTCCGGCCTACGGCGTGAGCGTGACGGAGATCCTGTGGTCCATGGACGCTGGCGGAATCCGCGCGCGGATTATCGGCCGGCCGCAGGAGCTTTTCAGCTTTGGCCGGCTGACGGAGCCACAGACCGGCGAGCTCAGGCTGGCCACGTTTCCCGGCGGCGAAGGCCAGGCGGTTCCGCTCAACAAATTCCTGGTGAACACCTACAAGCCGCGGCACGGCGATCGCCGCGGCCTGCCGCTGCTGCGCCGGCTCTACTGGCCGTCGTGGTTCAAGCGCAACGCGCTGCGCATCATGCTCAAGTATCTGGAAAAGGGCGACGGCACGGTGGTGGTGAAGTATCCGACGAACGCCAGCGATGATGACAAGGACAAGGCGCTCGAGGCGGCGTTCGCCATTGCCCAGGAGATCGCCTCAGCGGTCCCGGAAACCTTCTCGCTGCTCGAGGGCAGCGGGCTCACCACGCAGCGCGGCCGCACGGGCACGGACTTCAAGGACATGTTCACCTACTTCGACGACGAGATGACGCGGATGGTCCTGGGCCAGACGCAGACCACACGAGTGGGCGAAGGCGGCTCGGGCACGCAGGCGCTGGGCCGCGTCCACGAAAACCTGATGTGGGAGCTGGTGCGCGACGATGCCGAAGACGAAGAGTTCGTAATCAACGAGCAGCTCGCCGGGCCCTGGCTCACCTGGACCTTCGGCCCGCAGGCGCTGGACCGCGCTGTGCGGCCCTGGTGGACGGTGGACAAGGAGCCGCCCAAGGACCGCGTGCAGGAGCTGGACATCCTGGCGCGCGCCCGCAACCTGGGCGCGTCACGCATCCCCGAAGAGGAAGTTTATTTGCGCGGCGGGATTCGCCAGGCCGAAGGCGACGAGGCCAGATTGCCGCCGCCCATGATTTCGCCGGACCTGGTACCGCCCACACAGGAGATCCCTGAAGGATGATCGGTTCATCGCATCATCGGACCATCGGGTCATTTGCGGAATCGAAAACCGCAATCGCCCGAAGCCTGCCGGAAAGCAGACCCGTGCGCGCGGCCAGGAAGCAGACCGTGGACTTCCAAATGGATTTCCAAAAGCTGCGCGATGCGGGGATGGTGGAGACGATCCTCTTCCTGCGCGCGATCCGCGCTCAGGTGCTGCGCGCCGCGCGGGAAGCGTTCCGCGGCGGCCATCAGGAGGCCTTCGGTTTCCCGGTTAGCGAGCAGCACCTGCGCGAACACGTTGCGCGCATGGCGCGAGTGCTGGCTTCCACGCGCATCGCCGCGCGGATCCAGGTCAGAAAAGATGCGGGGCTCTCTGCGTCCTCTGCGGTAAAGCTTTTTGCTGAAGCCCTCGGGAAGGTCTCGCCGGCGCGGGCCGTGGAGTATTTGCGGTCGTTGCCCGCGCTGACCCGCAAGGAATGGGAAGCGGCAGTGGCGCGGCAGCAGGGGCGCGCGTTCACCATGGCCGGGGTGGAGCAGAAGGTGGTGCTCGATCAGATGAAGGCGCTGGTCGCGGAGTCGCTCGAGTCCGGCCTGACGCCGCGGCAGTTTGAGCGCCAGGCATTCGAGCTGCTGCGCAATTACGAGGTGAGCCCCTCGCGGCTGCGCACGGTGTGGAATACCAACGTGGCCCAGGCGCTCGGCGCCGGGCGCCGCGCGGAGTTCGCCGATCCGGAAGTGGCTGCTGTGATCCAGTTCGGGCTGTTCGACGCCATGAACGACAGCTACACCCGCCCAGGGCACGAAGCGCTGGATAACGGAATCGCGCCGATGACTTGGTGGAACGGCGAAGGCTCGGATTTTTATCCGCCCCTCGATTTCAACTGCCGCTGCGTAGTGCTGGGGCTCACCGCGGCGCGCGCGCGCAAGTTGCTGGCCGGCGGCGGGTACAAGGACCTGACGGAACAAATCCCCGCGGGCGCATCCCGCAGGAGGCTGGCGGCATGACGGACTTCAATAACCAGTGGATCGAGATCTTCCGCGTGGGCGACTACGGCGCGAAGGGCAAGTACACGCAGCAGGACCTGGAAAAGATGGTGGCGAATTTCCCAGTGTGGAAGCCGCCGCTGGTAATCGGGCATCCGGACACCAATTCTCCGGCGATGGGCTGGGCCGCGGAGCTGAAGGCGGAAAACGGAAAGCTGTTCGCGCGCGCGGAAAAAGTGCAGCCGGAGCTGGAGCAGCACGTCGCCAGCGGGCGTTTCCCGAACCGCTCCATCGCCATTTACGTGGACCCCAAGGGCAGCGGTCCCGCGGTGCGGCACATCGGGTTTCTGGGCGCCACGCCGCCGGAAGTGAAGGGCCTGGCCCCGATTCAATTTTCGGATGGCGAATTCGTCGCCATCGAGTTCGACGAAAACAAGGAGGACGAGATGGACCCGAAAGAAGTGAAGAAGACGGTGATGGAAAGCATTCGGGAGTTCTTCGCCGAACTCGGCGGCAAGAAACCCGAAGCAACGGCTTTCTCTGAGGAGCAGATGGCCGCAAAGCTCGCGGATATGAAGAAGGAAATGGAAGGCAAGATGGCCGAGGCGGTCGCCGCGGTGAAGAAAGAGTTCGCCGAGGCGGCCAACAAGGCGAAGGAAACCATCGAGGCCGGCGCGAAAACGGCCGCAGTGGAGAAGGTGAAAGCCTTCATCGCCGCGCGCGTAGCCGCCAACCAGTGGGTGCCGGCGTTCGCGGAAGCCAAGCTGGACCGCGTGCTGGAAGTGCTGGCCACGGGCGAGGCGGTCACCTTCAGCGAGGGCGACGGCGACAAGAAGAAAGACGTCACCTTCGGCGAGGCGGAAGCCTACGCCGCGCTCACGTCTTTCCTCGAGAAGCTGCCCAAGATCGTGCCGATGGGCGACCTGGCCGGCGAGGCGCATCGCCAGCACTCCAACGTGACCGAGATGAAGTTCAACGAGACCAGGGACCTGAAGGTGGACCCGGAGTCTCTCGCGCTGAACGCGCAGGCCGAAGCCATCGCCGCGGAGCTGCGCACGCAGGACCCCAAGCTCAACGAGCTCGACGCGTTCAAGGAAGGCATGGCGCGCGCGAGGACCGGCGCGGCGGTGAAGGCCGGCGGGATCGCCGCGGGCAAGGCCTGAATCCTGGGGGGCGCGTCCGTTTGAAGTGAAGTTCTGATTCGCACGTCCGCCAAAGGCGGAAGAAAGGACAGAGCAGCATGGCAGACAAAGCAACGATGGGACCGCGCGGGGAGACGGTGGTGCGGACGTATCGCGCCGAAGGCGGCGCGCTGGTTCGCGGCCAGGCCGTCATCCACGGCACGGCGGAAGACCAGGTGAAGACTCCGGCGGCGGTGGCCACCGGCAACTTGAAGGTGGCGGGGATCTGCGCGGAAGGCGCCGCGGAGGGAGAGCTGGTTCCCGTGGTGGAATTCGGCGAGTGCTTCATGGTCGCCGGCGGCGTGATCGCGCCGGGCGACGCGCTGAGCACCGTGGGCGTGGACGGCCGCGTGGACGCCACCACCACAGACAACGACGGCATCTTCGGCGAAGCCAGATCCGCGGCCGCCGCCGATGGCGACGGCTTCATCGGCTTCTTCCGCGGCCCGAGCCGCTACTAAACCTCTTTCCCTGCGGCGCCGCACAGCGGGGCGCCGCAGGCCTGCACGGCCCGCTGACATGAAATGAGAGCCGGCAGCCCCGACACGTCGGGGTGACGGCAGGAGGAATCGAAATGGGACCTGTTGCAGCTCCCCTTGTCGGACACCAGGACGCGATGCTGACCAACTTCGCGAAAAAGTTCGTGAACAACGAACTGATCGCGGACCGCATCGCGCCGGCGGTTCCGGTGGGCCGGCAGACGGACAAGTATTGGATTTTCGGGCGCGAGAGCCAGGAGCTTCTGGAATACCAGCTCCGCGCCACGGGCGCGCCGGCGGAGGCCATCCGCATCACGCTCTCCACGGACAGCTACAACTGCAAGAGCCACGCGCTGCAATCGCGCATCGCCGATGAAGACCGCCAGGGTTACGCCGACGCGGGGGATATCGAGCGGGACGCGGTGCAGACCATGATGGAGAAGATCCTGCTGCAGCGCGAGGACGAACTGGCCACCATGCTCGGCGACACCGCGCAGGTGACCAACAACACCACACTGGCCGGCGCCAGCCAGTGGTCCAACGACGCCTCCACCCCGGGCGTGGATATTCAGACCGCGCTCGACAAGATCGTCGAGTCCGGCGTGCGCGGCAACTTCATCGCCATGGGCTGGCAGGTGTTCGCCAAGCTGCGCTGGCACCCGGCGATCCGCGCGACGTTCCAATACCACCAGGACCGCGCCCTGACCGATGCCGACCTGGCCGCCTACTTCGGCGTCCAGAACTTCTGGGTGGGCGCCGCGGTGAAGCGCAGCAAAGCCGGCGTGATCAGCTTCGTGTGGGGCAAGAATGCCATCGTCGGCTACGTCTCGCCCTCCCCGAGCGCGCAGGACATCAGCGGGGTGAAGAACTTCCGCTGGACCGGCGCGCCGGGCACGAGCGGCGGCATCGGCGTGGTGAAGGGCCGCCACCCGGATCCGACCGCGAAGTCGGACATCATCGGCGTGGACGACTACTACCACCAGAAGATCACGGCGGTGGAAGCGCTGTACCTGATCAAGTCCGCCGTGGCCTAAAAAGGCCGGGGCCTGAAGTGTGAGGTTGGAAGTTCGCAAAGGGCGGGCTTCCAACCTGCAAATTCTCTCGAGGAGGAGAAACGGAACATGAAGACTCGATTGTTTTCTCTGTTGGCGCTGCTCACGGTGGCCATCCTGGTGGTTCAGCCGTGGGGGCCGTCGCCGCAGGCGCAAGGCAGGTCCGGAGATCAGCAGATGGCCCGCACGCGCTTCGTGGGCGACGGGGTCACTGCGAACGGCACGGGCGTGATTCAGACCGGCGAGGTCAGCACGCTCTCTGCGGAGGTGACGAATACCACGGTCACGCAAGTGGTGGCAGCCCCTGCTGCGGGGCTCTCCATTTACGTGCGCGGGATCGTCGTCACCAAATCCGTGGCGGCCACCGGCGCCGTAACCCTGGTCTATGGGACGGGAACCAACTGCGGGACGGGTACGACCACGCTGCTAACAATTAGCGGCGCGACTTCGAACTCGCTGCTGCCGGGGTACATCCCGCTGGGCATCTTGGTGCCGGCGGCGAAGGCGCTGTGCCTGAATACAGAAGCTGCAGGCACCGGCGTTCGCGCGCTGACGAATTAGTTCGCAGGGTCCAGAGGATAGTGGCCCCCGACCCCTCGAGGACCACTTCCCCTGCATCTTGCAGTGGAGGAATCAAAATGGCCAAGTTCACCGTGAAGTCCAACATCTTGCAAGGCGGCAAGATGTTCAGGCCGGGCGACAGCATCGAGCTCACCGCAGAGCAGGCCGCGCAAATGCCGTGGGCCGTTTCCAGCGAAGCCCCGGCCGACCTGAAGTCGCGGCCGCGCACCGCCGCCGAAAAGGCCGAAGACGCGGAGCGCGAGAAGCTCTCGAAGATCGAGCGCGAAGCCGCCGAGAAGTTCAAGGCAGAGAGCGAACCCAAGAAGGAAGAGCCGCCCAAGAATTAAGCGATGGCGTACGCCACAAAAGCCGACATTCAGAAGCGCGTGACGAACGCGCAACTCGTCCAGCTCACCGACTTCGACCAGGGCGGCGAAGTGGACGACGAGAAGATCACCGAGGCGCTGGCCAAGGCCACGGGCATCATCGATTCCTACGCCGCCGGGCGCTACACCCTCCCGCTGGTGGTGAGCGACCAGGTGAAGGACCTCTGCGTGGTGCTGGCCGTGTACAAGCTGTACGAAGGACGCGGCCAGCAGGATGTGAAGAAGAGCGAATACGACGAGGCCATGCGTTTCCTGCGCGACGTTTCCGCGGCGAAGGCGCAGCTCGACCAGCCCGGGAAGAAGCAGGCCAGCGAGATGGACGTGGTAAAGCCCGACCATACGGACGCCGACGAGCAGGAAGTGTTCGACGATGAGAAGCTCGAGGGCTTTTAGATGATCGTCAACGTGAAGCTCGACGTCGAGGCGGTGCGCCGGCAGATCGGCGCGCTCACCGGCGTCATCCGCAACGTCAAGGGCGTGCTCAAGTCGGTGGCCGATTGGATGCTGGTGACGGCGCGCCAGGCTTTCGGCAAGCAGCAGAGTCCGGAGGGCCAGCCATGGGCGGAGCTTTCACCCCGCTACGCCCTGCGCAAGGCGAAGATCTTCGGAGCGGCGCGCCAGATCCTGCAGGCCAGGGGCGCGCTGCGTCTCACGCTCTTCAGCGGCGTCCAGGGAAGCAAAGCATTCGTGGAATCCACTCTCCCCTACGCGCTGGCTCATCAGGAAGGGGTGGACGACCGCGGCGTGATGGTGCGAGGGCACAGCCGGAAAGTGAAGAGCCGCGATCAATCCCTGAGCTTTGATGATCCCATCAGCAGCTCCGATTTCGGAGACCTGACGCGCAGCCGGCGCCGCCGCCTGAAGATTTTTAGCGGGGTTGGTTTCGTGAAGGCGCACCACCGGAACATGTTCCTGCCCAAGCGCAGTTATCTGCCGGGCGCGGCGCTGACCGAGAAGGAAGGCACGGCCATCGTGGAAGAGCATCTGCGGGAGGCGATCAGAAAAAGTGAATGAGCCAGGCGCGAATTCACGACGTGGAAGCGGCCATCCTCGCGGCGCTCAAGGAAGCGGCGCCGACGCTCGAGGTGCCCACGGCCAACATTCAGACCGTGTCCTCAGCGAACGTGGATTTCGCGCGCGAGCAGGTGATCATCAACGCGCCGGCCATTCTGCTGATCTACCTGGGCGGGAGCTACGAACCGGAGAACGACACCTGGCACCTGTACAACGCACGCTATTCGTTCCTGCTGCAGCTCGTGGTGGAGGGGCTGCGCGGAGGGCAAGCCACGCGCGAGGGCACGCCCACGGAGATGGGCGCGTACGAATTGATCGAGGGGCTGAAGCGCATCTTCGCCGGGCGCAAGCTCGAACTGCCGGAGGGCGCGGCAGCCTACTGTCGGCTGATGCCCGACGAGTACAACGGCACGGACGAGCGCGGGCGGTTCCTCTATAGCCTGGAGATCCGCTGCGACGGCATCTGGCTGGGGGAATAGAGGCAGAGGACGCGGAGGGGCAGAGATGAATTTGGAGGAGAAAATTATGGCCGACCGGCAGAGGGAAGACTGGGTGTGGGTGAGGCTGCGCGAAGGTTTTGGCAGCTCGACGGTGGTCATCGGACCGATGCACTGGAAATTCGAGGCCGGCAAGGCGGAGCGCGTCACGCGCGCGGAATGGGACGCGATGCTGAAGGACCAGGGAATCCTGGAAGAAACAGATGAACCGCAGAGGGCGCAGAGGGCGCAGAGCTCCAGGACGGAAGAGCCCAAGACGGCCCTTTAAGGAGAGACCACGATGGCATTCGAAGTCATTCGCAGTGAGGATTTGCGGGCGCAGTTCACGCACATCGCGCAGGGCACCTATCCCGGAGTGACCGCCACCAACCAGACAAACTTGAACGCCGGAAAATCCTTCCGCCCGAAGTCGGCCACCATCGGCGAGATCTCCGTGGTGCGCGCGGAGGAAGGCGCCATGGCCTTCACCGGGCACGAGTGGCCCGATGGAGCAGGCGAGCGGCACATCCTGCGCGACTGCAACATGAGCCTGCCCTTCGCCATGAACTCCTGGCTGGTGGGCTTGGCGGCCGCGCTGTTTGCCAGCCAGGTGACCAGCGTGCAGGAAGGTGCCACCGGACACTACACGCACACCTCGCGGCCCACGAATCCGCTGGCCGGCTCGGGCGTGCGCCAGGTGAAGGTGATCCCGGTGTACATCGATACCGGCTCGGCCGATGCCGGCCGCATCAAGCGCCTGTATCCCTCGATGGCCCTGGCCGGCTTCAGCGTTTCCTCGCGGCGCGGCGAAATGATCCAGATGGCCATGGATTTGGTGGGCTCGGGCAAATATGACGAGGCCACGGCCATCACCCTGGTGGCGCTTTCGAGCCAGGTGCTCTTCAGCGGGCAGGCCATGAAGGTGGAGTACGGCGCCAAGGGCGGCGCGCTGACGGACATCACCGAACGCATCCGCGAAGTGAGCCTGCGCTTCACGCAGAACCTGGCGCTGCCCGAGGGCTATGTGCCCAACGCCACCACGCCCGCGGATGGAAAATTCCGCAGCATGCTGTGGTTCACCAGTCGCCAGGCGTCGATCCAAATGGGCCTTTTCGTGAACCGCGCCAACCGCGACCTGATCGACGACATGCTCAGCCTGACCAACGAGCAGCAGGCGCGCAAGGAGCTGAAGTTCACGTTCGACTCGGGCATCGTGGCCGGCACGGGCACGTCGAACCACAAGCTGACGGTGCGCTTCCCCGACGTGCGCATCAGCGAAACCCCGGTGGGCTTCGAGGATAACGGCGCGGTGTACAGCGTGGGCGTCAGCGAGAACCAGGTGTACCGCGACGTGGCCGTGGCCGATTCGCCGTTCACCATCATCACCGACAACGATTTCGCATCGTACCTGGTGTAATCGGGCCATCGGCCCATCGGCTCATCGGGCCATTTAAAATCTTCCCGCCTTGCCTCTCGGGAAGCTGCAGCACGGCAGGCCTTGCTCCCTGCCTCGTGGATTATCGGAAACGAGGAGGAGCGATGTCTGAACAAAGCGAAAAACCAGCTTTGGATTTGGCGGCCGGCGAGCGCGTGGTGCGCGTGAAGTTTGCCGGGCGCACCGGCCGTCATTTCTTCAAACCCATCACCCAGGAAGACTGGATCGAGTACGTGGCCGCGCTCGAACAGGAAATGGTGCAGCGCGGCGAATCGTGGACGCCGGAATCGAAGGCCGAAGTGGCCGCGCTCAAGCTGTGGGAGAAGCGCATCGAGCGCGTGGAGGGCTACCCGGAGGGCGATTGGAAGCTATGCATGCCCCTGCCAGTGATTGCCGGCGCCGTGGCCCTGCTGCAGGAAGTGTATGTGAGCGAAGGCCCGGACCTCTATGCCTTTTCCGCGGAGCGCCGCACGGTGGTGCTCGAGGCGGCGTGGAACGAGCGGGTGCACGACCGGCTGTGCCACACCTTCCGCGTCCCCTCGCGCGACGAGCAACTGGCCTACAAGCGTGTCAGTATTTCGTACTTCCGGCCGCGCGGCACGAAGGAGCAAAACGTCTCGCGGGTGCGCATCGGCCTGAAGCTTGAATCACTCTGCCGGCTGTGGGACGCGCTGATCGTGGAAGCATTCGGCTACTGCGGCTACTCCGGCCTGGACGAGATGAAGCGGCGCATGGACCCGCTGCATAAGCAGGCGGCCGTGGTGGCGCTGTTCGAGCCTCCGGAGGCGCCGGCGGCAGAGCAAGCGGCCTGATGAGATGGATTGCCACAAGCGCGGATTATCCGGCGATCCGCGCAGCCTTGGAGAAAGCGCTCTCCTCGCCGGGGGGAGTGGCGCTGCCGCCGGACCTGGCGCGGTGGATCGAGCACCTGTGGGAGCTGCGCAGCGGGCTCGATGCCGGCGTGCTGAACGGCGCGGCGCTGACCGCGGATGAGGCCGAGGGGCTGCGGCTGCTGCATGAAGTGATGGAGGGCGCTCGGGCCAAGCGCAAGTGCTGGCGGTGCGGGGTGGCCACCGACGCGCTCTATACCTGCACGGAGTGCGGCGCGGACCTGAATTCACCGTCCGCCAGAGGCGGACAGAGGAAATAGATGGCGAAAGCCAGAACCGAATTCGAAGTGGTGGGCGACGCGGAAGCCGCCGCGCGACTGGACAAGATTTCCATCGCCCTGGCCAATCTGAACCGCCAGCACCTCGCCGGGCGCATTACCCGCGAGCAGCTCACAAAAGCCACGGCGGGTCTGGGCACTGCTGAGGCGCTGCTCGAAAGCCGGCTGCAGACTTCGCAACGGCAGATGGCCACAGCCAGCCAGCAGCTACAGAGAACCACGCACGACATCCACGGCGCGCGCGACGCGGCGGACCTGCTGGCCTTTCAGTTGGGCGTGCCGCTGCCGCGCGAGATGAAGAAGCTGATCTCGCAGTCCCAGCTAATCGGCCCCGCTCTCAGCACCGCCTTCAAGTTCACCGCGGTGACTGCGGCGGTGGCCATCATCATCAGCCTGAGCGATGAAATCGGCAAGGTGACCGACAAGATGTTCGACTGGAACGGCGCGCTCAAGGCGGTCATGGAGAGTGAGGCTAAGCTGAACCCGATCCTGGCGGATAAGGTGAAGAGGTTAAAGGAACTCAGGGACGAATACGACCTGATCGGCCTACAGGGAATCCCACGGTTCACAAAGGTTCAAGAGCAACAGAATCGTACCATCGAAGAGGCGAAAAAAAAGCTCGCTGATCTTCAGAAGGAATGGCGCGAACTGCTTGCGTTGTCAAAGCAAACCCAAACCGTGCAGGCCGGGCCGGAGGGCACGGGCTTCCGGGAAGAACCTACAGCGGCCGCGGTGCGGGCATTGGAGAGAATGGCCACCCTGCAGCCAGCAATTGCCCAGGCCACCGCTGAGGTTGCGCAACTTGGGCAGGTGTCGAGGAACACGGGCAAGGAAATCAGTGCGTCGCTGGCGGACGAGGGAGTGAAGGCCGCAGAGAAATTCGCGGACGCGTGGCGCAAAACGCTCCTGGAGGTACAGGAGCTTCACGGGCGAAACACTGCGCTCCTAGGGAAACTAAACGAAGAGGCCAAGAAGGTCATCGCTAATCCGCCGGAAGTGGAGGGCGTTCCCAAGTGGTTGCAGGAGATGAGTGAACAGACGGACCGCGCGATCGAACAGACCGCGCGTCTTCGGAATGCTCAGTTGGAAATGGCGGAGAAGGCCCAGCAGGCCTATGAACGCATGGCCCAGGGGATTGAAAGCTTCTTCCAGCGCGCTGTGTTGACGGCGCGAAGCTGGAAGGATGTGATGAACCAGATCTGGACAGCGATCCTCGGGCGCTTCCTGAGCATGGTGTCGCGCATGGTGGCTGGATGGCTGCTGGGCCAGCGTACGATGGCCGCTGCCACGGCTACCGGCGGGGCCGTGGGCGGCGGAGGTGGCGGCGGCGGAGGATTCCTGGGCGCGCTGCGCTCACTCTTCGGTTTCGGCGGCGGAGGTGGCGGAGGCAGCTTCGGGATCATCGGGCCTGGTGGAACGGCGCCCTTCAATCCGAATGCAAGAACCGGCCTGCAGCTCGCGCCTGGCGACTTCACGAATTTTGGCTTGGGCCCAGCGCTGGCCGGCGCAGGCACCGGCGGAGTGGGGCTGCCTACGGGCACCACGGGTGGCGCAACAGCGACGGGACTCGCCGCCGGAGCAGGCGGACTCGGCGGCCTGGCCGCACTGATTCCCGCGGGGCTGATGCTGGCCGGGGGGAAAATCGGTTTCGGCTCGCCCTTGAAGGGAGCTATTTCCGGCGGACTGATTGGCGCGGGCGCGCTGGCCATCGCGGCGGCCGTCGCTCCTTCGCTACTCCTCTCGTCCGTTGGATTCCTGTTCGGTCCGATCGGCCTGGCGCTGGGCCCACTGCTCGGTCTGCTGTTCGGCTTCCTGGGACGCGGGAAGAAGCGCAAGGTGCGCGACCAGATCGAGCGCGACGCTTTCCGCGCCATCGAGCAAATCGAGTCCGCCTACCGGCTGCACAAGGTCGATTATCTCTCCGCGATTGGCCAGCTCGAACAGGTGCGCCAGCAGGTGAACGAGGCGATGAAGAAGGTGGGCTGGAAATCGCGCATGGACCCGCACATCGACTCGGCCATAAAGCGGATCAACGAGCTGGAAGGCACGCGCGGCCTGACCGGAGGGCTGCGCGCCTTCAACGCCGTGCCGGAGTTCGCCGGCGGGGGCCGCGTGCACGCTCCCGCAGCCGGAGGCGCGCTGCCCGCGATCCTGCACGACCGCGAAGTGGTGCTGAATCCGCGGCAGCAGATGATGGTGGGTCCGCAGCAGATCGACCGCGCATTGCGGGCCACCGGCGCGCCGCATCTGGATACCGGCGGGCGCGTGGGCGGCGGCGCCGGAATGTACATCAACATCGCGCCCGGAGCAATCGTCGTGAACGGAGCGAGCGGAGATGGGGAAAGAATCGGCCGCGACGTGGCGGATGCGATGGCCGCGGAGCTGAACAGGAAGCGCGAGGCCAAGGGGCTTTCCAGGCTGTTCTGAGGACGCAGAGATGGAAACAGATGTTTTCCCACTGACGCCGGACTACGAAGTCGAGATCGAGGACCGCGACGGAGTGCTGCGCATGGAGTCAGAGAGCCGCGCGCGCATACTGGTGCAGCGCCAGGTGCCGCAACGCATCTTCACGCTGCCCTTCCGCGGGCGCTCAACGGACCAGGTGGAGCAGCTCCGCGACTGGAAGCGGCGCTTCGCGGCCAGCTTCTTCCGCTTCGACCACAAGACCTGGCTGAACAACGCCGGCACGTACCTCACGCGCAGCTTTCCCGTGGAGTGGCTGGATGATTCGCTGCCCGAGCGAAACGTCCTGAACGATAGCTACGATTTCAACGTGCGCCTGCTGGAGGGCGTGGGCCGCGCGCTGCCGGGCGCAAACTATCCGGACCCCACGGCGGGACACGCCAGCTACTTCAAGGAAGAAGACCACGCGGATGCCAGTGTGCTGGGCGGTACGTGGACCGCGGGGGCCAGCGGCGGCGCACACGGCGGGCAGCGACGGGTGAACGCAAACACCAACACAACGGACGCTTTTCAATGGCTGTACTCGGGCTACGGCTTCCGCGTCTGGGCGCAAAAAGACGTGGACCTGGGGATTTTCGAACTCTTCCTCGATGGCGTTTCTCTGGGCAATGTGGACCTCTACGCCGGGTCGGGCCAGGCCAGCGCGGCTGTATTCAGTAGGCTGAACGTGAACCTGGGCATTCACCGGGTGAAAATCAAGGCCACCAACACGAAGAACGCCTCGAGCAGCGGCAACTCCATCCTCGCGGATGCCCTGGAAGTGGTGTACTGAAGATGCCGCGCGGACTTTCCACGGCGGCGAAGAACTACATCGGCCCATTCTGGTGGGCGGTGAAGATCACCGCGCGCGATGGCAGCGTGTACACCTTCGCCGAAGATGATCTGACCTTCCTGGGCGTGACCTACACGCGCAATCTGCAATGGACGGACACGCTGCGCCTTTCGCGCTCGAATGAAGCGAGCGACGGCGCGATGACCCTACTGCTGGATGACGCGCTGCGGGTGATTGTGGAGGCCAAGGCCTTCAACGGCGCGCACTGCGAAGTGAAGCAGCTCCTGCTGGGCATCGAGGAAGAGTTCCTGGTGGGCACGTTCATCCTGCGCGAGCCGCAGCGCCTGGCGGGCACGGCCCGATTCCGCCTGGCGGGCGAGCTCAGCCCCGGCGGCTTCAAGGTCCCTGCGCGTGTTTACTCCCAGCAATGCACCTGGAAATTCAATTCACCCGAGTGCGGCTACGACCGCGCGACGGGCACGCTGAGCGAGGACGTGGCGCAGCGCACGGCGTCCGCGGTGGGCGCCAATTACATCGAGGACTCGACGCTGGCCATGACTGTGGATGCGCACATCAACAAGCTGGTGTTCGTCACCGAGGGCACCACGGGCAAGGGCCAGGTGATCCGGGTGCAAACCAACACGGCCACGCGGCTGACGTTCTATACGCCGTGGCGGACCACGCCCACGGGCACGGTGAAGTTCAAGGTCTATGCGGTGACCAAGGGCGCGCCGAAGCCGCTGACCACGGCCACCGCGGCGAAACTCGAAACGACGGCCACCGGGGGTGCTGCGCGGTACATCGAGGACACCGGCCTGGCGCTCGTGACTGACGAGCACAAAGGCGACTACGTGCGCATCATCTCGGGGACCGGCGCGGGCCAGTTGAAGAAGGTCGGCTCGAACACTACCGGCGGGCGCTTCAATCTGGACGATGCGGAGACGGACTTCAGTCCGGCGCCGGATGGCACGAGCGTCTTCCGCGTGCTCTTCGGGAAATGCACGTTGGACTACGGCGCCTGTCTCGACCGCGCGCAGGAGAACCGGTACAACGGATTCCCCACGCTGGTTCCGCCGGTGAGCGCGGCCGTCTCGAACACCCCTGGCGGAGGGGGCGGCCCGGGCGGCGGTGTCGGGGGTGGCGGCGTGCGGGGAGATAACGGCAAGGATGGGCTGGTGATGCTCTGATGGCCAGCATTGGACTTCCCGGGTCGGTACTGACGGCGCTGCCCCTGGCCGGGCAGACGGAAAAGCTCCAGCTCCTGTACGCGGCGCTCGGGCGACCCATCGCCATCGCCCACGGGCTGCACCTGGTGGGCGGAAACGGGATCTTCCAGTACGAGGTGCCCAGCGGCGCGGACCAGGGCAAGACGATTCTTTTTCTGGCGCATGGCGCAGATGAGTGGGAAGGGCCCGTGTTGATCTGGGTGAACGGGCGCCTGTTCGACCACACCAACACCGCGAAATATCATTTCCATCCCGGGCTCGACGGAGAGCTGGGCGTCGAGACAGATCCGGCCACGCGTAACCAGAAGATTTGCTCCCTGTGGCCGGCGGCCTTCGCCGACCGATTCACCTTCTCGCGCACCGCTTATTCCGCGTTCAAGCTGGACCCCGACCCGCGCGCGCCTGACGCCAGCTTTCGCATCGTGGGCATCTTCAAGACGCGCCGCGTGCGCGTGTTCGATTCGAGCGGCACGCAGACGGCCTATCAGTACTCCGCAAACAATGCCGATATCTGGGCGGACCTGTTGATCAGCGCGTTTCTGAAGCCCCGCGGGCTGGTGAACGAGGCACTGACCACCGCGGAGAAGGCGAAACTCAACTTCACCGCTTACGACGCGTATCGCACCGATTGCGATGCTGCCACGCCGCAGGGCACCAAGCGCTGCGAAGCGCACCCGGCCTTCGTGAACGAGACGGAGCTGATCCGCGCGCTGAACCTGGTGGTGAACGTTCTGGGCCGTGGCTACTCCCTGGAGTTCGGCGGCAAGCTCGCGCCCTACCTCGATAAATCCCGTTCGAGCCAGGTGACCATCGGCCCGGACCAGATCGCCGCCGGCACCCTGCAACACGGCGACAAAGACGTGACCGATCTGGCCAGCCGGTACCTGGCGCGCTACCGGAACCTGGAATCAGGAGTGGGCCAGGGAACTTTAAGCACGACAGGGACGGCGGTGACCGGCGTGGCCACGAAGTTCCTGTCCTGGTTTCGGACCGACGAGGTATGCCAACTCGAGGACGGGGCGCAGGTGGGGCAGGCGCGCGAAGTGGCTTCTGTGGCCAGCGACACTTCGATGACGCTGAAGACGGCCTTCAGCGCGGACCAGAGCGGGCGCAAATACTCGAATCCAGCGGTGCATTTCATGGACGGGTCCAAGGTCGCGGAAGACGAGCCCCTGCAGGAGGAGACCGGCCGCGTGCTCAGCGAGGAGTTGGAGCTGAACAATCAGACGGCGGAGCGCGCGGAACGCATCGTCAAGTACATCAAGGGCCGCAACCTGGACCTGGAGAAGCAGGTGGCGCTGCGCGCGCTGCCCATCGCGGGGCTGCGGGATCTGCTACCCGGGGACCGGATCACCACGCTCAAGAGCCAGGACCTGGACCCGGCGAATACCAAGGACTTCACCATCGTGAACATGGGCCTGCTGCCCGATGGTGAAGTGGAGATCGCCGGCGAAGAGTACGACGAATCCATCCTGAGCGATGTTGCCGGCGCGCAGCAGGCCGCTGTGCCCTCGCTTCCGGGCGGTGGCCTGCCGGCTGTGACTGGCGCGGCAAACTATGCATACCGGCCGCGCTCGAATCCGCTGACGGGCACGGATGCCGGGGCTACGGCTACGGTGAGCATAGCGGCGTTCACGATGGAGATTTCGCAGGTGGGGCAGAAGTCGATCAGCTCCGGAAGCATCACGGCGCTCTCGTTCAACACGCTCTACTTCATCGCCTACAAGGACCCGAGCCTGGCGGGCGGCAGCGTGACCTTCGAGGCCTTCACCACCAAGGAGAACGCGCTGCAGGAGGGCCGCTTCCTAGTGGGCTCGATCCTCACGCCGCGCGACGGCGCCAGCGATACCCTCGGGAACAACGATGGCGGCGTGGGCGCGCAAACCGGTGCGCTCTACAAATTCTTTCCGGGGACACACGCCGACGCCACCACCGGGGGAGAGAGCAACTGGTCGAACCAGGGCAATGCCTACGACCAGGACGAGATCTCAAAGGCCACCAAGTCCGTCAACGGCGGGACAGTCAACAAGAGCGCCACACTCACGCTCAGCCAGGTCCCGGGCTCCTTCCAGCCATGGAAATCCCTGAAGCTGAAAATCAAAAGCGCCGTGCCCACGAATTCCCTCGATGGAGGCACTGTGGGCGCGGCGGTGCTCTCGTACAGCACGGATGGCGGCCTGAACTACACGGTGGTGTACTCGCTGGATTCAGGCAGTACGCGCGCCGTGATGATCGACTCCATCACTCTGGGCGTCTCGCAGAACACGGGCCGCGTGCAGGTGCGCATGCTCACGAAGGTGGGCCTGAGCGACACCACCGGCACGGTGACGGGCGAACTCTACGAAGCATGGATCGAGGCGGAATCATGAAAATGATCGCGAAGACGGAACGGATCGGCACCAAAGATGTGCCCGTGGACGTGGAGGCCCTGGTGGATGAACAAGCCGGCGTGGTGCGCGTGATCGCTTCTCTCGGCGGGCATCGGCATGAGCACACTGTTACTCTGGGCCCCGCCGATGCGCCACTCCCGGCTGTTTATGACCAGGCCCAGGCGCAGGCCGACATCGACGCGGCAATCCGATACGCGGCGGTGATGGCGGAATCGAAGTTGCGCCGGCAAGAGCTGCTCGAAGGTTTACAGTAGCAGGAGAGCATCGCAAGGCGCGTTGACGCGCGCCGAGCAACACCTGGAACAGCCTCCAGATGGACCGCCGAAACGGCCTGCTCTCCCGTGCCCCGGTAGAGGAGCGCGGGAAGCGTACTCCGGAGCGGCGGCATTTCACAATCTGGAGGATACATGCTGTGTGCCCCACTCCGCTGGGTAGGAGGCAAATCACGGCTCCGCGAGAAGATCATCGAGCGATTCCCAGACCACCGCTGCTACGTCGAGGTGTTCTGCGGCGCGGGCTGGGTTCTGTTCGGCAAGGAGGCCTCGCGCGTGGAGGTGATCAACGACGTGGACGGCGAGCTGATCAACTTCTACCGCGTGCTGAAGCATCGGCCCGCGGAGTTCGCCGAGCAGTTCCACCTCGAGCTCATCAGCCGCCAGCTCTTCAACGAGTACCGCCGCTTCGAAGAGGGAAAGACGGAAATGGAGCGCGCCATGCGCTTCTACTACGTGCTGCGGCTCTGCTTCGGCGGGCGGCGCGAGGAGCGCTGCTTCGGCACGTCCACGACGCAGCCGATTACACTGAACCTCTCGCGACTTTACTTCCATGCGCAGCAGTTCAGCGGCCGCCTGGAGAAAGTGGCCATCGAGAACCTGCCCTGGCAACGCTGCCTCGCGGTATACGACCGGCCGCACACGCTGTTTTATCTGGACCCGCCCTACCCTTCGACGCGCAAAGACGACTACTTCAGCCGCATGAGCTGGGAGCAGCATGAGGAGCTCGCCCAGGCGCTGGCCACCGTGAAGGGGAAGTGGCTGCTCAGCTACCAGGACCACCCGCGCATCGCTAAGCTCTACCGCCGGCGCGGTTGGACCACCGAGCGGCTGAAAATCACCTACTCGCTGGGAGGGAAATGCGGCCGCGGCGCGCGTCGCACCGAGCTCCTGATCCGCAACTTCTGAGGGCCTGCTGGCGGTTGGGCGAGCGCGGACAAACGTGTACGATTCTTTACGGGTGCGTTAGTTCTTTACACCACGGTGAAGAATTGCACGCCTTAATCTGGGCGTGGCCCGGCCCCCTTCCCCTGCCTCTTTTGGCCCCTCGTGTGAGAGGAGAAAACAGGCAGATGGGGCGAATCCACGGCGAACGCTTTTGGGCTCTACTGACATGCAGCTCCCGCTTTACTGACACCGTAACTAGCTTTGCACTGACAAATAGCGCCCGCCAGCCCCAATTGACCACATGTTCCGCCGGCGCGCCCTGGTGTATTACGAAAGCGGCGCCGCCGGCCCCATCCACGTCTCGGGCCACGCCAGCCAGGAAGAACTGAAGATGATCCTCAACCTGGTGCGGCCGAAGTATTTCATCCCCATCCACGGCGAATACCGGCAACTGTTCCGCCACGCG
>Ga0255334_1000679_pt1 | contig 22963 bp, 24 predicted proteins | sample EtOH5_35cm_T3_12_FD_202080 | JGI IMG/M metagenome (GOLD analysis project Ga0255334, IMG submission 202080) | Sandy soil microbial communities from University of British Columbia, Vancouver, Canada - EtOH5_35cm_T3_129 | ecosystem: Engineered > Artificial ecosystem > Sand microcosm > Unclassified ... | reverse complement strand
ACGAGAAACAATCCGATGATGAGAGCCAGGTAAAAGACAACCATCAATATCATGCTGCCGGTGCTGCCCATACGCTTTAGCCCAGTGTCTTTCGAATCGCCTCGATGACGCGGTCCGATTGGAACGGCTTGACGATAAAGTCCTTGGCCCCCGCCTGAATGGCGTCGATGACCATCGCCTGCTGCCCCATGGCGGAGCACATGATCACTTTGGCGTTCGGATCGATCTTCTTGATTTCCTTAAGGGCGTTGATCCCGTCCATTTCCGGCATCGTAATGTCCATCGTAATCAAGTCGGGGCGAAATTCCTTGAATTTTTCAATAGCCTGCGCGCCGTCGTTGGCTTCTCCGCATACCTCGTACCCGTTCTTGGTCAGAATGTCCCGGATCATCATTCTCATAAAGGCAGCGTCGTCCACGATCAAAATACGATTCGACATTAGTAAACAGTCCTCCTAATTATTGTATCTTCTGAATTCGTTCCCACTGGTTGATGATGTCGGTTACGCGGACGCCGAAGTTTTCGTCGATCACCACGACTTCGCCCTTGGCGATCAGCTTGTTGTTGACCAGAATGTCCACCGGCTCGCCGGCCAGCTTGTCCAGCTCAATGATAGACCCCTGCGACAGCTGCAGAATATCCTTGATCAGCATCTTCGAGCGTCCCAGTTCAACCGTAACCTTCAAAGGGATGTCCATCAACAGGTTCAGATTGCTTTCCTCCGCCGGGGGAATGAGGCCGGGCGTGAATCCGCTGAACTGGGCAGGCTGCACATTCACATTCCGGTTCACGGGAGCTCCATAGTTCTGAGGGCCCGGAGCCGGAATCCCCATCGGTTGTCCGCTGTAAGGCGGATATCCGTAAGGTGCCGCCGGATTCGGATACCCGGGCGGCGGGTAATACGGGTTCTGCGCAGGATTGCCCGATGCTGCCGGTTGCGCCGTTTCATAGAGCGGCTGGGAGTTCTGCGAAGCTGCGGTCGGCTGGGAATGAGCCGACGGCGCTTCTGCCTGCTGCGGCGCGGTATGCTTGGGAGCGGCAGGCGGCGCATACGCGGGCTCCGGTTCGACGGAATCGGAGCCGCCCATCAGGGTATTCACCATCTCCTTGGAAAAATCGACAGGAAGCAGCTGCATGAGATTCGAGTCGATCAAATCCCCGATCTTTAGACGGAACGAAACTTTCACGAACACTTCTTCGTCGGGGAGACTGTTTTTCCCTCCTTCTGCCGTAAGATCCAGAATGTCGATTCCCGGCGGCGAAATATTTACCATCCGGTTGAAGATCGTCGACATGGAGGTTGCGGAAGAGCCCATCATCTGGTTCATCGCTTCCTGAACGGCGCTGATGTGCAGATCGCCCAGCTCCGTGTTTTCGAGCCCCGTTCCGTCTCCGCCCATCATCAGATCGGCGATGACCTTGGCGTCCTGAATCTTGATGACCAGCAGGTTGATGCCGTGAAAGCCGTCCACATAATTGACATGTACGGTTACATGCGGCTTGGGGAACTCCTTCTGCAGATTGGAACGAAACAGAAGGGAAACCTGCGGAGTGGTGATGTCCACTTTTTTGCCGAGCAAAGTCGAAAGTGCGGTAGCGGCGCTGCCGAATGTGATATTGCCGATTTCCCCTAAAGCATCCTGCTCCATGCTGGAGAGATAGTGGGACAGCTCGGGGCGGGAGTCCGGCAACTCGTCATCCTCGTGGTCATCCGACGTGTGCCGAAGCAAGGCGTCAATCTCTTCCTGGGATAAGTAATCCCTGTTATTCGTCATTTTCTTCCACTCCCTCGCTGGCAATCTGCGTGATTTGTAGAGCTACCTTGCCTTTCATCGTGCCCGGACTGCCGATAAATTTGGTCTGGCTGCCGACCTTCATCTGAAGGCCTTCCTCGACCGGCTTGTTCAGAGTGATGACATCTCCCGGCGATAAACCGAGGAATTCCCGGACGGTCAGTTGGGACTCTCCCAGCTCGGCGATCAGCGTCAAGGGCGCTTTGTTCACGCGTTCCTGAAGCGCCTCGTATTCTTCCGGGGTCTTGCTTTTCTTCTGGGTAACAAACATGTGATGGACCGACAAGCGGGGCATCATCGGCTCGATGACGACGTGCGGAATGCACAGGTTGATCATCCCCGACGTTTCCCCGATCTTGGTGCTGAGCGAGATCAGAGCGATCGTATCGTTGGCAGAGGCGATCTGCATGAACTGCGGATTCGTCTCCAGAGAATCCAGCCGCGGATTGATATCCGCAACGGTCTTCCAGGCTTCCTGCAAGCTTTCAAGCGCGCGGCCGAACATTCTCTCCATGATCATGGTTTCGATTTCCGTCAGAACAGAGCTCTTGCCGGTCGCTTGCCCGATTCCGCCCAGCATCCGATCCACCATGGCAAATGCGACGTTTGGATTGACTTCAAGCACCATGCGGCCTTCCAGCGGTTCCGCTTCGAAGATGTTCAGAATCGTCATCTTCGGAATAGAACGGATAAATTCGTCGTAAGGCAGCTGCTCCACCTGCACGACATTGATCTGGACAAAGGTCCTCAGCTGAGTGGAAAAGTAGGTGGTCAGAAATCTTGCAAAGTTCTCATGTATCCGCGTCAAGCTTCGGAGATGGTCCTTGGAAAATCTCGTAGCTCTCTTGAAATTGTATCCGCGTATTTTTTTCTGGGTCTCTTCTTTTTTGAGCTCCTCCGCGTCCATTTCCCCCGAAGAGAGGGCGGCGAGAAGCGCATCAATCTCATTTTGCGAGAGTACGTCTACCAAATCAGTCACCTCCCCGTAGCGAAATATTCAAAGTTGGATTAGTGATTTATTGCACGATCAGCTCCGTGATATTGACCCGGCTGATCTTGCCTTCCGCCAGGAAGGAATTGATCTTGTTCATCAGGAGAGAGGCCAGGTAATCCTGTCCCTTGCTGCCGGATAACTGCTCGATGCTCAGGTCCGCGAGGGTCGAATTGATGACGCTCTTCACCCGCGAGTCGTAATTCTCGAATTCGGTCTTTCCTTTTTCGCCGCTCAGCTCGAAGGCGAAGCTCGCTTTGACCGCCTTGTTCGGTTCGCGCAAATTCGTTACTACATTGTCAATGGTCACCGTTAGCTTCTTCACTTCGGCAGCCGACACCTTTTTTCCTGCTACCGATTCGACAGAGTTCACCGCTTGTTGACCCGGATCCGCAATAGCGTTTCGGTTGTTCAGGGTATTGAAGACCCATGCCGCTGCGAATGCGATCAACACGACGACGACGAGCAGAGCCAAAACAAGCGGGATCAACTTTTTCTTCACCATTACGATTCCTCCACCTTCATACTCATTACGCTGGCCCCGAGAAGACCAATCTGCTTGAAATAAGCGGTGATCCGGTCACTCACTTCCGTCATCGGCTCCAGAACCATCAGCTTTTTACCGGTGGTAAGAGTGATCATGGTGTCCGGCGTTTCTTCAATGCTCTCGACGAGAAGGGCGTTGATCATGATGATCTTGCCGTTCAGCCGCGTAATCGAAATCATAAGTTCCCTCCTTGCTTGTGTTATGAACCTAGAGAGCGGGGAACGGGCGGGACTCGCGTCGCTCCCCGCTCAGGAACCTAGCGTTTCAGATTGACGATTTCCTGGAGGATTTCGTCGGATGTGGTGATGATTCGGGAGTTCGCCTGGAAGCCGCGCTGGGCGACGATCATTTCGCTGAACTCGCTCGTCAGGTCCACGTTGGACATTTCCAGCTGGCCGGCGATGATGGCGCCATTGCCATCCACTCCGGCGGTGCCGACAGTCACATCCGTTATTCCTTGGCCCATCGCCGTTGTGGTCGGGCGATAGAGGTTGCCGCCGAGCTTTTCCAAACCGCCTGGATTCGGCACCTTTACGACCCCGATTTTCACGTCAAGCGGAGTTGCGTTGCCATCCGCGTCGATGGAGACGATCGTGCCGTCCTGCCCGATGGTGAAGGCGGTCACGGTGTCGTCCAGCTGGATGACGTCCCCGTCATTGGCGGACAGAACGAACATCCCGTCGCCGTTGACCAGCCTGCGGTTGGAATCGAGGGTGAAATTGCCGGCGCGCGTCAGGTAAGTCGAATTGCTGTCCGAGCTCGATTTGACCGCGAAGAAGCCGTCTCCGTCGATCCGCAGGTCCGTGGGCACGTTCGTCGTCATGGCGCTGCCGGGAGTATGGACGGTATCGATGGTGCCGATCGACACCCCGAGTCCGACCTGCTTGGCGTTGACTCCGCCCGTCGTATCGGTGGGAGGCGTTCCGCCGGCGACGGTCTGGCTGAGGATGTCCTTGAACATTACGCGGCCCGACTTGAAGCCAACCGTGTTGACATTGGCGATGTTGTTGCCGATGACGTCCAGCTTGGTTTGGAAGCCGCGCATGCCCGAAATGCCTGAATACAAAGATCTAAGCATAGATAGATTACCCTCCTGTATGATTTGGAATGTTGGGGACGCTTCTGTCGATCCGCAGTCCCGGGGCTTCCGGTTTGGGCCAGCCCTTGCATAAGCGATTGACACGCATCAGAGGACGATGGCGCTGTCGATCTGGGTAAATACATTGTCTTTCATCGATGAACCGTCCATAGCGGTCACGATGGTCTTGCTCTTCACATTGACGATGAGCGCCATATCCTTCATCAGAATCAAGGATTCTTTCGCGCCCTTGGCTTCCGCCTTGTCCACAGCGGACCGAATCTGCTCCATCTGTTCCGGCTTCAAGCTGATTCCCCGTTCTTGCAGCCGGTTCTGCGCATGCTTGCTGAGGCGCAGCGCTTCCTGCAGGAGATCTTGAAAGTTGACGGCGGAACCGGCATGCTCCGGAACCTGCGCCGTCCGTTTGGCAACCCCCGGCGGGAGCGGATTCGGATATAACCGTCCAATCGACGCCGATTCGTCCATCGCTTTAGCTCCCCGCTTTCTCGACCAGGGTGAGCCGCGACACATCGATGTCTTGACCGTTCACTCGAACGTACTGCACGCCGTCCTTCATCGACAGGGAGCTGACGATTCCGGATTTGCTCACGGCCGCCCCGGTGGAATCCGTTTCCTCCCAGGTCACTTTCTTATCGATGAGCTCGGGATTCAGTCCCGCGGATTGGCGAAGAAGCTTCATCTCGCCCGCCATGTTGGTCAGTTGCTCGACCGAGCTGAACTGTGCCATCTGGGCGATAAAATCCTGATCCTTGAGCGGATCCATCGGGTCCTGGTTCTTCAGCTGCGCAATCAGAATCTTGAGAAAGTCATCCTTGCCCAGCGTATTTCCCGATTTTGCGGCCGTGCTGGTGTTGCTGCTGGAATAATAAGGCCATATGTTCTTCGTGCTGATGGCGTCTGCCATGCTTCTCGTCTCCTCCTTTCTCTCATGCCGGGCTGCTAAGCCGTGATGTCCACCGTCGTACCGGCCATCGCTCGGCGGAGCTGCTCGGTTCTTTGCAGGCTCGCCGTGAATTCCTCCTCTTCCGCGGCGGTTCCTTCCCGGCGCCTGCCCTGTCCGTTTTGCCCGGACTGGCGGGAGAACTGTCTTCCCTGTTCGCCTTGGAACATTCCCGACTGCAGCGACGGGCTGTGCGTGACCTCAAGCCGTTCCACCTGGTACCCCTGGCTCTGCAGGCTTGCCCTAAGCTGGGTCATCTGATTTTCCAGAGCGTCCTTCGCCGCCGATTGCTGAGCGGCAAAATGGGCGACCAGCTGTCCGTTCTGCAGGGTGATTCTCACATCGACCGCGCCCAGATGCTCCGGCTTCAGCAGAAGCCTGGCTTCCGTCAGCGCGCCCATGCTTCCCGGCTTCGCGTTCTTCAGAAGAAACGCGGAGACGTCGTCGGCAAAATTCCGCAGGTTGACCGAAACCTCGGGCTTGCTGTTCTCGACGCTGGCGGCCGCGCTCTTGGGCAGCTCCGTCAGGCTGGACGGTACGGCGGATGCAGCGCTCGCCTCGCCGGCATCGGCTTTGGCGGCTTGCAGCGGCGCGGCGGTTGCGGGCGTCGCGGACTCTCCTTGCGCCTTGGCGGCGGTCTGGACGGTTGCCGGCGCTTTACCCGCATCCGACAGTGCCTCCTCCATAATGGAGGCCAGTACCTTCGCCTGTTCGGCGCTCAAGCCTTTGCGGAATGTCATCGCTTCGAGGGAAGCTGCGGCATGGCGGCTTTTGCCGGTCTTGGTCTCCACTTGCACCTGGACCTTATCGGCCAATTCCTGCAAGGCGGCTGGCAGGTTCTCCGCGCTTGCCGAGGCGGGCGCCTCCTTCTTGCTGTCCGCAGCGGACAGCAGTTTGGCAAAGCTCTCTCCGATCTGCGCGACCAGCACGCTGTCGGGCTCCTGCTTCAGCGCGGCCAGCAGGCCGGCGAGCACGGACGCAGGGTTGGCCGTTTGGGCGGATGTGGAAGCGAGAGCCTGGCCGGCCGCCGGCTCCGCCGACTCCTTCGCAGCCGTTGCCTGCGGGAAGCTTGCAGCGCCTTGGCCGGCGCCTGCCTGCAGATACCCCATAGCGCCGAGCAGCTGAGCGGCCTGGGCCAGCCAGGCTTGACCGTCTTCGGTCTGCAGCAGCTTGTTCAGCTCTTCCGGATGCGCGAGAGCCGCTTCGACCAACTTGAGCAGATCCTGCCCAGCGGGCTCATCGGTCTGTGCCGCTTGCGGCTGCAGCAGAACAAGAAGCGCCTGGGCTAAAGCGCTCAGAGCGACCTGCGGCTCGGCCGCGGAGGAATCCTGCGCGGAGCTAGAGCCCGCCGTCCGCTCATCGGAGGAGTTCACCTGATCCAGAATATCCTTGAAAGCGGTTTTTTTGGCGGAACCTGCCGAACCGGCGCTGCCGGTACTGCCGGTATTCCCGGCGGATCCTTGGGCGGAGACGAGGCTCTTGCCGTCTTTGGCCGCATCAGCCGCTGCGGGAGCTGCGGATGCGGCTGGAATGGCGTTTGCGATTTCCATTGATTTCACCTCCTTTCATGGCGTAATGGCATGCACATGCATGGATCATGGAGTAAGCTTGGCAGAGATTTCCGCAGCTTTCTTAGGGTCAGCCGTGGTCATGGCATCCAGAATGGCGGAGAGCGCCGCGGAATCGGCCGCCTTGAGCGTACTGAGCACTTTGGTCGGATTCGTCTTGTACATCTCCAGAAGCAGAGCGGATGCCTGTTTCGCACTCATCCCGGAGATCGTCTTGCCGAGATCGCTCATCGAAAAAGCAGTGCTTGTCGTCGAGGTCAATTTCTTCACTCGTTCCTGCAGAGCGAGCAGTTCCCGGTCCCGCGCCGGAACCTGGTCCTTGAGCAGAACCGAGACATCCGCCGCCTTGGCTGGGGTCATCTTTTCGAGTATGCGAGTCTGTTCATCGGCCTTCATCCCGCTCAAGATCAGCACCTGCTCCGCGGTCGTCATCGCTTCGAGAATCGGCGCCGCTTTGCCGGGGCTCATCCCCGCATACACCTTGCTGGTCTCGGAAACTGCCTGGTCGTAGGCGCTGTTGTTGGCTTCCATGTTCTTCATGTCTGCCTGCAGCTTGTCGTACTTCGCCTGCAGATCCTTGAGCTCCTGATCCTTTTTCAGGTAAGAGGCTTGGAACTGGCTCGCATCGGCGATTTGCCCCTTCAGCTTGGCCGTCAGATCCGCGATCTGCTTGTCCTTCTCCTTCAGCTTGGAGCTGGCCGAATCCGTCTGTCCGGGCGTGTTCGCATCAAGCGCGCTCGGGCCGTCGGGAACCCATCTTTCGATAATCGGGATCCGGTTGCCCAGATTCCTCGCCTCCTGCTTGATGTCGACGCCAAAGAGGGTCAAGAGCACCATAATCAGCACAATCCCGAAGACCACGGGGACCAGGAACCAGATCAAGAACCGTTCCAGAGCATTCATTTCAGCCTTTTCCGTATCCATCTAACCCTCCGCTTTCTCTCGGGAGCTGCGCCAAAATAACGTATCGCGATTTTCTCGCCGACTGCCCGATTTGCAACTGCGCCTAACGAACGTTCTCGATTTTCTCGCTGACTGCCCGATTTGTACACGTTTTTCTCGTGTTCTTCCGGCATGCTCGTTCAGCGCAGTTCCTTTGTACACGTTTTTCTTGTGCTCTTCCGGCATGTTAGTTCAGCGCAGCTCCTCGCAGTTCCCTGTTCTCCGGCCTCGCGCGACTTTTAAGAAGGGCGCTTGTAACGGGTTATGGCCATCTCGTCCAGTTCGTTCTGCTCCTTCTTGAGCGACTCCGCCACAAAGACGTCGCGCGCCTTGTCGCGCGCCCGGAACCAGACCTTCTCCTCCACCGCTTTCTCGGAAAGGTGAGTGCGGCTGGTCGTCACATGCTCTTCTGCGCTGCGCACATCGTCCAGCTTGGCATCGATGCGGCGATCCATATGGGTCAAGTAGTTTTGAAAAAGCATGAGCTCAGACGCCGTCGTGCTGCCGATGGAAGCATCGATCAGCAAGTTCTCGATGCCCTGCCGCTCGATGCACAGCTCGCTTAAGGAGGATTCCTCTTCGCGCAGCTGGGATACCGCAGAGGAAAGCAGCCATTCGGCTTGAGTTTTCTCATTGGATTTCAGATCGACGATTTTCTGCAAGGCATAGCGGAAATTCACTGCGGTTCACCTCCCGAGAACTCGGCGATAAGCCGTTCCTGCGCTTCTTGAAAGTTGACTTTCTCATGCGTTTTCTGCCGTGTGTACTGATTGATGGCGCCGATAAATTGGATGGAAAGATCAATTTCGGGATTTGATCCCTGCTGATACGCCCCGATATTGATCAGGTCTTCCGAATCTTTATAAGTAGAAAGCAGCTTCTTGAGAAACTCGGCGGCATCCTGATGCTCCTCGGGCACGATCTCCTTCATCACCCGGCTGATGCTGGCCAGAACATCGATGGCGGGGTAATGCCCCTTGTTGGCGATATTCCGGTTCAGCACGATGTGCCCGTCGAGAATCCCCCGCACCGCATCCGCAATCGGCTCGTTCATGTCATCACCATCCACCAGCACGGTATAAAAGGCCGTGATCGACCCTTTCGGACCGGTCCCGGAACGTTCCAGGAGCTTCGGCAGCATGGCGAACACCGAGGGCGTGTACCCGCGGGTGGCGGGCGGCTCGCCGACCGCAAGCCCGACTTCCCGCTGAGCCATGGCGAAGCGGGTTACGGAGTCCATCATCAGCATGACATTGAGTCCGCGGTCGCGGAAATATTCGGCGATGCTGGTGGCGATCAGCGCTCCCTTGATCCGGATCAGAGCGGGCTGGTCCGAGGTCGCCACGATTACGACCGACCGGGCCAGGCCTTCGGGCCCAAGGTCGCGCTCGATGAAGTCGAGAACCTCGCGGCCGCGTTCCCCGATCAGGGCGATCACGTTGACATCCGCCGACGTGTTCCTCGCCACCATGCCGAGCAAGGTGCTCTTGCCGACGCCGGAACCGGCGAAAATGCCGACCCGCTGCCCCTTGCCGATGGTGAGCAGCCCGTCGATGCAGCGGATTCCGACGCTGATCGGAGTGAGCACGCGCGGCCGCTTCAGCGGATTCCCCGGCTGATTGTTGGTGGAGCAATGGGCCATTCGGGGCGGGAGCTTTGAACCATCGAGAGGCTGGCCGAGACCGTCCAGCACCTTGCCGAGCAGCTCGTGCCCCACTTGCACGGTGAGCGGCTTGCCCGTGCTCACCACTTCGCAGCCGGGTCCGATCGAGCTCAGTTCCCCCAGCGGCATCAGGATGACCTTGTTGTCGCGGAAGCCGACGACTTCGGCTTGCAGCGGCTTGCCGCCCTTGTAGGGATAGATCAGGCAGACATCGCCGACGCTGGCGTCGGGACCTTCCGATTCCACGGTCAGGCCGATGACTTGCGTGACCCTTCCGCCGACGACGACCGAATCTAACTGACGAAGGTGCTCCAGGTAGCGGGAGGCATCAAGGCGGCTTGTCATGGGGTTTCCCCCTCAGCCGAATGTTCTCCCGCCTCTGCTAGAGCCGTCAGCGCCTGCTTGATTTCCTTCAGCTGCGTATCGATTCGCGCATCCATGCTGCCGAATTCGGTGCGGACCACGCAGCCGTAATCGGATACCGTCGCATCGGGAAGAATGACCAGCTCCGCCTGGGAGTCGACGGCGAGCAGCAGCTCCTCTCGCGCGTCATGGAAATAGGAGAAATGCTGGGGAGCCACGCAGAGGGTAATGACGCCGTTCTCCCTCTTTCGTGACAGGACCGCGCGGGCCATGTCGCGAATATAGTCCGGCTCGAGCGTCAGCTGGCGGCCGATGATCTTCTCGGCAATGGCAGTGGACAGCTCGATCAGGAAGGGCTCCGCTTCCTGAACGATCTCATTCTTGAGCCGATAGGACTGCTCCAGAACTCCCGTCGCCGCCTCCGTCGTCGCGGCGTATTCGTGGCGGACCTCCTCGTCGGCCTTGAGGATCCCTTCTTTGTACCCAACCTGGTATCCCTGATTGCGGGCCGCTTCTTCCGCTTCCGCGTCGTAGGTCCGCCTCTCTTCCCACCAGGCGGAGATGTCCGCTTCCGCCGCAGCGCGCAGCTCCTCGGCTTCCTCCTGCGCCTGGCGAAGCCTTTCCTCTGCCATTCTTTCCGCGTCCCGGATGATTTCGTCCTTCATGGAGCGGGTCTTGGCCAGCTCCTCATCCTCCTTGGACCCTTCCCCATCGGCCAGACTCTTCTTCATGCTCTCGGCGCGGCGCTCCAAAATCCACTTTTCCAGGTTGTTCACGAGCTTCGCTTGCTCCAAGGCCACATAGCCGTCCGGCTTGATGAGATTAGACAATGACATCGTCCCCCCCGCCGCGGGCGATAATGACCTCTCCGGCTTCTTCCAGTCGGCGGATCGTCGACACGATCCGGGTCTGGGCTTCTTCTACATCGCGCAGCCGAACCGGACCCATATATTCCATTTCCTCGCGGAAGGTTTCGACCATCCGCTTCGACATATTCCGGAAGATGACTTCACGGACCTCTTCGCTCGCCACCTTAAGCGCAAGCTGGAGATCGGTGTTCTCGATGTCGCGGATGATCCGTTGGATCGAGCGGTTGTCGATATTGACGATGTCTTCGAAGACGAACATCCGCTTTTTGATTTCCTCGGCGAGCTCGGGATCCTGAATTTCCAGAGAATCGAGGATCGTTCGCTCGGTGCCGCGGTCGACGCCGTTCAGAATCTGAACGATCGACTCGATGCCGCCTGCCGACGTGTAATCCTGAGTGACCGTAGCCGACAGCTTCTGCTCCAGAACGCGCTCCACCTGATTGATGATCTCCGGGGAAGTGCTGTCCATGAGAGCGATCCGCTTGGCTACCTCCGCTTGCTTGTCCTGCGGCAGCGAGGAGAGGATCATGGAGGATTGCTCGGCCTGAAGATAAGAAAGCACAAGGGCGATCGTTTGGGAATTTTCGTTCTGAATGAAGTTCAGAATCTGGGCCGGATCCGCCTTGCGGGCAAAATCGAACGGGCGAACCTGCAGGGTAGCGGTCAGCCGGTTGATGATGTCGACCGCCTTTTGCGGGCCGAGCGCCTTCTCCAGAATCTCTCTGGCATAAGTGATCCCGCCCTGCGAGATAAATTCCTGCGCCATGCAGATCTGATGGAATTCGGCCAAGATCGTTTCCTTTTCGGCCGCGTCTACCTTGCGGACGTTGGCGATCTCCAGCGTCAGCTGCTCGATTTCCTCGTCGCGCAGATGCTTAAAGATTTGAGCCGATACTTCCGGCCCGAGACTGATGAGTAGAATGGCCGCCTTCTGCCGGCCCGTTAGGCCTTGTTGAGCATACCCTTTTGCCAAGAATCGACACCCCTATTCGTCAACCAGCCAGGTCCGGAGCAAATTGACAAATTCCTCCGGCTTCTTCTTGGCCAGGATTTCCAGCTGTTTGCGCATTTGAGCCTCGTTGGTCTCGGCATCCAGGTCGATCGTCGGATACTCGACCCGCCCCGACGCCGGTTCCACTTCCTCGGCAACCGCATTTTTTCTGCGCCGCAAAGCGTAACCGCCGAATCCTGCTAAAGCAAGTGCGGCAGCGCCGATCCCTCCGACGAGGTACCAATTGACGCCCTTCTTGCCGCTCGCTGCTATGGAAGTGACCGAATTGTTCTCGATTACGTTAACCTTGGCTGCGAGTTCGGTGTCTGTCAAAGGAGCGGCGTTCTCCCGGTTGGCGAGAGAGGCGCTGACGACGCTCTTCAGCAGGTTTTGGATGCTTGTCCGGAGATTAGCGGACAACGGCTTGCCGTCGGGTGTTTCAATGCCGACCGAAATGGATAAATCGTTAACATAGTACGGACTTTTTTCAATGACGTTGTGAATGCGGTTGACTTCATTGTTGACGGTCTTCTGAACCTTCTCCGAAGTTGTCTTGCCGCCGCTATTGGTACCGGAGGGATAGGTCGGAACGTCCGTTTGTCCGGTTCCGGCGATCCCCCCCGAGCTCGAACCGTCGCTGGAGTAGTTCTCCTGAATGTCCTGCACGCTGATGGCGATGCCTTCGTTGTCGACCACAGGGGTAACCATATTCTCTTCGCTGGTTTTCTTGTCGAAGTTTAGACTGGCGAAGACGAGGGGAACGACTTTCCCCTGCGAACCGATCACGTCGCTCAGGATGCGGGTGACATTCGACTGAATGTCCCGCTCGAACTGCTTGCGGATCTGGTATTGCGTGGCTGCGGCCGTGGAAGCGGTGGCGCCGGCATCATCCGATTTGGAATAGGGCAGCAGATCCCCGTTCGCCTCCGAGATGGTGACGTTACTTACCGGCAAATTCTTCACGCTGTGGGAAACCAGTTGATACATCGTGTCGATCTTCTGTTGATCGAGTACATACCCCGGTTTCAAGGTGAGAATGACGGCTGCGGTAGAAGCTTCCTTGTCTTCATCGGTGAGGAATACCGATTCCTTCGGCAGGTTGATCATCACGTTCGAGTGCGATACCGCGTCGAAGGTATTCAGCATCTTCTCGACTTCGCCTTGCAGCATGGACAGTTGCTTGACGTCAAACTCGCGGTCCGTTGTCCCGAAGGCGCTGTCCTTGAGCGATTCATAACCGATCGCGCCGTTCTGGTTCAGGCCCTGCTGGACGACATCGACCTTGACCTCCGCAACTTTGCTTCTCGGAACCGAGATGCTCTTGCCGTCCGGGCTGAGCTGATAAGGAATGGAACTGGACTCCAGATAATTTTTTATCGATGCCGCATCATTGGGCTGCAGGTCGGTAAAAGCTAGGGAATATTCAGTCCGCGAAAAATAAGTGACGAGCAAGGGGACTGAGATGACCGTTACCAGCAAAATGGCGACAATGGCTATTTTTTGATTTCTCCCGAAGCGGGCCCAACCTGCCTTGGCGCTGCCCCAGTATCTTTGAATCGACTCGTTCACCTTGTCACCCCATCTAAACAGGCAATAAATGACTTCATGTTACATCTGCATTCTCATGATCTCTTGATACGCCTCGATCATTTTATTGCGTGCTTGAACGGTGAGCTCAAGGCCGAGCGACACCTTTTCCTGGGCGATCATGAGCGAGTGGACATCGGTAGTATCGCCCTGAATGAACGAGGTGGTCAGCTTGTCCGATTCCGCCTGCGCTTCATTCAATTTCGCGAGAGCACCGCTCAGCATGTCGCTGAATTGTCCGGCAAGCTCGGTGCCGGTCGCCGTACCGGCTTCACTTCCCTTTACGGCTCCCTTTACGGCTTGCAGACTCTGAATCGAAATCGGATTGATCATCGATGGTTCCTCCCTTTATCCTGTCTTTTTGTCGATCAAGCCGAGTTATTTACCGATTTCAAGGGCTTTGGTCACCATGGCCTTGGATGCATTGAGAGCCGTGACGTTAGCCTCATAGGACCTTGTGGCCGAGATCATATCGACCATTTCCTTCAGCACGTCGACATTCGGCATCAACACATTGCCGTCCTTGTCCGCATCCGGATGAGTGGGATTGTAGACGATCTTGTAAGGGGCCGGGTCGTCCACAATGCGGGTTGCCTTCACTCCTTCTCCCGCTTCCTTGTTCATCTCAGTCTGCAAGTAGGATTGAAACGAAGTGGAGTTCGGCTCCATCACGACCATCTTGCGCGTGTAGGGAACCCATTTCCCATTGACCAGCTTGCCGCGGGTTGTCTCGGCGTTCGAAATGTTGGAGGAGACGACATCCATGCGGAGTCTTTCGGCGGTGAGCGCGGAAGCGCTGATGTCAAAGCCGGTGCTGAGTCTCATCGATTACCCTCTCCCTCCGATGGCGGTCTGCAGATGCTTGATCCCGTAATTCGCCTGCTGCACAAGCGTGTTATAGCTCAGCTGGTTCTCGGCCAGCTTGCTCATTTCGGAATCGATATCCACGTTATTCTTGTTGTTGTTCATGATGGAGGTTTCATCCGTGACAACGCGGGGATCGTTGCCGAATCCGGCGCTGCTGAACGCGATGTGGCGGGGATTCGTCCGTTTCGCCTCAATGGAGAAAGTCTGGTTCAGTTCCTTGTTCAAAACCTGGGAAAAATCGACATCAGAGCGTTTGAAGCCCGGTGTCTCGATATTCGCAATATTATTGGCCAAAACCCTTTGCCGGAGTGCCGAAGCATCCAGGGTGCTTTCCAACAGCCGAAAAGTTGAATTCGTCAACAAGGTCGTCATTAACCCCCTCATCATTTTTGGATCTGGTTCGACAGATAAATCCGTCTTTCCTCACTGCTCTAGCAGTGTAATTCGTCGGATGGCGCATCAATCCCTTCTTGATTCGACAGTCTTAATAAAAAATGCAACTTTTGTCGCATCGGGGCGATTGGGGTACGTTCTGATTATTCCTTTTTTCACCAATTCGATCAATATGAAAAAAGCACTATCTTCGCGTCGAAGATAGTGCTTTGTTTTTGGTCCGTAGGTAACAGTTAATTTGTTACAATTCATTGAACTTTGGCTTTTTCCAGGCCGGTTAACAACTGATCATTCAATATGCGAATGTACGTTCCCTTCATTCCGAGCGAACGGGTTTCAATGACTCCGGCGCTTTCCAGCTTGCGCAGAGCGTTGACGATGACCGATCGGGTGATGCCTACCCGATCCGCGACCTTGCTTGCGACCAGCAACCCCTCTCTCCCGCCGAGCTCTTCGAAAATGTGTTCCACCGCTTCCAGCTCGCTGTACGAAAGGGAATTCACAGCCACCTGAACGACGGTGCGGCTACGGATTTCCTGCCCGTATTCCTCCGCTTTCTCGCGCAGAATCTCCATTCCGACGATCGTGGAGCCGTATTCGGCCAGGATCAGGTCGTCGTCGGTAAACGGCTCGCTCAGACGGGAAAGGACGAGCGTACCAACGCGCTCGCCGGCGCCGATGATCGGGACAACGGTCAGAATTCCCGGTGCGAACAGCGAATGCTGCGGGTCCATGGTATTGGACAAGGTCTCGTCAATTTTGAGCAATCGGTGATTGTAATCGGCAGAAATCCGCCTCTCCTGGCCGATCTGACGCTCCGCGTCCTCCGAGCCGAAAGGACCGGATACCGCAAACCCGAGAATTTTGCCGCGTCTGCTGATGACAAACACGCTTGCACCGAGGATATCCCGAAGCACCTCCGCCATTTCCCTGAAATTCACTGCCTTCCCGGCCGCCTTCTGCAACAGCCGGTTAAGCGTCCGTGTCTTGCCCAGTAGGCTCATCTCTTAACCCCCATAAAATCCCATCAAAGTGATCGGTTCATTCCCCTGTCCGCAGAACTAATATAGGACTAAAGTCCTACAATATATATTGGCTCAAATCCCTGTTTTTTGAGATTTCAATCAGTTTGTCGCGCACGTATTCCGGCGTGATCATGAACGTCTCCAGATGCAGGTCGGGCGCTTCAAAAGACAGGTCCTCCAGCAGCTTTTCGAGGATGGTGTGCAGGCGGCGGGCGCCGATGTTCTCCGTGTTCCGGTTGACCTCCGCGGCGATCTTGGCGATCTCGCCGATGGCTTCTGCGGAGAAGCCGATCTCGATCCCTTCCGTTTTCAACAGGGCGGTGTACTGCTTGGTGAGAGCATTCTTCGGTTCCGTCAGAATGCGGACGAAGTCGTTTTCGCTCAAATTGGACAATTCCACCCGGATCGGGAACCGGCCCTGGAGCTCCGGAATCAGGTCGGACGGCTTGGAGGTGTGAAACGCGCCGGCGGCGATGAACAGCACATAATCCGTGTGGATGGCCCCGTATTTGGTCGTGATGGTAGAGCCCTCCACGATGGGAAGAATATCGCGCTGCACGCCTTCCCGGGAGACATCGGGGCCGTTCCCCCGGCCGCTGCTCGCCACCTTGTCGATCTCGTCGATGAAGATGATCCCCGACTGCTCGGCGCGCCGCAGCGCTTCCTGGATCACTTCGTCCATGTCCATCAGCTTCTGGGCTTCCTCCTGGATGAGCACTTGCCTGGCTTCCGCCACCCGCAAGCGGCGTTTCTTGCGGCGCTTCGGCATCATCGAGCCGAGCATTTCCTGCAGGTTCATGCCCATCTGCTCGTTGCCTTGCCCCGCGAGCATATCGAGCATGTTCGGAGCGTTATCGTCCACCTCGATCTCCACCGTGTCGCTCTCCAGCTCTTTCGCGCGCAGGCGATCCAGCGTCTCCTTGCGCTTCGCTTCGATGGACGGGTCTTTGGCGGCCGGTTCCGGCGCAGGCGCATTCTGGCCGCCGAACAGCATCTCGAACGGGTTCTTGCCGGGCTTGGCGGCTTCCGGATAAGGGACCAGAATGGCCGCGAGCCGTTCTTCGGCCAGCCGTTCGGCCGGTTCCCTGAGCTCCTCCGCTTTCTCCGCTTTCACCATGCGGATCGAAGTTTCCACCAGATCGCGCACCATCGATTCCACGTCCCGGCCCACATAGCCCACTTCCGTGAACTTGGTGGCCTCCACCTTGACGAACGGGGCTCCGACAAGCTTCGCGAGCCGGCGGGCGATTTCAGTCTTGCCGACGCCGGTCGGGCCGATCATGAGGATGTTCTTCGGGACGACTTCATCCCGGAGCGATTCTTCCAGCTTGCTCCTGCGATAGCGATTGCGGAGCGCGACTGCCACGGAGCGCTTGGCCTTCGCCTGGCCGACTATGTATTTATCCAGCTCCGTTACGATCTCGCGCGGGGTAAGAGCCGTCTCCTTTTTCATAAGACCGCCTCCTTCTGGGTGCTTCGCTTTAAATTTCTTCCACAATGATGTTGTGGTTGGTGTAGACACAGATCTCGGCCGCCATTTCCAAGGCCGCCTTGGCGATGTCCTTCGCTTCCATCTCCGGGGAATAGCGGTGCAGCGCGCGGCCCGCGGCAAGAGCGAAATTGCCTCCCGACCCGATGGCGAGAATGCCATCGTCCGGCTCGATGATCTCTCCGTTGCCGGAGATGAGCAAGAGCGATTCGCGGTCCATGACGATCAGCATGGCTTCGAGCCGCCGCAGCACCCGGTCCGACCGCCATTCCTTGGCCAGCTCGACGGCGGAACGCTGCAGGTTGCCGTGATGCTCCTCCAGCTTGCCCTCGAATTTCTCGAAGAGAGTAATGGCATCGGCCACCGATCCGGCAAAACCGGCAACGACGTTGCCGCGGAACAGCCTCCTCACCTTCTTGGCAGTCGCCTTCATCACGACGCTGTTGCCGAAGGTCACTTGCCCGTCTCCGGCGATCGCTCCCTTGCCGTTATGACGGATCGCGAATATCGTAGTAGCGTGAAATTCTTCCACTGAAGCTTCCTCCTTCCTTGTGCCCTAAGCAGCGGCAGTTAACTGAATATTCAGAACGGCGTAAACAGGCACCTGTCAGGTTACGTCGGCTTGTGACAAACATACCTATCGTAACACAACGGTGCCTGGCCATACAAGTTGAATCCGCACTTGGCATGTAAGCTTATCCGATGGCGGGAAGGAAGCCCCGCACGGACGCGAGCGCACGCGCCGCGAGCTTCTCGTTCTTCGCCTGCTTGTTGCGAATCTTCTCCCCGAGCGGAGGAAACAGCCCGAAATTCGCATTCATCGGCTGGAAGGCCGCCGGATCGGCATGCGTCACGTAATGCGCCATGCCGCCGAGCGCCGATTCCAGCGGGAAGACAACCGGCGTCAGCCCGCGGGCCAGCCGGCCGGCATTGATTCCCGCGAGAAGCCCGGACGCGGCGGATTCCACATACCCTTCCACGCCCGTCATCTGTCCGGCAAAGAACAGATTGCTCCGGCCGCGGAACTGATAGGTCGCTTCGAGCAGCCTGGGCGAGTTGAGGAAGGTGTTGCGATGCATCACTCCATAGCGCACAAACTCGGCGTTCTCAAGTCCCGGTATGAGCGAAAAGACCCGCTTCTGCTCTCCCCATTTGAGATGAGTCTGAAACCCGACGAGGTTGTAGAGAGTCCCGGCCGCATTGTCCTGACGGAGCTGGAGCACGGCATGGGGCAGCTTTCCCGTGCGCGGGTCCGGCAGACCTACCGGCTTCATTGGGCCGAACAGCAGCGTCTGCCGGCCGCGGCTGGCCATGATCTCCACCGGCATGCAGCCTTCAAAATAGATCTCCTTCTCGAACTCCTTCACCGGCACGGTCTCCGCCGCCGTGAGTGCGTCATAGAAGGCGTTGAATTCGTCCTCCGTCATGGGGCAGTTGAGGTAAGCCGCTTCTCCTCTATCGTACCGGGACGCGACAAAGACCTTGTCCATGTCGATCGAGTCCTTCTCGACGATCGGCGCCGCCGCATCATAAAAATAGAGATAGTCCTCGCCGATCAAGCCGCGCAGCCGCTCGGACAAGGCCGGTGAGGTCAGCGGACCGGAAGCGATCACCGTGATTCCCTCCGGCAGCTCGGTCAGTTCTTCGCGCACCACCTCGACGAGCGGATGGCCGGCGAGCGCCTCCGTCACTTCCCCGGAGAAGCCGTCGCGGTCGACGGCGAGCGCTCCTCCGGCCGGAACGGCGTGTTTGTCCGCGCTCTTCATGATCAGCGAGTCAAGCAGGCGCATCTCTTCCTTCAGCACGCCTACGGCATTGGTCAAGCCGTTCGCCCGGAGGGAATTGCTGCAGACCAGCTCGGCGAACTTGTCCGAATGATGGGCGGGAGTCTTGCGAACGGGGCGCATTTCATAGAGCGTGACCGGCACACCCTGCCGGACGATCTGCCACGCCGCCTCGCTGCCGGCCAGCCCGGCGCCGATGACGGTGACTCGGGACGCTGCATTCGCTGTTGGATTCATGGTGGATCCCCCCCTTTTCCGCAGAAACATTTTCACTTCCTGAAATTTCAAGAAGAAACGGCGCCGCCGCCCTTACCTCGGTAAGTAAGCGGCGGCGTCCGTTTCCCGCTGGCTGTAGACTTGCGCGTTGTTATTCCAGATCGGCCAGAGTCTCTTCTTCCTGGGGCTCTTCCTTGTAATCGCATTTCGTGCATTGAACGACGGGGCCGTTCTTCGTATTCTTCACGATGAGAAGCTCGCCGCATTGCGGACAAGGTTTTCCCGCCGGACGGTCCCAGGAGACGAAATCGCATTCGGGATAGCGATCGCAGCCGAAGAAGACGCGGCCTTTCTTGCTGCGGCGCTCGACGATCTTCCCCTGATGGCAATGCGGGCAAGTGACGCCGGTATCCTTGATGATCGGCTTCGTATTGCGGCAGTCGGGGAAACCGGAGCATGCGAGGAATTTGCCGAAGCGGCCCATCTTGTACACCATCGGCCGGCCGCATTTCTCGCAGGTGACATCGGAGACCTCGTCTTGGATCTCGATCTCCTTCATTTCCTCCTCGGCGTATTCCAGGCGCTTGGCGAAGGTCTCGTAGAACGATTCCAGCACCTTCACCCAATCTTCCTTGCCTTCTCCCACATGGTCGAGATCCTCTTCCATATGGGCGGTGAAATCCACATCGAGGATTTCCGGGAAGAACTCTTCCATCTGCGCGATCACCAGCTCGCCGAGCTCGGTTGGCACGAACTTCTTCTCCTCGAGGGCGACGTATCCGCGCTTCTGAATGGTTTCCAGGGTCGGCGCATAGGTGCTTGGCCGGCCGATGCCCATCTCCTCCAGCGCCCGTACGAGCCGCGCTTCCGAATAGCGCGGAGGCGGCTGGGTGAAGTGCTGCTTCGGCTCGATTCCTTCCACCGCCGGACGATCCTCGGCGCGCAGGGGAGGCAGCAAGCCTTCTTCCTCGGCGACGCCGTCGTCGCTACCTTCGATGTACACCTTCATGAAGCCCGGGAACTTGACCTGGGAGCCGGCGGCGCGAAATTGATGGCGGCCCGCCGCGAGATCGGCGGTCACGGTATCCAGCACAGCCGAAGCCATCTGGCTGGCGACAAAGCGCTCCCAGACCAGCTTGTAGAGCCGGTACTGGTCTCGCGACAGATATTCCTTGATCAGCTCCGGTTCGCGGAGAACCGAGCTGGGGCGAACGGCCTCGTGCGCGTCCTGGGTGGTGGCGTTCTTCTTGGTGTAGATTCGCGGTGTTTCCGGAACGTAGGCCGCTCCGTACTTGCTTGTGATGAATTCCTTCGCTTCCTCCTGGGCGACCGGGGAGATGCGCGTCGAGTCCGTCCGCATGTAGGTGATCAGACCGACCGTGCCCTCCTTGCCGAGATCGATGCCTTCGTACAGCTGCTGGGCGACGGACATAGTCTTGGCCGCCCGGAAGTTCAGCTTGCGCGCCGCTTCCTGCTGCAGCGTACTCGTGATGAAGGGAGCCGACGGATTGCGCAGCCTTTCCTTCTCGCGGACTTCGACGACAACGAAGTCGGAATTCGCAAGTTCCGCCATAATCTTCTGCACTTCGGCTGCGGAACTGAGCTCGCGCTTCTCTCTGTCGGTTCCGTAATACTTCGCTTCAAACGTCGCCTTCTCCTGATGCAGCTTGGCGGTGATCGACCAATATTCCTCGGGAACGAAATCGCGGATCTCGTTCTCCCGGTCGATGATCATCTTGACCGTCACGGACTGGACGCGGCCGGCGGACAAGCCCTTCTTGACCTTCTTCCACAGGAGCGGACTGATCTTGTAGCCGACCAGCCGGTCCAGAATCCGCCTGGTCTGCTGGGCGTTCACCAGATCCATATCGATCGGACGCGGAGATTTGAAGGCGTCCTTCACGGCCTGCTTGGTGATTTCGTTGAAGACAACCCGGCAGGTCTGGTCCTTGTCTACGTCGAGATAATGAGCCAGATGCCAGGCAATCGCCTCTCCCTCGCGGTCAGGGTCAGCCGCGAGATAGATGTTCTTGACCTTGCGGCTGGCATCCTTCAGTTCCTTCAGCACGGAGCCCTTGCCGCGGATGGTGATATACTTCGGCTCGAAGCCGTGCTCAACCTCGACTCCAATCTGGCTCTTCGGCAAATCCCGAATATGTCCCATGGAGGCTTTGACGATGTATTTGCTTCCCAGATACTTTCCGATCGTCTTCGCTTTGGCGGGTGATTCCACGATCACCAATGAGTCTGCCATGCGCCCGACCTCCCTTATTGTGTGCAATCTTCTATTTTGGCATAGGCCGCACCTGGCAGCGCTTTGATCCTTTTGGTCAAAACTAAATTTAGCAGAAGTTCATGCAAATGTCCAAAATTTGTTTGGGTGCGGGCGAGGAGAGCATCCATGGTCACAGGGCCCGCGGGAAACGAAGCGAGCAGTTCGGCTTCCTCGGGGCTCAGCTCCGGAAGCTTCCGATCTTCCGGCGGCTTACCCAGTACAGACTCCGCATTCTCAAAAAAGGTTGCATATTCGCGGACGATGTCGAACGGCTCGGTGACGATTCTCGCCCCTTGTCGAATCAGCTCGTTGGTGCCGCGGCTCTTCGGCGAGGTGATCGGGCCGGGAACGGCGAAGACGTCGCGCGATTCATCGAGAGCCTGGTCGGCGGTGATCAGCGAGCCGCTTCTCAGCGCCGCCTCGACCACCACCGTCGCAAGCGACAAGCCAGCGATGATCCGGTTGCGCAGCGGAAAAAGCCCGGGCGCGACGCGGGTTCCAGGAGGAAATTCGGAGAGGATCAGGCCCCGCTCCGCAAGCTCCGCATACAGCGGCCGGTGCTCCGGCGGGTAGACGACGTCCGGCCCGCCGCCAACCACGGCGATGGTGGCCCCGCCGCCCGCGAGCGCCCCGCGGTGCGCGGCGCCGTCAATGCCGCGCGCGAGCCCGCTGACGACGGCCGCGCCCGCCTCGCCGAGCGTCCGGCCGAGCTCCACGGCCGCGCGGCTGCCGTAAGCGGTCGGCGTCCGCGTGCCGACCACGGCGACGCAGGGCAGACGGAGCAGCTCCGTCCGCCCGATCGCATACAGCACCCACGGGGGCTGCGAGGTTTCCCTGAGCAGAGGAGGATACTCCTCGTCGTACCAAGTAACGGCCCGAATCCGCCGCTTGGCGTAACCCTCCTCCAGCGCAGTCCAATCGCCCTCGCGAAGAGCGGCGAGCAGACCGGCCGCCTTCGCCAGCGGAATTCCCATGGCGGAGAGCTCCTCCGCCTCCATCTCCAGCAGCGAGCTGAGCTCCCCCAGCTCGGAGACGAGTCGCAGAACCGTTTTCCAGCCAACTCCCTTGATCTCCTGCAATGCGAGCAGTATGGTGCGTTGATCCATCGGCTTCCTCCTCTTATTATGCACTACGCAGGCCTTGAACCTGCGGTTTCATGCCGTGCAACAAAAAAACCTTTCCCGCCCGCATGGGGCCAGGGAAAGGTTGCTTACCGTTCCGGGTTCTTCTATAAGAATAAAGATAACAAGGGCAGCCGCGAGGGCTACCCTATAAGAATAGTATGCCGCGGCGAGAAGTGCAAGCCCGAATTCCGCGAATGGCGCGAATAAGGCGGACGAACGGTGCTGAGCGAGCGGTGCGGGCGAGTGACGAATGATGCGGGCGAGCGGCGCATGCGTGTTGCGCAAACGTCTGTCGCATGCATGTTGTGCAACTTATCGATGAAAGCGGTGTACAAACCGGTCATGAAACGGACTGCCTGATTCACCAGCTCAGACGGGATGCCGATCGCATACGCGAGCCGGCGCACTTGAAACACCCGAAGTCCGACCGCCGGATC
>Ga0255334_1000678_pt1 | contig 22987 bp, 31 predicted proteins | sample EtOH5_35cm_T3_12_FD_202080 | JGI IMG/M metagenome (GOLD analysis project Ga0255334, IMG submission 202080) | Sandy soil microbial communities from University of British Columbia, Vancouver, Canada - EtOH5_35cm_T3_129 | ecosystem: Engineered > Artificial ecosystem > Sand microcosm > Unclassified ... | reverse complement strand
GCGAAAGGTCCTCCCCGGCAACTGAACCGGCCGGCCCAGCGGCTGGTAGGCGGACACCGGCTGGGCCCTTCGTTGTCATCCCTGGTCGACTCGCCCGGGCGCGCGGCGAATCCATGCCAGTGGCGCACGTCATCCGGTGTGGATGACGTTCACACCCCCGGGGGAGCATGGACATCGAACTGGTTGGGCTGGCCGAGGTCGCAGCTCTCGCCAACACCAAGACGACCGTTGTGTCGAACTGGCGGACCCGCGACCGACGCTTCCCTCAGCCCGTCAGCGAGCTCCGCAGCGGCCCGGTGTTCGACCGGGACGCCATCGTCAAGTACCTACGGAGAAGAGGACGCCCAATGGCACACGTGATTTCAACGATCAACCTCAAGGGTGGCGTCGGGAAGACGACGACCACCGTCGCTCTGGCCGAGATGCTGTCTGCCGAGTTCGGCAAGCGAGTGCTCGTGGTCGACCTCGATCCTCAGACCAACGCGACAACGGTCCTGATCGGGGAGCAGCGGTGGCGCGACCTCAACGACGCGGGGCACACCCTCGCGACGCTGTTCACCGATGCCCTGGCCGGTGACAGCGAGGCCCCTAAGTTCGACCTTGAGAAGTCGCTTCAGCGGTCGGCGTCGCCGGTCGAGGCCGTGCGCAACGTGGACCTGCTGCCGTCGTCGCTGGACCTCATCGACGTGCAGGACCGCCTGGGAACGCTGCCGCCGGGTCGGTTCTTCTCCAACAATCCGACCGACCTGCTGCGCCGCGCAGTGAAGCCGATCCTGGATGGCTACGACTACGTTCTGATCGACTGCCCGCCCAACCTTGGGATCGTCACCCTCAACGGGTTGCGCATCTCTGACGGGTACATCATCCCGACCATCCCTGACGTGCTCTCGACGTACGGCATCCCGCAGATCCAGTCCCGCGTCAAGGCGTTCGCCGACAGCCTGAGCGAGTCGATCGCCGAGGTTGGCATCGTCATCACGAAGTACCGCAAGGGCACCAACGTGCACGAGACCACCATCGAGCGGCTTGAGGACGACCCGAACCTCCCGATCGTGTTCGACACGCGCATCCCCGAGGGCAACGCGATCGCCGCATCGGTTGAGCACACCACCATCTCGACCCTCCGGCAGAAGTACGCCTACCAAGGCGGCTTCGAGGCGTTCCGCGCGCTGACCGAGGAGTTCATCGAGGCCGTCGAGGACCTGGCGTGAGCACAGAGCGACACTCGGACGTGGCCGGCGCGGCACAGCAACTCGGCGATGCAGTGCTTGCTCTTGGCGCGACACGCCCTGACCTGGCGGTCGGTATCGCGGCTCTCGCGACGGCGGTGGCCGCGGAAGCCGCTCGCACGCCTCGGTTCGCCAACGCAATCCAGGCGGCCTTCACCCAGCCAGCCGAGGCCTCGACAGGTCAGCCCCGGGCGCGCCGTCCTGCGCGTCGCGCACCCGGGCCGATCGACCCCTTCGCGGTGTACGCGGACGGGGGCGAGTCGCGCCTCCGCGAGCAGCTCCTCGCCCTCGAACTAGAGCAGCTGCGCGACATCGTGGCTCAACACGGGATGGACCACGACCGACTGGCGATGAAGTGGAAGGACTCCTCGCGAGTCGTCGACCGGATCGTGGAGAAGGTCACCAGTCGGGTCGCAAAGGGCTCGGCATTCCGAGACGCGTAGCCGCGCCCCGGACGCGTCGCGGGGCGTGACACTAGACACCCAGCTCCACTAGGAGGAGAACGATGGCGAGTGAAGCCTGTCCAGTCTGCGGCGAGGAAGCCGACGCCGACGAGATCGACCCCCACGGGCACTTCGGATCAGACGACGACTCCTGTGCGATCTGCGGTGATGAGCACTTTGTGGTGGGCAACGTCCCCGACCACGAGTGGACCAACGGGATCTAGCCCCACACCAGCGGCCGGTGAGGTGGTCCTACGTGACGCACAGCATCCGACAGGCACGCCGGGAGGGTCCCCGGGCGGCGCCCTAGCGTCAGTAGTGTGGCACCCATGTCGAACGTCGTCTCGCTGCCCTCCGTCAGGCCCAAGGTGCTCGAGTTCTTCGCCGGCATTGGCCTCGCCCGGATGGGTCTGGAGAGGGCCGGCTTCCAGGTCGTGTGGGCCAACGACTACGAGGCGGACAAGAAGGCGCTGTACGAGGGACAGTTCGGCACCGATGAGAGCGACGACCACACCTTCGTTCTCGGAGACATCGCCAAGGTCACGGGTGCCTCGCTCCCCCAGGACGCATCGCTCGCCTGGGCATCCTCACCGTGCACAGACCTCTCGCTCGCCGGTGCGCGGGCTGGCCTGGCGGGGTCCGAGTCGGGCACGTTCTGGCACTTCGCCCGGCTGCTCGACGAGCTAGGCGACAACCGCCCCGGCGTCGTCGTGCTCGAGAACGTCGTCGGTCTGGCGACCTCTCACGGAGGCGACGACCTGGCCGCTGCGGTCCGGGCCTTCAACGAGTTGGGCTACTCCGTCGACGTGCTCTCGCTCGACGCCCGCCGGTTCCTCCCTCAGTCCAGACCGCGGCTATTCCTCGTGGGAGCACAGAACCCCCCAGCCGATACGACGGAGCCCAACTCCGAGCTCCGCCCTGACTGGCTCCAAGCCGTGTACGGCGACCCCACCTTGGTCACCCACCACGCCGCCCTCCCGACTCCGCCAGCGCCGCTGACCTCTGGACTCAGGGACCTGGTTGAAGAGGTGCCAACCGCAGACCCGAGGTGGTGGGACAAGGACCGTACGGCGGCCTTCTTCGACTCTCTGTCCCCGATGCAGCGTCAGCGCGTTCGAGAGTTCCGCGCAGCGCCAGGCGTGAAGTACCGCACGGCCTATCGCCGCACGCGCAAGGGCGTCGCCGTGTGGGAGGTGCGGCCCGACGACATCTCGGGCTGCCTGCGCACGGCCCGCGGAGGGTCGTCCAAGCAGGTCGTCGTCAAGCTCGGCAACGGCCGAGCCCAGGTCCGCTGGATGACTCCTCGCGAGTACGCCCGCCTGATGGGTGCCGGTGACTATCGACTCGACGGCGCACGGACAAATCAGGCCCTGTTCGGGTTCGGTGACGCCGTCGCCGTGCCTGCTGTGGACTGGCTCGCAACGAACTACTTGATGCCGCTGGTGACGGGTGCGCTCGGCAACTCGCAGGTCACGGAGCTGCGGGCCGCGAATGTCTAGCCAGGGAAAGGCCTCGCACACCGCGACGAGCCGGGCACCGAAGAAGAGTGACCTGCCGGCCGCTGACGTTCAGGACTTCCGGGCCCAGTTGAAGGTTGTGCTCGGAGAGAAGGACGCTCAAGGCCGGGTGTGGTCCTCTTCCCAGTGGGGCGTCTACGCGTTCTACGACTATGACGGCGAGCCGATCTACGTCGGACAGACCAACGAACAGTTGCGCGTGCGCGTGCAGCGCCACCTCACCAACCAGCGCACAGATGCAGTCGCCATGCGCATCCTCGACGTCTTCGAAGTTGCCGAGATCGAGATTTGGCCGCTGTGGAACCTTGCTGGTCGGTCGGCGCGAGACGCGGACGCGCGCGAGCAGCTCGATGCCGCCGAGTACACGGCGTACCTCGACGCAATCGCTAACTCGAGGTTCAAGGCGATCCTCAACGAGAAGATCCCGCCCGTCTCAGAGCGCGTCACCCTTCCGCCGTCGCTGCGTCGGCCCTTGATCGACCCCAAGACCCGACGCGAGCGCGGCCATCCCGACATCCGGATCGCGAGGCGAGCTGAAACGATCGCTCGCCTCGCGGCTGTCGCACGCGAGCGTGGCGAGGTCTCGGAAGGCCTACGCAGAGTTCTCGTGATCCAGGCCGTTCGGCTGGCATACCTGTCCGCCGAGCGGTTGGCGGTGGTGGAGGGGCGTCCTGCGCCCGACCCCGCCGCGATCAACGTCGAGAGGCTGGTCGGCTCGGTCTTGTACGAGCATGGCGACCCTCAAGGGGTCGACGAGGACCCCAACGACGCCACCGTCTAGCCCTGGGTCCTCTTGGCTCGCCGCGCCGCCTTGAACTTTCGGGACTTCTCGTTGTGGGCAGCGCGGCAGTCGTCGCACCGACAACCCGTGTCGTAGGCCGAGGTAGACCCGTGCCGGCCGATGATCCGTCCAGCCGCCCGCTGCTTGAGCATGTAGGCCTGGTGGTTCACCCGGTGTGCTGCCGTGCATGGCTCGCATCGGCACCCGAGGTTTCCATAACCGTTAGTGGTGCCGTGACGCGGGTCGTCGGGAGCTAGTTCCCGGGCGCTTCGCTCTGACATGACACGACATAGCCTACGGCGCCCCTTAGGGCGTGCCGTGAGATGCTGCAGGCGTGTCCCAGCCCGGCTCAGAGGCCTCTCACGACAAGAAGATCGTTGCCCTGCTGGGCGAGCACGCGGATGCGATCCTGAGTGCTCCTGTCGCGTATCCGACGCTCGACGCCGCGCGGATCACGGCGGCGCTAGCGGCGGGAAAGACATGCCGTGTGAAAACGACGAGCGCACGAATCCTCATCTACCAGGTCCCTGCGAGCGACCAAATCGGGGCCATCGTCACGGAACTGCGCCACGGAGGCTACCGGCGGGCGTACCAGAGCTACATCGCTCCAACCGTGCCGGCCCTTCTGGACGAAGTGGCGGCGCGGCCGGCCTGAGCGGACCGCCCGAGGGGGCGTGTGGGCGTCGTGAGCAAGACTGCGTATGTGGCCAGACCGTCATCTCGTCGTCCGGCGTGGTCGATCGCGATCGGCGGCACCCGTGACGAACGGCTCGCGGTCGCCCGTGATCCCGCCGCGACGGCAGATGACCTCGCCGCGGTCGCGCCGGGATACCAGGACCACACCCCCGACCTCGAACTGATCGCCGCGGTCCTCGACCACCCAGCCGTCCCCGTAGGCGTGGTGGGCCGCTACGCGACCTGTCACGACGAGGCGACGCGGCTGCGGGTGGCCAGCCACCCGCAGTGTCCCGCGACGTCCCTCGACGTCCTCGCGGTCGACCCATCGCCCCGGGTCCGCACGGCCGTGCGCGAGCGTCAGTCGGTGAACCGCTCGCCCGCGCACGGCTGCTCGCCGGAAATATGCTGAATCAGCGGGCCTCGACGATGATCCGCGGGTGCCGGCCCGGCGGGTACACGTCCGCGGTTGTCTCCTCGTCGCCGCGCAGTCGACGCCCGCGCAACGAGTCGACGACCATGCCCTGGTCGTGACAGAGCACGAGCAGCCGCGCGAGCTGTCGGCCAGCATCGTCGACGTCGTGGACCTCGACCGCCTCCCCGTCGCGACCGACGATCGACACACCGTTGGTCGTGAGGTCGACGTTGTTGCTGGTGGCGACCGTGTAGGTGACGCCTGCGGCGTCGACGAACTGGATCGTGTCGGCAAGGCGACCATCGGTGCCGTCGCCGGCCTTGACGTAGAAGTGCATGGATCGTGCCCCCTGGGATCGGTGGATCAGGACTTCTTGCCCTGCTGCTGCCGCAGCTCGGTGATGCGCTCCTCGTACAGGGCGCGGACCTCTGCGACGCGCTCGGTGGCGGTGCGCTCGGCCAGGGTGGCGGCCGTGGCGGCCGCGGCCTGCTCGGCGTGCAGCTGGGCCGTGAGCGCGGCGACCTCGGCGCGCGCGCCGGCGTGGTCGTTCTCGAGCCCGTAAATGCGCTCGTCACGCTCGGTGATCTGCGCGCGCAGCTGGTCGCGCTGCGCGGCGGTCTCCTCCACCCGCACCTGCGCCTGCGCGAGGGCGGTGCGCTGCTCCCCGACGGTGGCCTGTAGCGCCGCCACGGCCTGGTCGCGCTCGTCGAGCGTCCGGCGCTGGTCGACCACGGTCGCCTCGGCCTGCTCGGCTCGGCCACGCTCGACCTCGACCTGCTCGCGCAGGGATGCGGCGGCCGCGGTCTGCTCGGCCAGGGCGGCCCGCACCCGGTCGAGGTCGGACGTCACGCGCGCGGTCTCGTCGTGCGCGGCGGCCAGCGCCTCGGTCAGCTCGCGCACCTGCGCCTGCGCGGCGTCGCGCTCGTCGAGCAGACCGGCGACCTCGGCGGACAGTCGCTCGGCCTCCTCCTGGGCGCTGGTCGCGACGCGCTCGGCGGCCTGAGCGGCCTCGCGTGCGCGAGCCTCGGCGGACAGTGCCTCATCGGCGGCCGCCTCGGCCTCGTCACGCAGCTGCTCGGCCTCGGCAGCGGCAGCCTCGGCGCGCCGGCGGCGGGTCTCGGCCTCGGCCGCGACCGCACGGGCCTCGGCGGCTCGCTGCTCGGCGGAGGCGGACACGCTCTCTAGCTCGACCTCGACGGCCTCGACGTCGCCCAGCGTGCGCAGCTCCGCCACGACGTCGGTCGTCATCGTCGCCAGGGCCGCGACGGCGGCCTCGACCCGCTCGACGAGCAGGCCGGCGCGGACACGGGCGAAGGTGACGGGCTCCTCCGCGGCCGCCGCGGTGGTGGCGTCGACGTCGCCGCCGGCCTCGGCCTCGCGCCGGGCTCGGAACGCGGCTGCGCGCGTGTGGCCGGGGTCGTCGCAGTACGCCGGCGGGCGGCCGCGGCCGTCGCCCTCCTCTGCCGGCCGCGTGCACCCCGGGAACCGGCACGTGCGCGCCGCCACCTCTGCGGTTTCGTTTCGTTCCGTCATTCCGTTATCGTAGCAAACTATACGAAACGAAACAAGTCCCAGACCTCTTCGCCTGTCGACGGGGGGTCCGGGGCTCGCGGCGGGGGCCGCGGGGGGCCCCGGGGGGTCAGCCGGCGAGGGCGGCCAGCGCTCGGGCGCGCCACCGCTGCCCTGAGCGGGTGCTGACCGCACGGCCGCGGCGCGTCAGCTCGTCGGCCAGGCGCGCACCAGACACCTCGGGGTCCGCACGGACGACCTCGACGGCCAGCGCGAGGGTCGTCGCCGCGTCGTCGGCCGGCGGCTGGTCGCCAGCGGCGGGGCCGAACAGGGTGGTGGCCGGCCAAGCCGTGTGCTCGTCGACGTGCTCGGTGACCGACGCCGGCCGGTCTCCGGCCGCGGCCGCGGCGCGGTCGACCAGGCCCAGACGGTGGCCGGCCTGCTCGTGGCCGGTGTCCGGGCGATGTGTCAGCGGGGCGACGAGGGTGGCCGCTGGCAGGTGGTCGACCTGGCCGACGGCGGCCAGCGTGTCGACGAGCGTGGCCGCAGGTGGCGCGACCCGCAGGGCAGCGACGTGCGCTCGGTCGAGCCGGCGGCGTGCGCGCCGGCCACGGCGAGAGGTCGACCGGCCAGCGGCGTCGAGCCGGCGGACGAGCAGGGCGGCGCGGGCGACGTCGAGCAGTCGCCTGTCGCGTCGGACCTCGGCCAGTGTCCGCTCCGCCTGCTCGGCGCGGGCCGCCTGTAGCACTCGCTCCCACAGCCAGGCGGCCACCAGGGGCGCGACGGCGCGCACCGCACCGGCCAGCACCGACCCCGGGTCCACGCTCCACGTCGACGACCCGTCCGGGGTGGTGGCCACCAGCTCGTGCACTCCGGCCAGCAGTCCGGACGTAGCCGACACGACCCATACCGCGACGGCATCGGCTCCACCTGGCCGGCCGGCCAGGGCCGCAGCGCGCGCCAGCAGCGCCGACGAGACCAGGGCGAGCTCGAGAAACCCCGCCAGGGCGACCGCGGCCACGACAGGGAAGCCGAGCACGTCGACGGCCAGCGACGTCATGCCCTGGGCGGCCAGGATCGTCGGGACGACGGCCCCGACGGCCGCGACCACGGCCGCCTGCCGGCGGGCCCGAGCGGCCGCCTCGATCGGCGTCGACGTCGGGGCGCTCATCGGCGGGCCTCGCGCAGCTGACCGCAGATCACGTGCAGGGCCAGCAGGTCGAGCAGCTGCGCGTCGTCGCTCGTGAGACCGGCGGCCGGCTGCGGCGGGCAGGGGTCGCCAGAGGGGATGATGGGCATGGGAGTCCTCCACTTACCCTGGGGGTTCCTCGCCCCGGCGGTGTTAGCGCACCGTCGGGGCACTGTTCTTTTGTCCTGGCTGGTCGACGCTGGTCGACCGCTTCGTGCGGGCTGTCCCTTCCTCCTAGCTCGTTTCGGTGACGGTCACGGCGTCGCCGGCCGTGACCCGGGTCAGGGCCCCGGCGGGGACCTCTAGCAGGGCGTCGACGTCGCCCGGTGACGTCCATCGCGGGCACGTGTCCTGGTCGGGCGCGGTGCACGGGTCGAGCGTCAGGACGTCGAGCACCTGGCCGTCGCTGATCCACGCGACGTCGAGCGCGGTCGCCATGCCGGCCATCCACACCTGCTGCTCGCCGGCGTGGGCGAACGTGAACAGCATCCCCGTGCCCGCAGGCAGCGCCTCGCGATCGCTGAGGCCGGCTCGCTGCTGGTCGGCGGTGCGCGCCAGCTCGACGTCGAACCGCGCGGAGCCGATCGTGACGGTCGCGGTGGCCGGCGAGTCGCCTGCGCATCCGACGAGGGCCAGCGTGAGCGCGACGGCGGCGGCGGGCCGGCCCTTCATGGGGTCACTCCCCCATCGGCCGGCCCTGCGGCAGTCCGCGGGCCTCGACCGGCGGGAACGGCTGCCCGCCGTTGTACTTGGCCTCCAACCGCTCGACCTCGGCCATGACGGCCTGGTGGATGAACTGCGAGAGGTTGCGCGCACCCTCGGTCGTCATCGTGTGCAGGATCGCCCCGCGCACCCGCGCCGTGTCCTCGGGGTCCTGGTAGAATGACACCTTCGGCGGGTACTTCGGCTTGGCGCGCGCCGGCGAGGCGGCGGCCGCCGGCGCACCCTCGGTCGTCACCGTGGGCTGCTGCGCGGCCTCGACGACGGGCGCGGCCGGCGCGGTGGCCGGCTGTGCCGGCGGAGCGACGGGGCTCGATCCGGCCAGGGATGACTTGCGCGGGGCGGGACGGTTGCTCATCGCTGCTGCTCTCCTTCGATGCTGGCCAGGTGGTCGGCGTAGATCGCGCCGATGGCGCTGGCCTCGGTGCTCCCCCACTCGTCGAGGCCGCGGGCGGCCTCCGTGGCGTCGGAGATGACGACGCGCTTGGGGATGGTCGGGGTCAGGACGGGCAGGCCGCGGTTCTGCGCGGCCGCGTTCAGCTCGTCGAGCCAGGTCTGCCCCGACACGGTGCCGGCCTCGTGCTGGTTCACGATCACGCCGGCGACGCGCAGGTCACGGTTGTAGTACTCGCGCACGTTGTCGATCGTGTCGAGCAGCTGGGCCAGACCCGAGAGGCTCCACTGCTTGGAGTGGGTCACGACGACGACGCCGTGCGCTGCGGTCAGCGCGTTGATGGTCAGCTGGTCCAGGCTGGGCGCGCTGTCGATCAGGATCAGGTCGTAGTCGTCCGCGACGTCGGCCAGCGCCTGGCGCAGCCGGACCTCTCGACCTGCGCCCGCGATCACCAGCTCGTCGCGGACGTAGCCGAGCGTCACGCCTGTGGTCGGCACGACGTCCATGCCGGGCCACACTCCGGGCACGATCACGTCACGGATGGTCTCGGGCGCGCGCGCCGACAGGACGTCGGCCAGGCCGGCCTGGTCCTCGTCGACGGGCTCGGCGGTCGCAACCGCGGTCAGGTTGCCCTGCGGGTCGTTGTCGACGACGAGCACGCGCCGGCCGGCCACGACGGCGGCGCGGGCCAGGTGGAACGTGGTGGTCGACTTGCCGACGCCGCCCTTCTGGTTGCAGAGAGCGTAGATGCGAGCGGTCACGGTGATTACCTCCAATGCTGCTAACGGTACTGATACCGCCAACGGTGGCGCTACCCCTATCAGTACTGCTCGGGGTTGTAGGGCTCCTCGTCCTCGTGCTCGCGGGGCTCCCCGACGACGGCGACCACGGGGAGCTGGCCCATGACGGCCGGGGCGTGGCGCAGGAACAGGCGATCGACCTCGCCGGCGCTTCGGGCGTTGATGCCCTGAGCTGCGTCGGCGTAGTAGTCCGGTCGGGTGTGCACGTCGTCGGCCAGCCGGTGGGCGTGCTCGACGATCGACAGCACCCGCGCCGACCCGTCGGGCGGCGCGTCGGGGTGGTTGCGGTCGTGGTCGTCGATCACCGCGGCGATCGGCGCGCCCAGGGTGGTGATGCCTGCGAAGTGGTCGACGCCGAGCAGGCGCAGCCATCGGGCGGCAGCCCTGCGGGACCAAAGCATCTGGTAGAGCACCTGGTCAGGGCTCAGCTCGACCGCTCCGTCGTCTCTGGTGGCCACGTAATCGATCCCCCTTGGTAGCGGTAATAGTACTGTTGCCGCCTGCCGGTCAGGCGTTGGCGTGCTCGGCAACGCGCTTGATCTGGTCGGGTCGGAAACCGGACCAGTGGTCCTGCCCGGTGCCGTCCTCGACGACGACGACGGGGGCCTCTGTGTAGCCCAGCTCCTCGGTCACGTAGTCGCGCGCCTGAGGCTGCTCGCGCAGATCGACCTCGACGAACGGCACGCCCTGCTTGTCCAGGGCCTTCTTCGTCAGGGTGCACCGCTGGCAGCCGGGTCCGGTGCTGTAGACGGTCACGCTCATCATGGCCGGCATCCTTTCGCGTTCAGGTGGTGGGCTCGTTCCTGATAGCGGAGCAGGGCCGCCGTGGAGCGGCCGGAGTGCCAACCCGCAGGGCGGGGCTGGCGTGAAGTTCGGTGCGAGATAAGGGAGCGCAGCGACCGCGTGCCGAACTTCACCCCGGAGCCGGCGGCGCAGCCGCTTGCGCGCAGGGCGCGGCGGCCATGATGGAGCGGCAGGAACGATCCCCCACCAGCTCGAGAACAGCCGCCGGCCGCCAGGCCGGCGTCCGCGCAGCCCGCGTGCGGGCTCGGGGGTGCGCGAGGGGCACAGCCCCTCGCCGCCGCCCGCCAGGGGGGCGAGGCGACGGCGGGGAGCCGGCGCGGTCACGCTATCCCTGCTCGGCGGCCGCGCGGAGGGCCGCCAGCGCGGCCGCGGTCTCGGCCGTGCGCTGACCGAACGTGAGGGCAGCCCACGCCTCGGGGTCGTGCTCGAGCTCGGCCCACTGCGCCGCCAGGCCGACGTCCGTCCGGTCGGTCAGGACGGTGCCCTCCCCCACCGTGATGCTCAGGTTTCCGATGATCGCTGCCATGATCCCGCCTCCCCAACTCCGTTACCGTTAATAGTACTATTGCCACCATTGGAGGTCAACCCTTGACCGGTGCCTGCCTGCTCATGATCTGCCGGCACCAGGCGCTCAGGCCGCCGCGCTTCTCACCGGCGGCCAGGCACTCCGGGCACGTCGTCTGTGCGCTCGTCAGGGTGTAGAGCTTGGTCCCCTTGATCTGTCCGTCGCGCGCGACGTCGAGGAAGTCGCGCCCGCAGGCCGTGCCGAAGTTCGGCAGCACCATGTGCAGCACGTCGGCCGCCTCCTCGGCGGCGAGCACGTCGAACAGGTCGAACGGCTCGCCGCCGCGGCCGCTCACGCGTGCCACTGGTCGGCCTCTCCGGTCAGGTGGGCGACGAACTCGGCCGCGTCGGGCCAGGCGTCGAGTCGCACGGCCTCCACCTGGTCCATCTCGATCAGGTCGGCCGCGACGCGCTGGGCCAGCGCCAGGAACCGGTGCGAGACCTCGGCGGGCTCGTCGCCCTCGGTCACCGCGGCGCACGCGCCGGACGCGTAGCCGCCGGCGGCCAGCGTGGCCGCGTGGGCCTGGTCGTTAGCCTCGGCGTCCTCGCGCAGCGAGGCGACGACGAGCGTGGGGCACTCGGGGGAGTGGGGGTCTGCGATGTGCTCGCCGCACGCGCGGCACCGGTTCTCGGCGTCCCACCCAATGCCGTTAACAGTACTGTTAGCGCCGGCCTCGTCCCAGGCGCGGCCGGCGGGCACGTACAGCGTCACGACGTCGCCGGCGATCGGCTCGCGGATCGTCTCGACGGGCTCGGCGTCGCCGGCCGTGACGTCGAGAGCGATGCCGTCGACGACGGCCAGGCCCTCGCCGTTGGCGTCCGTGCCGTCGCCGGCCGCGATGAGCGCGACCAGGGCCTCGCTCGTGAACGCGATGACCGTCGCGCCGTTCCACGTCCGGCCGGTGTCGTACGCCGCGTAGGGACGGCCGGTGGCCGGGCCCAGGATGGTCGTTGCTCGCATGGCTCTTCCTCTTCGTCGTTGGTACCTCTAATAGTACTATTGCCGTCACCGGATGGCAACGGCAATAGTACTATTCGGGTCACGCGGCTGCGGTCGTCTCGTCGACGGGCTCGGTCAGCGCGTCGGCCAGGGTGTGGGCCGCGCGCAGCACGCGGCCGGCGGTGGCCTTGATGGTCTCCGCGTCACCCTCGGACCATCTGGCCACGTAGCCGATGCTGTAGGTGCTGGTGTCCAGCCCGAGCAGGCTGGCCACGACGTAGGCGACGGACTCGGCCTCGGTCTCCTTCACGCCGCGGTGCTGCACGTACTCGGCAGGGTCCTCGTCGGCGTGCAGGAGCACGTGCGCCGCCTCGTGCAGGGCGGTCTTGGCCGCGTGGGCGGGGGAGAGGTCGACGTCGACGACGACGCGGCGGCTGCCGTCGGTGGTCGTGTAGCCGTTGACCTCGCCCGCGATCGCCTCGCGCGCGACGGTCCAGCCCTGGCCGGTCAGGTAGTCGACGACGGCCGCCAGGATGCCGAGCGGGTCGTCTCCGGTCAGCCGGTGCGCGATCGTGCTGGGGTCCTCGGCGTCGGGGTCGATGGGCTCGGTCTGCGAGATGTCGAACACCGACACCGGGAAGAACCGTCGCGTGCGGTGCTCGGTCTCCTCGCCGGTGCGCTCGTCCTCCTCGCGGGTCACGACGTCGCGGCCGCCGAAGATGCGGATACCGCGCTGACCCTTGGTCACCTGGCGGCCGACGCTCTGCCACGTGCGGTAGCCGGCCACGCGGGTCGCGTCGGGGCGCTGGGACAGGATCAGCAGCAGGTTGTTGATGCTGTAGCGGTGGAACGCCTGGGCGAAGTCGAGGAACCGGGTCCACGCCTCGGACTGGCGCAGCTGCTCGACCTGCTCCGCGATCGAGGCTTGCAGCGCCTCGGCCTCGGCGCGGCGCTCCTCGGGGCTCTTGGTGTTCTTGATCCTGCGGGCCATCTGCCTGCCTCCTCGTCGTCGGTAGTACTAATAGTACTGTTAGTCTGGCGTAACGTCAATAGTACTATTGGGGTTGGTGGATCGGGTGTGCGCCGATAAGGGCGCGCAGCGCGTGGACGTCCGCGCCGTAGGGGTCGCCTCGCAGCGGGTCGGGGTCGGTGGTCGGCTGCCAGGTGTCGCAGCACGGGCAGCAGTCGATGCAGGCGTCGCCCGCGTTGGGGCAGGTGATCCAGTCGCCGTGCCGGTCGGGCGTCATGGTCTGGCGGCACCAGACGCACCAGGTCTGTTCCTCGGTCGTGGTCTGCGTGCTCATGGCGGCCTCCTCAACCCTCGTGGTCGATCACTTCGTGGGCTCGTTCCTGATAGCGGAGCCACTGCCCCCAGGCACCGGAGTGCAACCCGTAGGGCGGGGGAGGAGAGAGTTTCCGGCCGAAATAAGGAGCGCAGCGACGCGGCCGGAAAGTCTCGGGGGAGCCGGCGGCGCAGCCGCTTGCGCGGAGGGGCGTGGGGGCAATGATGGAGCGCCAGGAACGAGTCACCGGGCCCCGCCCGAGGGCCGGCACAGCCCGGCCTCAGTCCTCGTCGATGGGCGGCAGCACCGTCGCGTGCAGCAGCTCGTGAAGCGCTGCGGCGCGGCGGGTGTCGATGATGGCCCGCGGCTCTGCCATCAGGGCGCGTAGAGCGCGCAGCTCGGAGTCGGTGATGAACACCGCCCCAGCCGACGGCCGCCAGTTCGCCGGCGCGCGGTCGAACGCTTCGGCTGCCGCGGCCCGCTCGTCTGGGTCGAGGGAGGCGGTCATCCCGGCCCGAATCCGGTAGTTCAGCCTGGCGGCGAGTTGCGCGGCCACGGTGGGCTGCTCGTCGACGCCGCAGGGCTCGCACAGCCACCCCTCCGGGTCGCGCGGCCAGATGCGCTCACCCAGCACCAGCGGTCGACGACAACGGGCGCACCAGCCCGGTCGACGCGCTCGTACGTCGTCATGCAATGCGGCTCGCCCCCAGGACGTCGCGCGCGAGCTGTTCGGCGGTGCGCGGGCTCCACGGCCGCAGTGCGACGCCGCCGCGCTCTTGCTCGACCTCGCGGCGGGCGGCACGCCAGTCGAGCCGGCCGTCAGGTCGGCGGGGGTGCGGGCCGTAGGCGTGGGTACCGTCGTCAGGCAGGAGCGAGAGCTGCCCGCGGCCGGGCCTGTGCTTGGCATCGGGCCGCCGCGGTGCGCGCATCCACGCGTGTTCGGCCTGCCACCACGCCCACAGCTCGCGCTCGACGCTGTAGCGGCCGGCGCGCTCGTCGAGGCGGCCGTCGACGCCGGCGCGAGCGGCGGCCGCGTCGCGGCGGTCGCGTTCATGCCGGCGCCAGCCGTCGCGGCCACGCACGAGCACACCGGCCGTCGTCAGCCGGTCGAGCGTGCGGGCGGCCGCCGCCTGGGTCGCACCGGTAGCGCGGGCGAGGTCGTCGAGCTGCTGGGGTTCGGTGGTGGTCCGGGCGTAGGTGTTGCCGGCGAGGTGCCCGAGCGCGGGTCCGTGCGTGAACAGGTCGTGCGCGGCCGCCGTAAGGCGGGCGGTCAGCGAGGCGAGGAGCGTCGAGCGGTCAGCGGACCCCGCGCCTACGGCGCGCGGGTCCGCTTGTGACCGGTCTTCCTCGATACCGCTGTGGATGAGCGCTGCGGGGTCGATCGTCCAGTGCGCGCCGTGGACGCCGGCGGCGGCCTGGGCAGGGGCGATCCATCCGTCCGCGGACAGCCGTAGGAGGGCCGTACGGGCCGTCTCGCGGCCGATCCCGGCCAGGAGGGCCAGTCGGCGCGTGTCGGCCTCCACAGCGCCGCAGAGGGCCTGTAGCGCCAGGACGCACAGGACGTCCAGGACGCGGCGGTCGGCGGGGCCGCCTCCGCGGGTCCAGCGGCCGGCGGCCGCGTCGGCGCGGGTCTGCACGGCGCGCACGTGCGCGGCGATCGCGCCGGCGCGCGGGTCGAACGTCGGATCGTCCCCGATCTGCCGATCGGCGGTCGCGACGTAGCGCACCGCCTTGTCCCACTGGCGACGCAGGATGGCGGCCGGCGAGTCGTCGCCGGCCCGCGGCCGGGCCGCCCGGTAGTGGTCCGTCCCCGTGGCGACCTTGACCGTGCGGACGTACTCGAGGCCGGGTGCGGTGGCCACGAGGGCGGCGACGTCGGCGTGCCGCCAGCGGGCGGCCGCCGCGCCAACGAGCACGCGCCACAGGACCGCGGAGGCATCTCCGACGGCCGCGTCCTCGCGCAGCGCGGCCGCGCTGACGGCAGGCAGCTCGCGGCGCGGGCCGGGCAGGTACAGGCGAGCGTGCTCGTCGACGGGCAGGGGAGTGCGGGGGTCGACGTCGTGCGCGGGCTCGGCGTCGACGACGAGCTGCGCCAGGCGCGACACGAGCGCGCGGACCTGCGCTGCGGTGCCCGTGGGCGTCGTGAGCGCGCTCAGGTCGCCGGACAGGACGGTGGAGCGGCCGCCGGCGCGGTGCGGCGCGCCAGGAGGGCGCACACAGCCCGTCGCGGGGTTGCTCAGGGGCGACAGGTCGAGGGTGGGGCAGACGTGGCGCGCCAGGCGCGCCAAGGTGGCCACGGTCTCGGCGTCGACGCTCTCGGCCAGCGCGGTCCACACGTGGCGGCCGCCGGCGGGGCCGGACTGGCACACCACGGCCGACAGGCCGACGTCGCGCAGGAAGCGGGCGAGCAGCTCGGCGTCGCGCTCGGCGGCCGCCGCGGTGCCGGCGGTCTTGGCGTCGAGGTCGAAGCACAGCAGGCGGAACCGGTGATCGGAGCCCGCGAGGTAGACCGCCCACGGGCGGTCGGGCTCGCCGCCGGCGACGCGCCGGTGCCCGGTGTAGGTGTTCATCGCCTGGCCGTAGGCGTCGACCGCCGCCACGCGGACGCTCGGGCGCGGGCTCAGCGCGCGCGTGAGCGCCCACGACACGCCGAACGGCGCGCCGTGCGCTGTGTATGTCGACACCGTTACGATGGGGCCAACCTCCTAGAGGTAGGTACGACAAGGCCCCGGCCTCGCCAGCCGGTTCCTCACATCGCTTGATCTGGGCCAGGTCGCCAAACTCAGCCAGATCAGGCACTCAGCTTCCGAACCCCCGCCCGGCCAAGGGCGGGGGTTCGATGCGTTCTACGGGCTCTCGATGGGCAGCTCCTCGTCGCGGGGGTGTTCGGCATCCCAGCCGACCGGCTTGCCGTGAGCGTCGACCTCGACACGATCGATGAGCCACTGGATGAGGCCCGACCGGGAGGTTCCTGCGGCGTCGACGAGGCTGTTCAGCCGCTCATCTGCGCTCGCTTCGATCAGCAGGCTGATCCGTCGAGGGGCGACGAGCGAGCCGCGCGGTCGTCCACGTGTGCTCACGCGGCAACCCTAGGGTGTGCATGCATCACGGATGCGGCCAACACGCCGCGCCCGTTACGCGAACTTGACCAGGACAGCGACGTCTCCGAGGAGCAGCGTCGTGCCGTCGTGCACGACGTAGGGGGTGCCCGGGGTCAGCCGTGTGGGCGGCTGGGTCTGGGCCTCGGTGCCGTTGCCGGAGTGCTGGTCGGTCACGACGATGCGGCCGGCGTCGTCGACGTCGATCAGCACGTGGGTGCGCGAGAGCATCCGGGCAGGGCTGGCGACCGGGATCGGCCGGCGGCCGCCGACGGGCTCGGGGTTGCGGCCCAGGGCGACGCCCTCGGTGACCTCGACGTCGGGCTGGGTGCTGAACGTCAGGCGCAGCGCCCTCTTGGGCGGCGTCGGCGCGGCCGGCTCGTCGTCGAGCGGGTCGATGGTCTGTGCGGCGTCGGGTACGACGTCGCGGACGTCGACGGGGTTGGCCTCGACGCGGTGCGGCTCGTCGACGCCGCACTGCACGCACGTGGCCGCGGTGACGGGCTGTAGCCGGCGGCAGACGCGGCAGCGGCCCTCCTGCGGGGCGAGGTCGTCCGCCGGCGCGATCGTGCCGGCGTCGTCGACGAGCTGCACGATGCCGTCGGCGCGCACGGCCAGGTTCCACGTGTTCGGGCCGTCGGTGACGGCCAGGCGCACGGGGCGGCGCAGCCGGCGCGCGAGCGTTGCGCAGCGCGCGATCATGCCGGTGCGCAGCTCGTCGACCGACTCTGCCGAGCACGGTCGCTCGGTGCCGTTGACGGTGATTGTGCCCGTGCCGTCGGGCCGCACGGTGGCGCTGACCCGTGGCCAGGCCGCGACCCGCTCGCGCTGGCGCACGGCCGCGAGGCGGGTCGTGACGTTCCCCCTGCCGGTGCTCATGGGTGTTCTCCTCACTTGCCGAGCTGGATGCCGACCTCGGCCATGAAGGGCACGGGGTCGATCGGGGAGCCGTTGACGACGACCATGAAGTGCAGGTGGCACCCTGTGGACTTCCCGGACGAGCCGACCCGGCCGATCTGCTGGCCGGCGGTCACTTGGTCGCCCTCGTGCACGAGGATGCCGGAGGCGTATTCGTGCAGGTAGGACGTCTGCACGTCGCCGCCGTGGTCGACGGTGATGGTGCCGTTGCCGGCGGAGTCGAACCCGGTGAACGTCACGCGCCCGTCCTGCGCGGCCCAGATCGGGCCGTCGCAGCCGCCGGCGTTCAGGTCGGTGCCGCTGTGCAGCCGCCACACCTTGTCGACCGGGTGGAACCGCATCCCGAACGGGCTCGTGATCGGGCCGGCCCCGGGGACGGCCCAGCCGCTCGGGCTGACCTCGCCGGGCAGGGTGCTGCACCCGGGCCCGTCAGGGTTGAGGCCGGTGTCGACGCCGGCCAGACCCTCGACGACCTGCACGGCCGGGTCCCAGTACTTCTCGTAGTGGTACGGGTCGGCGTTGCGCTGGGTGCGGTGGGCAACGATCGTCGGTTCGAGGGCGTCGCGGTCCTCGATCTTCATCATCGCCTTGAAGAAGTTCGTGGCGCTGATGAAGGGGTCCATGCGGTCCTCGTAGGACCCCCACGCACCGTTGTCCCGCTGCTGGAACAGGCCGCGCGAGTCCGGCCCCGCGGCGTCGCCGTGGTCCACGACGCGCAGCGAGGACTCGCCCATCGCTGTCATCACGCCGATGGTCTGGTCCCGCGCGGACAGGTCGAGCGCCTTGCCGGCCTCGATCACGTACGCGGCGTTCACCAGCTGCTCGTGGCCATAGCCGGCGATCGTGGTGTCCGGGACCTGACCCGGGTCGATGGTGACCGTCGCGCCGCCGTTCGGGCCGCAGGTCGCATCGGCGTCGGAGCCGCCGAGCAGCACGATGCTGAACACCGTGCCGAGCACGAGTGCCGGCACGGCGATCAGCCCGAGAAGCGCCCCCTGCTTGTGGTCCGACATGGGCTAGTTGACCCCCTCGGGCGGGGTGAACCGGCTGGCGAGCCACGGCGAGGTGGCGTCGGCGCGGGTTAGGACGAGCGTGTAGGTGCCGACGTCGGTCGGGACTTCGACGCTCGCGACGTACGCGCTTGTCTCGTCGACGACGCTCGCCGGGCCCGTGACGGCGCGCGCCGGCACGTTGGCCGGGTCGACGTAGGCGTAGTCCTGCTGCGCCTGCTGCGTGAGGAGCGGGGAGAGCTCGGCCCACCACGTCGTGTAGTCCAGCGAGGGCCGCGCGAACGCGGCCATCGCCGTCTGCGCGGCCTGCTCGGCGGCCACACGCGACTGCTCGTCCCAGGTCGGCACCGGTCGCGCGGTAATCGTCTCGCCGGTGTCCTCGTCGATCGCGCCCTCCGGCGCGGGAGTGAACTTCTCGAGGTCCAGCGGCGTCGACGTCGACGCCGGCGAGGCCGTTGCCGGGGGAGTGGTGCTGGACGGGCTCTCGCCCTGTCCCGAGCACGCGGACAGGGCGAGAGCTACCACCGTGGCGATGCCTGCCCCTATCGCCAATCTCTGCACGTCAGGCTCCCTCCTCGCCCTCGGCGGCCGCGTCCGTGTGCTTCGTCGCGTTCCTGTTGAAGCCGCGCCGCATCTCGTCCTTGAGACCGTCCCGGAGCACCACCCAGACCGTGCCGATCTTGTAGCCGGGGATCGTGCCGTCAGCCAGCCACTTGTAGACGCTCTGCCGCGTCAGACCGAGCAGTTCTGCCACCTCGGCCACTTCCAGCGTCGGGCCCCGGCCCTCGAACAACGCATCGAGAGGGTCGGTCACCAGACGCACCGGCTCAAAGGTCCGCACGCGATCAAACTAGCGCTTGTTGGCTCAGTTGGAAAGAACCGATAAGGACACACATGCATCACCCTTTCTTGTTCAGACCCATCAGGGTCGGCAGGATCACGGTTCCGCGCTAGAATAGTGCAAACCGGACTGCACGGACCATTATGGATGGGGGGCGACGTGCCAGACGACATCAACCCGTGGGTGTCTCGGCCGGTGACGCCGGAACCGAGTGCACCTCTCTACACCGACGCACCGACGGGCCGCCCGACCGGTCCACTCGCTCCGCAGCGAGGAGTGCCGGCCCCCGATCGCGTCGACCAGCTGCCGACGCACTCGCAGGCCCGTCGGGCCGACCTGTGGTGGCTCGGTGCGCACGGTGGCGCGGGGGAGTCCTCCCTGGCCGCGCTCGTGCCCGAGTGGCCGGCTGCGGGCCACGGCTGGCCGCGGACCCCGGGCGTCAAGCCCGCGCGAGTCGTGGTCGCCGCCCGCTCGAACATGCAGGGCCTCCGGGCGGCGCAGCTCGCCGCCACGCAGTGGGCCTCCGGCCTTGTGCCGCACGCCCAGGTCGTCGGCCTCGTGATCGTCGCGGACGCACCGGGGCGTCTCCCGCGCGCCCTGCGCGACTTTGCGCAGCTCGTCGCCGGCGGGTTCCCGCGCTCGTGGAGCGTGCCGTGGATCGAGGCCTGGCGTCTGGGCGAGAGCCCGGACCTGTCAACAGCCCCGCGTGAGGTTCGTCGACTCGTCGACGACCTGAGCGCGCTCCTTCGACCTGGTGCCGCCGGCACCACCAACTGAAAGGAACCGTCCCAGATGAGCACGCTGCACAGCGTCATCACCACCGCGACCGACGTCCTCGCCGCCCTGCCCGGCCAGGTGCCGGACCCCGACCCGGTGCAGCCTCCGGGCACGGAGGGCTTCAACACGATCATGGGCTGGGCCAAGTGGGTCGCCCTGGCCGTCTGCATCCTCGGCCTGTTCGCCGCCGGTGCCCTCATGGCGATCCAGTCCCGCCGCGGCGAGGGCGGCGAGCACGTCGGCAAGATCGGCATGGCGCTCGGCGGCGTGATCGTCATCTCCGCCGGCGCGGCGCTCGTCGGCTTCCTGGCCTGATCGGAGACCGCGAGATGGCAACTGACGACGACGAGCGGAGCCCGTTCACACGGCCGGGCTTCATCGCGGCCGCGCTCGTAGTGGTGCTGGTCGTGGTGCTCGGGATCGTCCTCGTCGTGGTGAACGCCAGCGACGAGGACGATCCCGGGCCCACGCCGACCTCCTCGGGCACGAGCGCCGCCCCGACCACCGAACCGACGGCGGTTGCGGGCGGCGAAAGCGTCTGCGGGCTCGACGGTGAGGTCTTGACGGGGACCGTGACCGCGGCCCCGGAGGCTGAGTGGAAGTTTCAGGGGACGATCGGCTACCCGACGTCGAGCACCTACGGCCCCGGCGACACGTCGCCGGAGGGCGTGCGCTCCTGCTTCCAGCACTCCCCGACCGGGGCACTGTTCATGGCCGCGAACGCGGTCGCGCAGGGCTCGGACCCGTCGACGTCCGCGCAGTGGGCTGAGCAGGCTGTCGCGGAGGGCCGTTACCGCGACCAGCTCCTCGGTCAGGTGAGTGGAGGGTCGTCGTCCGAGGGGACACGACTCAGCATCGCTGGGTTCCGAATCCTCAACTACGACGGCGAGACGGCGCGCGTCGACCTCGGCACCAAGGTCTCGTCGGGAGGCCAGAACGTCACCATGTCGGCGGTCTACGAGCTGGTGTGGCAGGGCGGCGACTGGAAGATCAGCAGCGACGTTCAGGCACCGATCGATGCGGCGTCGATCCCGGACCTCGCGGGCTACATCACCTGGGGGGAGTGATCGACGATGGCCGAGAGCGAGAGCTGCGACTTCTTCGACCTCGTGTGCAAGGGCAAGGAACTGGCGAGCAGCGCGCTCGGGGACGCGATCGACAACATGGCGAGCGCCGTGTTGGAGGCGTACGGGAAGGCGATCGCGTCGCTGGGGACGATCTGGGTGCACATCGGCACCCCGAACCTGACCGGCACGGGCGGGTCGTCGTCGATCGAGGCAGGTAGCTCGGCACCGAACTCGGAGAACATCACGCGGGTTCTGGGTTACGTGACGTGGATCAGCCTGGCGGTGGCGTTGCTGTCGTTGTTCATCCTCGGCGCGATGATCGCGACGCGGATGCGGGCCGGCGAGGGGATCGCGGCGGTCGGCAAGGTGGGCCTGGTCCTCGGTGCGGTCGTGCTCATCTCGGGCGCGAGCGCGATGGTGAGCAAGCTGATGCCGTCGGCGCCGAGGAACGCCGGCGGCGCGGTGGCGTTCCTGCAATCCGGCCTGTGGTGGTACATGGGCGCGTTGGCCGTGCTGTCGGTGATCCTGGGCGGCGCGCGGATGGTGTGGGAGCAGCGGGCGGAGCCCGGTCGGGAGACGGTCAAGAGCCTGCTCACGCTCGTGGTGGTGGCGGGCGCGGGCGTGACGATCGTCGGTCTGCTCGTCGCCGCTGCGGACTCGTTCTCGGTGTGGCTCATCAACGAGTCACTGGACTGCGACGTCACCGCCGTGGGCTCGGCGTGCTTCGGGGACAACATGCTGACGCTGTTGGCTCTGACGACCAACCCGGCCGCCGGCGGCCTGGGGTCGCTTCTCGTCATCATCCTGGGCCTGATCGCGGTCCTGGCCGCGGCGTTCCAGATCGTGCTCATGGTCGCCCGCGGCGGCATGTTGGTGATCCTGACCGGGATCTTGCCGCTGTCCGCGTCGTTCACGAACACCGAGCAGGGCAAGGCCTGGTTCAGGAAGTGCATCGCGTGGCTGGTGGCGTTCATCCTCTACAAGCCGGCCGCGGCGATCATCTACGCCGCGGCGTTCCAGCTCGTCGGTACGGACGTGTTCAGCGACGACGGCACCGGCCTGCTGGCGGTCCTCACCGGTCTGATGCTCATGGTGATCGCGCTGTTCGCGATGCCGGCCCTGATGCGGTTCGTCACGCCGATGGTCGGCGCGATGGCCGGCGGCAGCGCAGGTGCGGCCCTCGCGGTCGGCGCGATGGCAGCGCTGCCGACGGGCGCGGCCGCGATCGGCCGCCTGGCGTCGGGGTCGAACAACTCCGGCACGGGCGGTGGCCAGGGACAGCAGGGGCAGCCCGGCGGCCCGGGCCCGACCGGGAACCAGACGGCCGGCGGACCGAACCACGGCCCGGGCGGCGCGCAGAACGCCGGCGGCCCGCAGCAGAACGGCACACCGCAGACGGGCGGTGCTCCGACGACCGGCGCAGCGCCCCAGGGCGCTCCCGCAGCGGCCAACGCTGCCGGTGCCGGCGGCGGGTCTGCGGCCGCAGGTAGCGGAGCCGCCGCGACGGGCGCGACGGCGGGCGGTGGAGCCGCGGCCGCAGGCGCAGCGGGCGGGCCGGTGGGCATCGCAGCCGGGGCCGCACTCGACGTCGCCAAGACAGCGGGTCAGGCGGCCGCCGGAGCGGCCCGTCAGCTCGGGCAGGAATCGACAGGTGAAGGGGGCGGTCCGGATGGCAGCCGTTGACGTCAGCAGCAGGGGAGCACGCACCTACGGGAACTGGCGGCGGCCGACGTCGCCGGGCCTGTTCGGGCTCGGCTCGGTCGGGACGATCGGGCTGCTCGGTGGTCTGATCGCCGTGGTGGTCACGGTGATGATCGCCGGGCTTCTCGAGGCCGTGATCCTGGCGGCGGTGCTGGGCCTGGTGATGCTCACGGTCCTGACGAAGGACGCGCACGGCAAGAACGCCCTGAGCCGTGGCGGTGCCCGCGCGGCGTGGTGGTCTGCACGCTCGCGCGGGTCGAACGTGTACCGGTCCGGGCCGCTGGGCCGCGCGCTGTGGGGGACGTACCAGCT
>Ga0255334_1000677_pt1 | contig 22994 bp, 26 predicted proteins | sample EtOH5_35cm_T3_12_FD_202080 | JGI IMG/M metagenome (GOLD analysis project Ga0255334, IMG submission 202080) | Sandy soil microbial communities from University of British Columbia, Vancouver, Canada - EtOH5_35cm_T3_129 | ecosystem: Engineered > Artificial ecosystem > Sand microcosm > Unclassified ... | reverse complement strand
AATCCCAGATCAGGGAGCCGACTGACCGCCATCCTTGCCATCCGCCACACACCAACTCCGCAACGCTGGCAGAACCTCGCGAATCGCGCCTATAGCGAATTTCAGATTCAGGACACTAGCAACGCTCGAGTATCCCTTGTGTTACCCTGGCAATGGCTTGGGGTTTCGGCAGATGCGGTTGGACGGTCCGGAAAGTTCGAATGTCGAGGACCGGCGCGGCCGCGGTGGCGGCCTGGGCGGTGGCCGGGTGGCGATCGGCGGGATCGGCGGGGTGCTGCTGGTCGTGGTCTCGCTGCTGCATGGCGTGGACCCGACCGAGTTTCTGCAGGACATCGACCCCGCCGCGCCCGCGCAGCAGCAGCGTTCTGCCGGGGCGGGCAAGGCCGGGCCGCAGGCGGGTGACAGCGGAAGGCGTTTCGTCGCCCAGGTGCTGGGCGAGACCGAGGCGGTCTGGGCCGATGAATTCGCCCGTACCGGCCGGCACTACGATCCGCCGACGCTGGTGCTGTTCAATGGCGCGACGCAATCGGGCTGCGGCTATGCTCAGGCGCAGATGGGGCCGTTCTACTGCCCCAACGACAAGCGCGTTTACATCGACCTCGATTTCATGGCCGATCTGCAGCGGAGCCTCGGGGCGCGGGGGGATTTTGCCGCCGCCTATATCGTGGCGCATGAGGTCGGGCATCACGTCCAGAACCTGACCGGCCGGCTGCACAGCGGAGGCGGCAACGCGGCCTCGGTGGTCATGGAATTGCAGGCCGATTGTTATGCCGGGGTCTGGGCCAACCGGGCCGAGGCCGCGCGCCATATCCTGGAAGACGGCGATATCGAGGAGGGGCTGAATGCCGCCGCCGCCGTTGGCGACGACCGCCTGCAGCGCCAGTCCCAGGGCCGGGTGTCGCCCGAGAGCTTCACCCATGGCAGCAGCGCGCAGCGTGTCGCCGCCTTCAGGCGCGGAATGAGTTCCGGTCGGCCCGCCGCCTGCGACGCCTAGATGGGGGTCTGGGGCCTCAGGCCCCAGCAGGGTCCAGGGGCAGCGCCCCTGGGTCTTTTTATCTACCCCCCAATACTCGTCGCCACGCTCGGCCCGTCCTGCCCACGCATCGCCCAGCCGGTCGTCCGTTCCTCGATCTTCATCGCGATCGCATACATCACCACGCCCATGACCCCCGTCAGGATCAGCCCGGCAAAGACCAGCGGCACGTCGAAGCGCGACGAGGCCAGGATCATCAGATGGCCGATCCCCTTATTGGCCGCCACCGTCTCCGCGATGATGGAGCCGACGAAGGCGACGGTGATGGCGATCTTCAGGCTGGCGAAGAAATAGGGCATCGCCCGCGGCAGCCCGACCTTGCGGATGATGTCGGTGGGCTTGGCGCCGAGCGCGCGCAGCACGTCGCGCAGCTCGGGCTCCACGGTCGCGATCCCGGTCGCGACATTCACCACGATCGGGAAGAAGGAGATCAGGAAGGCGGTGATCACCGCCGGGATGGTGCCGATGCCGAACCAGATCACCAGGATCGGCACCACCGCGACCTTGGGCACCGAGTTGAAGCCGATCAGCAGCGGGTACAGCCCCGCATAGAGCAGGCTGGACGAGCCGATCGCGATCCCCAGCGCCAAGCCGAAGACGATGGCCAGGGCGAAGCCGATCAGGGTGGTCATCAGCGTCTGCCAGGAATTGTCCAGCAGCGGCCACCACCATTTGACCATGCTGGCGATGATGGCGCTGGGCGCAGGCAGGATGAACTGCGGCACGTTGAAGGCCTGCACCGCCGCTTCCCAGACCAGGAAGGTGCCGAGGATGATGATCCAGGGCAGCCAGGTCTGCAGCCGCCGGCGGCGGCGGGCGGCGAGGGCCATCGCCTCGGCCCGGCTGGGGCCGCGGTTGGTCGGGATGGGCGCGGGGGTGTCACGCGGCATGGCTGGCCTCCACGGCGGCGCCGGCCCGGCGCGCGTCGCTGATGTGTTCCCGCAGATCGTGGAGCAGTGCCTGGAATTCGGGCTTGTAGACGTCCTCCATGCTCCGCGGCCGCGGGAAGGGCACGCGGCGCTCGGCGATGATGCGGCCGGGGCGGGAGGACATGACCAGCACGCGATCGGCGAGGAACACTGCCTCGCGCAGGTCGTGCGTCACCAGGATCACGGTCGGCTTCAGCGTCTGGCAGACCGTCTGCAATTCCAGCCAGAGATCCTCGCGCGTAAAAATGTCGAGCGCGCCAAAGGGCTCGTCGAGCATCAGCAGCGCCGGGTCATGGATCAGCGCGCGGCAGAGGCTGGCGCGCTGCTGCATGCCGCCGGAAAGTTGGTAGGGGAATTTGTCCTCGAACCCCGCCAGGCCGACCATGGCAAGCAGCTTGCGGGCCTTGGCGTCATACATCGCGCGTTCGCGGCGCAACCGGCGACGGTGGGGTTCGACCACCTCGAGCGGCAGCATCACATTGGCGAGGATGCTGCGCCACGGCAGCATTGTCGGCGCCTGGAAGGCCATGCCGGCCGAGGACAAGGGGCGATCCACCTCCTGCCCGGCCACGATCACGCTGCCCTGGGTCATCGGCCAGAGCCCGGTGACCAGCCGCATCAGCGTCGACTTGCCGCAGCCGGACGGGCCGACCACGGCGACGAATTCGCCCTTGCCGACCGACAATGTGCAGTCCTTGAGCGCCAGCGTGCCCTCGACCCCGCCGTAGCGCATGGCTACCTCCGAGATCTCGACAAAGGGGCGTTCGGTGGCACTGCTCATTGCGACGATCTCTCCTGGGGCCATGTGGTTTGCCCCAGGCTAGCATTTCCGGTGCCGCCCGGCAGGGCGCCGAACCGCCAGGATCGGTCGCAGCTGCGGCCGGAACCGCAGCGTTTGCCCAAGTTATGGGCAAGGGCCTGCCGAATCAGGCGGTCGCGCTCAGCCGGGGCGCCAGCAGAGTCACCGCCTCGTCCATTGCATGCCACCGCCCCCAAGGCCCATGTAGCCACTACACTTCCGATCGAGGACCGATGCGATGAGCGTGCCCGATGTTTCCCCGACCGATGCCTGGACCGCCCTGCGGTCCGACCCGGATGCGGTGCTGGTCGATGTCCGCACCGATGCGGAATGGACCTTCGTCGGTGTCCCCGACCTCTCCGAAGCCGGCAAACAACCGGTCCTGATTCCCTGGCAGGTCTACCCTTCGATGCAGGTCAATGGCGCCTTCACCGAGCACCTGCACCGTGCGGGGATCACGCCGCTGTCCAAGGTCTTCTACCTTTGCCGGTCAGGGGCACGGTCGCTGGCGGCTGGACAGGCGGCACAGGCGGCAGGGTTTCCGCATGCGGCGAATATCGCAAATGGGTTCGAAGGACCGCCGGATGCCAAAGGCCACCGCGGGGAAATCGCGGGATGGAAGGCCGAAGGGCTGCCCTGGGTGCAACGGTAGAAAAAGATCAGGGGCCAGGCCCCTGAAACCCCGCTGGGGCCTGAGGCCCCAGACCTCCATCTTAGCGGTTCGCGGCGATCTTCTGGTTCTCCAGACGTGACAAGAGACGCACGACCGGCCAGAGCATGATGAAGTAGAGGATCGCGGCAGCAACCACCGGCGTTGCATTGTAGGTGACGCTCTGCGCCTGCCGCGCCTGGTAGAGCAACTCCGGGAGCGCCACGACCGAGGCGAGGGAGGTCAGCTTTACCACCTCCAGCGTGTTCGAGACCAGATCGGGCAAGACATTCTTCACCGCCTGGGGCAGCACGATCAGGAAGAAGATCGGCGCCGGCCGCAGGCCCAAAGCCCGCGCGGCTTCCGATTGCCCACGCGGCACACTCTCCAGACCGGCGCGCAGGATTTCGGCGTAGTAGCTGCCGGTGTTGAGGAAGAAGGCCAGCGCAACCGAACCCCAGGCGCCCAGGTCCAGCCCCGCGAAAGGCAGCGCGGCATAGATGAAGATCAACAGCACCAATGGCGGCAGCGAGCGGAAGATATCCACCCAGATGCCGAGCGGGATGCTGACCCAACGGCTTTCGGCCCGCGATAGCACCGCCAGGATGATGCCGCCGAGGATGCCAAGCGGCACCGTCATCACTGAAAGCAGGATGGTCGAGATCAGCCCGGCCTGCAGGATCGGCCAGGCCTCGACCACGATGGACCATTCGAGGAAGGCGGCCTGAAAATCTTCCCAGGTCATTGCGCGTGGCTCATCGGGCGAAAGGCTTTGCGAAATGGGTCTCGATCCGCCGGCCCATAATCACCACCGGCAGGAACAGGATCAGATAGGCGATCGCGCCCAGGGTCAGCGGCGAAGGGTTGGAGGAGAAGGCGACTGAGGATTGCGCCGCCCCCAGGATCTCGCTGACCGCAACCACGCTGCCGAGCGCGGTGCCCTTGGTGATGGCGATGGTGCGATTGACCAGCGGCGGGATCACCATCCGCAGCGCCTGCGGCAGCACCACCAGGAACAGCACCGGCAGGAAGCGCAGCCCCAGCGAACGCGCGGCCTCGGTCTGGCCATGCGGTACGGCGGTGATGCCGGCCCAGTAGATCTCCTCGGAGAAGGCCGCGAGCACGAGGGTGAGCGAGAGAAAGGTCGCAGCGAAGCCTGAGAAGGACAGCCCCGCCGCCGGCAGCCCGAAATACAGCAGCACGATGATGACCAGCGGCGGCAGCGCCCGGAACAGGTCGACGAGGAAGATGATCAGCCAGTTCAGCGGCCGGATGCCGAAGGCGCGGATCACCGCCAGCACCAGCCCCAGCGCCAGCCCCGCGACCACGATCAGCATCGCAAGCTCGACCGTGACGAAGAACCCCTCGAGGATGCTCGGCCAATACTCGCCGAGCACCCGCAGGTTCAGGAAGGAGAAGACAAAGGCGTCCCAGCCCGTCATGCCGTGGCGCCCCTCTGCCCGGTCAGCAGCGCGGGGTGCGCGGGGTGGGGTCGTAATGCGGCAGGCCGGGGACGCCGCTGCCCGGGAAGACGGTGTTCTCGGCGTCATCCGGACCGGGCTTGTCGCCGAACCACTGTTCCGACAGGCGCGCGACGGTGCCGTTCAGCTTCAGGCATTCGATCGCGTTCTCGACCTCGGCGCGTAGCGCCTCGGCACCCAGCGGGAAGGGCGCGGACCAATGCGCGCGGGTATCGGTCAGCACGAAATCGGCGACGAACTGGCGCTGCCGGGAGGCCGCGTAGCGCACCACGGTATTGCCGGCGAGGTTGGCATAGGCGCGGCCGGAAATCACCGCCTGCACCGCATCGGGCTGGGTGTCATAGGCCTGCACGGTGATACCCAGCGCCTCGGCATGGTCACGGACCCAGGCGTCGTAGTTGCTGCCCTTGTTCACGCTGATCGCCTTGCCGCGCAGATCTTCCAGCGAGGTGATCGGCGGCGTGCCGCGGCGGATGCCGAACTGGTAGGCGGTGTAGATATAGCCCTCGGTGAACAGCATGTTCGGGGCGCGCTCCGGCGTCGCCGTGGTCGGCGCACAGAGGAAATCATAGCGCCCCGCGTTCATCGCCGGGACCAGCCCGGAGAAGGTGGCGCTGTCGATCACCAGTTCGCGACCCATCTGCTGCGCCACGGCGCGGAACAGGTCGACGTTGAAGCCCTGCACCCCGCCGTCCAACTTCGGGAAGGCATGCGGCGCGAAGGTGCCGTCGACGGCGCAGCGCAGCGGCGGCAGCGCCGCGGTCTGGGCCGCGGAAGGCACCACGGAAACCGGATTTAGCAAGGCGGCCATGAGGGCGAGTGGCGCAGCGGTACGCGCCAGGATCGGGCGGGCCAGGATCGGGCGGGACATGGGTCTTGGTCCTTCTCTGCGGTTGCGGGGGCGTCATGTGACGCATCTCTCCCTCGCAACCTGCCGTAGCGCGCAAGGCGGTGAACAGGGGGGGCGCAGGGGGGAACTGGCCATGCGGGCCGTCCGGCTGGTGCCGCACCGGGCAGGCTGCCACATCATCGTGCATCGGCCCCCGCGGTGCTGCGATGCAACATCCCCCCCTTCGCCGCCGCGCAAGGCAATGCCATGGTCGGCGCATGACACCCCCCCGACCCCCGCGCTATCTCACCTTGCTGCTCGGCGCCCTGGCCGCGTTGCCGCCGCTTGCCATCGACATGAGCCTGCCGGCGCAGGGCACCATCGCCGAGGCGCTGGGCGTCGCCGAGCCCCGGATGGGGCTGACCCTATCGCTGTTCATGCTCGGCTTCGCCTTCGCGCAGCTGGTCGCGGGCCCCTTCAGCGACCGCTTCGGCCGTCGGCCGGTGCTGCTGGCCGGGACCGGGCTTTTCGCCGTGGCCGGGCTCGGCTGCGCCATGGCCGCATCGCTGCCGGGCCTGCTGGTGCTGCGCGCGATCCAGGGCGCGGGAGCGGGCGCGGCGGTGGTGATGGTCTTCGCCAGCGTTCGCGACCTGTTCGATGGGCCGGAGGTGCGCATGCGCCTGTCCAGCGTCGCCATGGTGCTCTCGATCGCCCCGGTCGTGGCCCCGGCGATCGGCGCCCAGGTGCTGGCGGGCTTCGGCTGGCGTGCGGTGTTCGGCGTGTTGGCGCTGGCGGGGGGGACGCTTTGCACCGCCGTGGCGCTCGGCTTCCGCGAGAGCCATTCCCGCCGCGACCCGACCGCGCTGGAACCGGCCCGGCTGGTGGAGAATCATCTGCGCTGGTTCCGGCATCGCACCAGCCCGATCTTCGCGCTGATCAACGCCTTCTGCTTCGGCGGGCTGTTTTCCTGGATCGCCGCCTCGCCGCTGGTGCTGATGGGAAGCTACGGGGTTTCGGGAACGGTCTATGGTGGGCTTTTCGCGGTGACCGCGGCGGGTATCATGCTGGGTTCGGGCGCCAACCGCATCCTGGCCGGGCGCGGGGTGCCGGGCAGCGCCGCCCTGCGCGTCGGGCTGCTCATGTCCGCGACCGCAAGCTGCGGCGTGCTGCTGCTGTCGCTCGCCGGGCTGCCGCCGCTCTGGCTGCTGATGCCTCTGCTGGTGCTGAACTGCGCCTCCATGGGGCTGGTCTCCTCCAATGCCACGGCGGCGGCGCTCCAGCCTTTTGCTACCATGGCGGGCGTGGCCTCGGCCCTTGGGGGATCGGCGCAGATGCTCGGCGGGGCCTTGGCCGGCGGCATCTCCACCGCGCTGGTCGGCGTCGCCGGGCTCACTGGGCTTGGGGCGATGATGGCGGCGCTGTCGCTGACCGCAGTCGGCATGCGTGCGCTGGCGATGCGGCGCATGCGGGTCTGACCGGCGTCAGGCCGCCCTGGCGCGAAACGCCGACAGCGTGCCGCCGCGCAGCACCGCCGAGGGCAGCCGGCGGCCGATGATGCGTTCGGCAAGGCGCCCCGCCTCGATCAGCGCATCGAGGTCGATGCCGGTCTCGATCCCCATCTCCTGGCACAGCAGCACCAGCTCCTCGCTGGCGATGTTGCCGGGCGCGCCGGGCTGGCCGGCGAAGGGGCAGCCCCCGAGCCCGCCCACGGTCGCATCGAACTTCGCCACGCCGATGCGCATCCCGGCATGGGCATTGGCGATGCCGAGGCCGCGCGTGTCGTGCAGATGCAGGGTCAGCGAAATCTGCGGCCAGCGCGCGCGGACCTCGGACACCGTACGTTCGATGCGCGGCGGCGTGCCCCAGCCCATGGTATCGGCCAGGGTCAGGTTGGTGATGGTCTCGCCGGCCGCGGTCGCGACCGCCATCGCATCCTCGATGGCGGTGATGACCTGGGCGGGCGAGATGTCGCCCTGGTAGTTGCAGCCGAAGGCCGCCTGGATGCCGATGCGCGTGACCTTCACGCCAGCGGCCTGATGCGCCGCGGTCATCTTGGCCATGGCCAGCTTCTGGCCCTCGCGGTCGCGGTTCAGGTTCTTCTTCGAAAAGGCCTCGGACGCCGCGAAGGAGATCGAGCCGAACAGGGTCAGCCGGTCGCGGAAGGCCAGCGCGCGGTCCAGCCCCTGTGCATTGAACCACAGCGCTGTATAGGCGACCCCCGGGCGGGGGGTGAAACCGGCCACCGTCGCTTCGGCATCCGCCCAGCCGGGGACGAGCTTCGGGTTCACGAAGCTCGCGACCTGGATATGGGTGAGGCCGGTTGCCGAAAGCGCATCGATCAACGCGATCTTGTCGCTGGTGGCGATCGGGCCTGGCTCGATCTGGAAGCCCTCACGCGGGCCTTCCTCGGCGATGGTCACGCGGGCCGGCAAATCGCTCATCTCGTTCTCTCTCTCGATCGTCGTCAGGCCGCCCCGTTTTCAGGCCGCCCCCTCTTCGGGCCGCGAGCGCGCGTTCCGGATAAAGGCTCAGCAGCCCCGCCTCGGAGGCCGCGCAGCGGCCGCGTTCGGTGATCAGCCCGCTGACCAGCCGCGCCGGCGTCACGTCGAAGCCCGGGTTGCGCGCCCGGCTGCCCGGGGCGGCGGTGCGGATGCTGCCGGGCGTGCCGTCGGGCAGCAGGCCGGTGGTGTGAGTGACCTCGGCCTCGCCGCGATCCTCGATCGGAATTTCGGCGACGCCATCGGCGACCGCCCAATCCAGCGTCGAATGCGGCAGCGCGACCCAGAACGGCACCTGGTTGTCCTGCGCCGCCAGCGCCTTGAGATAGGTGCCGATCTTGTTCGCGACATCGCCGCGCCGCGTCACCCGGTCGGTGCCGACCAGCACGATATCGACCTCGCCATGCTGCATCAGATGCCCGCCGGCATTGTCGGCGATCACCGTATGCGGCACGCCATGCGCGCCCAGCTCCCAGGCGGTCAGCAGCGCGCCCTGGTTGCGCGGCCGGGTCTCGTCCACCCAGACATGCACCGGGATGCCGGCGTCATGCGCCTGGTAGACGACCGAAAGGGCGGTGCCGAAATCCACCGTGGCGATCCAGCCGGTGTTGCAATGGGTCAGTATGTTCACCGGCCGGCCGGGGTTTTTCGCCGCGATCGCCTGGACCAGCGGCAGCCCATGCGCGCCGATCGCGCGGCAGGTCGCGATGTCATCCTCGGCGATGGCGCCGGCCTCGGCCCAGGCGCGGGCGGCGCGACGCGGCGCGGGCAGCGGCCGCAGCACCTCCAGCATCCGCCCCAGCGCCCAGCGCAGGTTAATGGCCGTCGGCCTGGTCTCGCCCAGCATCGCCGCCACCGCCTCCAGCCCCGCCGGGTCCTGGCGCAGCGCCAGCGCCAGGCCATAGGCCGCGACCGCACCGATCAGCGGCGCGCCGCGCACCTGCATGGCGCGGATCGCCTCGGCCGCGCCATTGGCATCGGTGATGCGCAGCCATTCCACCCGCCAGGGCAGCAGCGTCTGGTCGAGGATGCGGATGGCGCCGTCCTCGGCCTGGATGGAGCGATGCGGGACGCCGTCGATCTTCATGGTGAGCGAAAATTCCGTCGGATGGGCTGTCTCAGATACGCTGGTGCAGCGCGCAAACCAGGGTGAAGAGCCGCCGCGCCGTCTCGAAATCCAAGCCGATACGGCCTTCGAGCCTTTCGCACAACAATTCCGCCCCTTCGTTGTGCAGCCCGCGCCGCCCCATGTCGATGGCCTGGATGCGGGCCTCCTGCGCGCCTTCCTGCACCGCCTGCTCATGGCTCGACACCACCATGGCGTAATCCTTGATCAGCCGACGGAACGGGCCGAGGGCGAGGACCAGCGCATGCAGCGGCGTGTCGTCGGGGGTGCGAATATCGAAGACCAGCCGCCCGTCGCGCAGCGCGAGGTGCAGCGCATAGGGCCCGGGCGCCACATCGGCCGGGTCGAAATAATTGCCCGCCAGCAGATCCTTGACCGCTTGCGCCCGATCCGCCTCGGCATAGGCCGAAGGCAGGTCGGCGCATTCGTCGAGTTCGATGCGGACGAGCCTCTGCGCCGACATCGGAACGTCAGCGATCCGGCCGCGGCGCGACAGCGACCGGCTGCGGATCGGGCCCATGCTCGGCGCCGGTGAAGCCGAGCTTCAGCATCCAGCCGACCACCGCCCCCTTCACCGGCCGCAGCAGCAGCAGGCAGGCCAGGGTGAAGAGCGGCAGCCAGACCGCCATATGAACCCACATCGGCGGCATATAGGCATGTTCGACCATCAGCACCCCGGGCACCAGCAGATGTCCGACCAGCAGGATGGTGAAGTAGGGCGGCGCGTCATCGGCCCGCAGCCGGCCGAGCGGCGCATGGCAGACTTCGCATTCCTCGACCACCCTCAGATAGCCGGCAAACACCTTCCCCTGCCCGCAGACCGGGCAACGGTTCATGGCCCCGCGCCGGATCGCCGTGAAGAACGGCGGCGGCGCATAGGGCAGGGCAGGCGGGGTCCGATCGGGCTCCCAGCGCATGATGGTTCTTCCTCTCCGGGGTTCATGCCCCGTTGTGCAGTGCATCATCGGCCCGCAAGGGGCCGGATTCAAGGTCGCGCGCTTGCGCAGCCCCGGGCCGCGGCCGAGCATCGGAGGCATGAGCGCCCGCATCCTTGTGATCAACCCCAATTCCGACCCTGCCTGCACTGCGGGAATCGCCGCGGCGGTGGCGCCCTTCGACCGTCCGGGATTGGCGTATTTCGACACCATGATGCTGCCCGACGGCCCCGCCGCCATCGCCACCTGGGCCGATTGGCATGCCGCGACCCCGCTGCTGGCGGCCCTGGTCGCGCGGGAGCCGGCCGCGGCCTATGTCATCGCCTGCGTGTCGGACCCCGGCATCGACCTGCTGCGCAGCCAGACCCGGACGCCGGTGCTGGGCGCGCTGCGCTGCGGCGTCGCCGCCGCCCTGGCCCGCGCCGACCGCTTCGGCCTGGTCGGCTTCGTCGAGGCGAGCAAGCAGCGGCAACGCCGCGTGCTCCAGGCCATGGGGGTGGAAGGCAGGCTGGCCGGGCAGGTCGCGCTGAACCTGCCGATGGCGACATTGCTGGACGCCGAGGCGCCCCGCGCGCGGCTGGCGGAGGTTGGGCGGCAGTTGGCGGGCATGGGGGCGGAGGTGCTGGTGCTGGGCTGCGCCGGGCTGGCGGCGCATCGCGGCTATTTGGAGGACACCATCGGAGTGCCAGTGATCGAGCCCATTGCCGCCGCTGCTGTGGCGGCAGTGCTGGCTGTCAGCTGAGAAAAGGCCAGGGGCGCTGCCCCTGGACCCCGCTGGGGCCTGAGGCCCCAGACCCCCATTTAAGCAACCTCGACTGCTCGACTAAGATCGATCCGGCGTAGTACGTAAAAATCGGGATGCACCCTTTACACCATAAAATCCGAAGAAAAAAACAGACAAAAGAAAAAGAATTACCTGTATTCCGGCCCATGATCTGGTGCCGCTGGAGATGGTGAAATCTGCCGCACCTTCCGATGGAATAAGGTTGCCGATCAGGGTCATCAAGCACATTATTCCCGACAATATCGACAGAAATGAACTGACGATAATAAATGAAAAAATTAGGAAGTTGACGACACTATGTTTCTTGACAACATCTTTCGCAATCGTCACGGACAATACAACTATCGCTGTGGATATTGTAATAAGCTGAACACTAAAATCTTTCGCAAAGGAAAAGCCTAGCTTTATGGCTTCTATAGATTCAGCGTTTGTTATAGTATCCATCTGTTTAGCAGAACGGATAGAGGGGGCATATTTTTCTTTTAACTCTGTCGATTATGCCCTCTGAGATAACAATTTGTGCATCGGCCGTTCGACCCTCTACCAAAACGGCCAGGAGTAGCGTGGTGGCATTATGTTGCGCGACGATCAGATTTGTTGCGCGCTCAGGATTATTTCTCACGAATGTTTCCAGCGACCCGTCTGGAATCTCGAGCGTCGAAAACCCGTCCACAAGTGTGTCGAACAGGCGGCGGGCCTCCGTTTCGTTGCGGCGGACCGCTATCGATAGCACTTGTCCTATGGCCGGCCTGTACTCGATGACGTCGCGCGATCTTATCTGGTCTATTGGAGGGAGAATGCCGCCAGAAGGCGCTTGTCCACGTGAAGAGCGCCAAGGAACAGCGAGCATCGCAGCGGCAATGAAGAGGCGTCGCATCCACATGAAATTGCCCTGTGTTCCGGCGCCGTCAGCCTGCGCTAAGCAATCCACAACCGCAACATGCGGCAGACGCCGAATTTGGGGATGGCCGTCCACATCCCCGATACGTTCGAGAGCGGAAATGACGACCCGTTGCGGGACGGTCGCTCAACACGGTGCCCGAAACGGAACGAACAGAGAGACTACGACCCTGGCACCCATTCCTCCGGTGCCACGCTGCCCGCACTCGCCAGGATGCGGCCATAGGCCTCCGGCCGGCGATGCCGCGCAAAGTCGAAGATCGTGGTGCGGCCGAGCTTGCACATGTCCAGATCCGCCTCGGCCACGATCAACTCGTCATCCCAGCTGGTCGCCTGCGCCATGATCTCGCCCGAAGGGTTCACGATGATCGAATGGCCGAACAACTCATGCCCATCCTCGGTGCCGGCCTTGGCCACGCCGACGCCAAAGCAGGAATTCTGGTAGCAGCCCGCCTGGATCGACAGATGATTGTGGAAGACGCGCAGATGATGTGCCTCGAAGCCGCGGTTCTCCATGTTCAGGCTCGGCGTGTTGTAGCCGAGCATCACCAGCTCGACCTGCTGCATCCCGAGCGAGCGCCAAGCCTCGGGCCAGCGCCGGTCGTTGCAGATCATCATGCCGATGTTGACCGGCCCCGCGCCGCCCACCGGCGCCCGCACGACGGGGAAGCCCAGGTCGCCGACCTCGAAATAGCGCTTCTCCAGATGCTGCACGGTGCGGGTCGCGTCGTATTCGCTGTGCCCGGGCAGATGCACCTTGCGGTACTTCAGCACCACCTGGCCCGAGGGATGCACATAGACGGCGGTGTTGAAGCGGCGGCCATCCGGCGTCCGCTCGGCATAGCCGAGGTGAAAGCCGATGTTGAATCTGCGCGCGGCCTCGAACAGCGGCGCGGTGGCATTGGAGGGCAGGGCCGTCTCGTACCAATGATCGGCATTGGTCAGATCCTCCTCGTACCAGCGCGGGAAGAAGGTGGTCAGCGCGAGTTCGGGGAAGACCACCACATCGGCACCGCGACGATGCGCGGTCTCCATCAGCGCGACCATGCGCGCGACGGCGATCTCGCGCCCCTCGGTACGCTGGATGGGGCCGAGCTGGGCGGCGGCGAGGACGAGTTTTCGGGACATATTCGGGACCATCAGTTCGCGGGAGTGGCAGGCGGTGGCGCGCTGGGCCAGGGCGGAAGCTGTAGCACCACTTGCGGCGTCGCGGCGGGCACGTCTGAGCGGGCGGCGATGCGCTGGTCCTGGAGGTAGGCAAGGATGCCGATAAACATGGCGACCACAGCGAAGGCGATGCCAGCACCGGTGCCAAGTGCGGTCCAGACGGTCGTCTTGGTGGCGACGGCGCCGAATTGTTCGGAGGTCTTGGCCGCAAGGGTGCCGATCATCTCCGACAGATGGTCGATCTTGTTCTCGATGCGCTCCAGCCGCGCCTCGCTCTGGTCGGCCCGGTGTTTCAGGATGGCAATATCGGGATCCATGCCAGGAGGATGGGGACCGCCGCCGCCTGAGGCAAGGCTGGCCGTGAGTGCCTCGTTCTGCATACGCGAGGTTTTCCAATAAGGAAGCAGCGACTCATCGACCTCCATTGGCGCCGCCCTCAATGACTTGGCGCAACTGTTCCAAGCCACGCTTCACATGGACCTCGGCCGCATCCAAATGCCCATCGCGCTCTGTCGACGGGTAGAGGCCTGTCGGTCGGAGTGCCTTCAAAGCCTCCTCGATGGCAGCCAAGGCGGATATCGCCGCCTTCACACCAACAACGGCAAGTTCACGGGTGTCTTCCAATTGCTTGGTCAGCGCCGCCACCTCACCCGTGGAAGTCGTCTGCGTCATATCGGCGCCTCCATCCCTATCTGCTCCACAATGCGGCGATACTGTTCCGGGCGGCGATGCGCGGAAAAATCGAAGATCTTGCCGGGGCCGCGCCCCTGCAGGCAGGCATCGAAATCGCACTCCGCGAAGATGACCTCATCTTCCTCGGTCGTGGCCTGTGCGGCGATCAACCCATCCGGGCTGACGATCACGCTGCCGCCGATCAGCCCCGCGCCATCCTCCACGCCGGCCTTGGCGACGCTGACCGCCCAGGTCGCATTCATATAGGCATTGGCCTGCACCGCGAGCGTGGAGTGGAACACCCGCCGCGGCCCATCCTCGGCGGTGCCGCCATTGGGGTCGTAGGAGGCGGAATTGTAGCCGATCGCCACCAGCTCCACCCCTTGCAGCCCCAGGCAACGCCAGGCTTCCGGCCAGCGCCGGTCATTGCAGATCAGCGAGCCCATCACCGGCGCGCCCCATTCCGCGGGCCCGCGCACCACCGGGAAGCCGAGGTCGCCATATTCGAAGTAGCGCTTTTCCAATTGCTGGAAGCGGTTCTGCGGCCGCGGCTCGACCGAGCCCGGCAGATGCACCTTGCGGTATTTCAGCAGGATCGACCCATCGGCCCCGACCAGCACCGCGGTGTTGAAGCGCCTGCCTTCCGGCGTCAGCTCGGCGAAGCCGATCGAGAAGCCGACGCCGAGCGTCCTGGCGCGGTCGAACAGCGGCTGCACCGCGGGGTTCGGCATCGCACGCTCATAATAGGTGTCGAGTTCCGCGGTGTCCTCGATCAGCCAGCGCGGAAAGAAGGTGGTGAAGGCGAGTTCGGGGAAGACCACGAAGCGCGCGCCGCAGGCCGCCGCCTGTTCCAGCAGGATGATCAGCCGCGCAAGGGTCGCGGCGCGCGTGTCGGCGCGCTGGATCGGCCCCAGCTGGGCGGCGGCAACGGTCAGGATACGGGTCATGGGCGACGTCTCATGCGTGGTATCTCACTTGCGGTCGGTCATTCGAAGGGCGGTGGCGGAGCGGAGGGATCCAATGGGGCGGGGCGATCCGGAGGATAGCCGGGCAGGGGATCGTCACCCGTCTCCGCCTCCCCGGTCGGGCCATTCAGCAGCCGGGACGATCCGAAGAACACCCCAGCGGCGACCAGCGCGCCCATGATCGCGATCGGCACGCTGGTGCCGGGCCCCGTTAGCCAGACCCAGCCCGCGAAACCGGCCAGCGCCAGCAGGGTCGGGGTCCAGACGCGCATCAATGCGCGGCGCCGCCGGGGGCGCCGGGGTCGAGCGCGCTCAGCCGATGCTGGCGCGGCACGAAGCTGCCGTTGCCGGGACGCGCCAGCACCGCGGCGCCATCCCAGATCTCGGCGCCGCGCAGCCAGGTGGCGGCAACGCGCGCGCCCATCGCCACACCATGCCAGGGTGACCAGCGGCATTCCTCGCGGTCCTGGATATGCGCCTCGTCGAACAGGAAGCGCCCCTGCTCCAGCACGCAGAAATCGGCATCCGCGCCGGGGGCGATCGCGCCCTTCTTCGGGAACAGCCCGTGGAAGCGCGCCGGGCGCTCGGCGCAGTACCGCGCGAGATAGCTCGGCGACAGCCCGCGTTCCGTCAGCATCGTGAACATCATCGGCGCGAAGCTCTGCAGCCCCGTCAGCCCGGCGCCGACGGCGAAGATGTCGCCCTCGAAGATCTTGCGGCTGCGCCCCCAGGGCGCGTGGTCGGTGGAGACATAGGCGATGCTGCCCGCGACCAGCGCCGCCCACATCCGCTCCACCTCGTCGGCGGTGCGGAAGGGCGGGTTGCATTTGCCGAAGCCGCGCAGGCGGACGATGTCCTCCTCGGTCATGCAGAGGTATTGCACGCAGGCCTCCCCGGTCGCCCGCCCGCCCATGCCGCGGAACATCCTGGCCAGTTCGAAGCCGCGCGCGACCGAGGAATGCGCCATGTGCACATGTGCGCCGGCCTCCAACCCGATCTCGAAGATCTCAAGATCCGCCATGGTCTCCGCCAAAGGCGGACGTGTGCGGCAATGCATGATCGGATCGGTGCGGCCTGCGGCGCGCGCCTCGGTGGTCAGCCTGGTGACCAGCTCCTCGTCCTCATTATGTATGGAGACCATCAGCCCGGTCCTGGCGATTTCGCGAAAGGCGGCGGCCATGGTCGGGTGGTCGATGCGCGGAAACCGCACCGCGTCATATTCATAGGTGGAGAGCTTGAAGGCCGAGGCCCCCGCCTCGGCCAGTTCCGGGATCGCATGTATACCGTCGGTCTTGGTGATGGTCGCGTAAAGCGCGACATCGACATGCGCGAGGGCTTCGACCTGCGCCACCTTCTCGCGGAAGATCGCGGCATCGGTGGTGGCGCGCGGCACGTCATAGGGCATGTCGCAGACCGTGGTGACGCCGCCGGCGGCGGCGGTCATGGTCGCGCCCTCGATCCCCGGCCAGCCGATCTGGCTGCCGGTATGCATATGGCCATCGACCAGGCCGGGCAGGATCAGCGCCTCGCCGTAATCGGCGACGCGCAACGCCGGCGGCGGCTCGCCCTGGCCGAGGGCGGCGATGACACCGCCCCGCACCGCGACATAGCCATTCGGGATCATCCGGTCGGACAGGACGAGCGTGCCGCGCAGAAGAAGGTCGTAGGGGCTGCTCATGCTCGGGCTCCGGTGCTCCAGGGAGGCCGCAAGCTAGGGCGAGCCGAGGGGCGCGCCAACCAGGGGCTGCGGAAACAGGCGATCGGCATGGGCGAGCGCAAGCTGCACCGCCTCGCTTTCGCGTTCCGCATTCCAGGCCAGCGCCACGCCGACGGCTTGGATCGGCCCGGCCAGGTCGCGGAAGGCGACACCCGGCGGCCGCAGCCGCGCCATCCCCGCCGACACCAGCGCGACGCCAAGCCCCGCCGCGACAAAGCCGAGCTGCGCCATCGCCGAGCCGACCTCGCGCGCCGCATGCGGGGCGAAGCCGGCGTCGCGGCAGGCGGCGACCATGGCATCGGAATAGGCCGGGCTGATCGCCCGTGGCAGCACCAGCATCGGCGCATCGGCCAGCAGCGCCAGCGGCAGCGGGTCCGGCCCCTTCAGCAGCGCATGCCCGAGCGGCAGCGCCACCACCAGTACATCGGTGCCGAGCGGGCGCAGCCGGATCGGATGCCGCTCGCGGTCCAGCCGCAGCAGCGCGAGATCGACCTCGCCGCGCCGCAGCGCCTCCACCGCATCGGCGGTGTCGAGCTCACGCACCGCGATCGCGGAATCGGGGCGCGAGGTCTGCAGCGCGCGGACCAGCGGCGGCAAATAGTCGAACAGCGCCGAGGTGACGCAGGCGAGCGAGACCGGCGCATGCCGCCCCGCCCGCAGTTCCCGCGCGAGGTCTTCCAGCGAGGCGGCATTCTCCGCGAGCCGTCGCGCCAGCGGCAGCAGCGCCTCGCCTTCCCGGGTCGGGCGGGTGCCGCGCCCGCTGCGTTCGAGCAGCTGCACCCCGAGTTCGCGTTCCAGCGCCTGGATCTGCGCGGTCAGCGGCGGCTGCGAAATGCCGAGCCGCGCGGCGGCGCGGCCAAAATGCCCTTCCTCGGCAACCGCGAGAAAATGACCGAGCCTGCGAACAAGACGAAAATCCATGCGGTGATACGGAAACCCTATCGCGCGCCCACGTCAATCAGAATGGACGATGATCGATGCCGGGCGCACAAGGCCCGCGTCAACCAGCTGAGGACGTCCGATGAAGTTGCATGGCGTAAAGGTCTACCCCTCCAAGGCGCTGCTGAAGCGCGAGGACCAGCTGGCCTGGAAGATCGCCGGCGTCGCCGCCGACCGGGTCGCGGTCCAGAAGGACGTGACCGCGATGATCATCAACCGGGTCATCGACAATGCCTCGGTCGCGATCGCCGCGATCAACCGCTCCCCGGTGGTCTCGGCCCGCGCCATGGCGCTCGGACATCCGAGCAAGGGCGGCGCCTCGGTCGTCGGCATGCCGGCGGGCAAGACGGTCAGCCCCGAATGGGCGGCCTGGGCGAATGGCACCGCGGTGCGTGAACTCGACATGCACGACACCTTCCTGGCAGCGGAATATTCGCATCCGGGCGACAACATCCCGCCCGTTCTCGCGGTCGCGCAGGCCATGGAGAAGTCGGGCAAGGAACTGATCCGGGGTCTGGCCACCGGCTACGAGATCCAGATCGACCTCGTCCGCGCCATCTCCCTGCATGAGTTCAAGGTCGACCATATCGCGCATCTCGGGCCCTCCGCCGCGGCCGGCATCGGCACGCTGCTGGGGCTGAAGCAGGAGGTGATCTACCAGGCCGTGCAGCAGGCGCTGCACACCACGGTGACCTTCCGCCAGTCGCGCAAGGGCGAGATCTCCTCCTGGAAGGCTTTTGCTCCGGCGCATGCGGGCAAGCTCGCCATCGAGGCGGTGGACCGCGCGATGCGCGGCGAGGGCGCGCCCTCGCCGATCTACGAGGGCGAGGACAGCATCATCGCCTGGGTCCTGGCCGGCCGCAGCAACCGCGAGGATGTCTATGGCCCGACCTATTACCAGGTGCCGCTGCCTGAGAAGGGCGAGGCCAAGCGCGCCATCATGGACAGCTACACCAAGGAGCATTCGGCCGAGTACCAGAGCCAGGCGCTGATCGACCTCGCCTTCCGCATGCGCGAGCAGATCGCCGACCTGGAGGCGATCGAGAAGATCACCATCCACACCAGCCATCACACCCACTACGTGATCGGCACCGGGGCCAACGACCCGCAGAAGATGGACCCCAAGGCCAGCCGCGAAACGCTGGACCATTCCATCATGTACATCTTTGCCGTCGCCCTGCAGGACGGGACCTGGCACCACGTCGAGAGCTACTCCCCCAAGCGCGCCGGGCGGGCGGATACCGTGCGGCTCTGGCACAAGGTGGAGACGCAGGAGGATCCGGAATGGACCCGCCGCTACCATGCGACGGATCCGAACGAGCTGGCCTTCGGCGGCCGGGTGGAAATCCTGTTCAAGGATGGCACCTCGCTGGTCGACGAACTCGGCGTCGCCAATGCGCATCCGAACGGCGCGCGACCCTTCGGTCGAAAGGACTACATCCGCAAGTTCCTGACCCTGACCGACGGCATCATCACGACGCGGGAGGCGAACCGCTTCCTCGAGGCGGTGCAGGACCTGCCGAGCCTTGCGGCCGGCGAGCTTTCGGCGCTGAACGTGACCCTGCCCAGGGGGACGCTTCTGGAGGGCAAGCCCGGCATCTTCTGAGCCCGGGCGATCGGGGCAGGCGCGGGAACAACCGCGCCTGCCCGCAAGGGGCGATGTGACCAGAGATCAGCAAGCCGCGCCGGGCCTTCGCCCGTGCCCTTCGGCCGGCCCGCAATCAAGAAGCATGGAGACGCGACGATGAGCGAAGAAATCCGCAGGGGCCTGGTTGGCGTGATTGCCGATGAGAGTGCCGTGTCCAAGGTGGTGCCCGAGACCAACAGCCTGACCTATCGCGGCTATCCAGTGCAGGATCTCTGCGAGGCCTGCAGCTTCGAGGAAGTGGCCTTCCTGCTCTGGAACGGCGAACTGCCGACCAAGGCCGAGCTTGCCGCCTTCCGTGCCGAGGAGGCCGCGGCTCGCCCGATCACCCCCGCGCTGCACCGCGTTATCGCCGACTTCCCCAAGGATGCGCATCCGATGGATGCGATCCGCACCGCGGTCAGCTTCATGGGGATGGAAGACCCCGAGACCGCCGATGTCTCCGAGCCTGCGACGCGGCGCAAGGCGATGCGGCTGCTGGCCAAGATCCCGACGGCCATCGCCGCCGCCTCCCGCATCGGCAAGGGGCTGGCGCCGGTCGACCCCGATCCCTCCCTGACCTTCGCCGAGAACTTTTTCCATGTGGTCTTCGGCAAGGTGCCGGCGAAGGAGGTGGTGAAGGCCTTCGACGTCTCGCTGATCCTCTATGCCGAGCACGGCTTCAACGCCTCGACCTTCACCGCGCGCACGGTGACCAGCACGGGGGCCGATCTGCATGGCGCGATCACCGCGGGCATCGCAGCCCTGAAGGGCCCGCTGCACGGCGGCGCCAATGAGGCGGTGATGCATATGCTGAAGGAGATCCCGGGGCCCGAGGCCGCGGCCGAGTGGCTGGAAAGCCGCTTCGACCACAAGGCGCTGGTGATGGGCTTCGGCCACCGCGTCTACAAGAGCGGCGACAGCCGCGTCCCGACGATGACCAAATACGCCGAAATCATGGCGGATGTGGTCGGCGATCGGCGCTGGATGCTGACCTCGCGCAAGCTCGCCGAGGTGATGCTGGCGCGCAAGAACATCCACCCCAACCTCGATTTCCCTGCCGGCCCCGCCTATTATCTGATGGGTTTCGACATCCCCCTGTTCACCCCGATCTTCGTCGCCAGCCGCATCACCGGATGGTCGGCGCATGTCATCGAGCAGGGCGCGAACAATCGTCTGATCCGCCCGCTCTCGCACTACAACGGCAAGCCGCAGCGCAGCGTGCCGAGTGCTGCCGAACGCGGCTGACGGCATCGCGCGTCGCCGCAGGACATCGGTGCCTGCACGCGGCGTAAAAATGCGGCGCCTTCGTTGTGGATTTCGTTGACAAGCCGTGTGCGCGCACAGATAGCCTGCGCGCTACGTGCACCGACGACTGATGCGATTCGGAACCGGTGCGTCGCGGCGACTGCGAAGACGAAGCAGATGCCGCGGCGCAGCGAGGGAAGCGCAGCCGGACGAGGCGCCGCAGCAGAGAAGGAACGGTCGCATGTCTCGCGATCCGAAGCCGCATCGGGGTCGTCATCCATCGCAGCCCCGCCTCGGCGGGCAGGCGATGACATGGTCGGAAAACCAACGGGGGTTTTCTCTGCTGCGTGTCGCGTCTGGGCGTTACGTGGTGGTGCGACCTTATGTCGGGCGGTGCGTTACCGCTCTGGCAGGGGGACACCGGCCACATGATCCGTGGCGAAACGTCGTGTCTTTGTTTGCATGTGCAGCAGTGATTTGACGACCCAGCCATCTGGCGACCCGGCGTTCTGACGAGCCAGCGTTCTGACGACTTGGTGCCTGACGACCAGACGACGGACGATCCAGAGACAGACGACAAGGAGATGCCGACCGTGACCGACGAAACGACCGACCTGACCGGAACCGACACCCCCGCCCGCGCCTGCGTGATGGCGATGTCCAGCACGACGCGCCGCGGCGGCGGTGCGCGCAAGGCCGCGACGTCCCGCAAGGTAACGACGCCGAAGGCCGCGCCGAAGAAGGCTGCTGCGCCGAAGAAGGCTGCCGCACCGAAGAAGGCTGCTGCACGCAAACCCGCGCCGAAGAAGGCCGTGGCCGCCAAGGCTGCGCCGAAGCGCGCGGTCGCCGCCAAACCCGCGCCGAAGAAGTCCGTGGCCGCCAAGGCTGCGCCGAAGCGCGCGGTCGCCGCCAAGGCTGCGCCGAAGCGTGCTGTCGCCACCAAGGCTGCGCCGAAGAAGGCCGTGGCCACCAAGGCTGCGCCGAAGAAGGCCGTGGCCACCAAGGCTGCGCCGAAGAAAGCCGTGGCCACCAAGGCTGCGCCGAAGCGTGCCGTCGCTGCCAAACCCGCGCCGAAGAAGGCTGCGGCCAAGCCTGCGCCGAAGAGGGCCGCGCCGAAGAAGGCGGCCGTCGCCAAGCCCGCGCCGAAGCGCGCCGCCGCCAAGCCCGCGCCGAGGAAGGCCGCCGTCGCCAAGCCCGCACCGCGCCGCGCCGCGAAGCCGGCGGCACCGGCTCCGGCCAAGCCCGCGGCGCCCAGCGCGCGCAGCGAAGCCGCCAAGAAGGGCGCGATCACCCGCGCCGCGCGCAAGGCCGCGGCAGCTAACGCCGCGGCCACCGCCACCGTCTCGCCCGCGCCGATGCCCGAGCCGACCGAAGAGCCGATGCCCTGATCCGCAGGCCCTGATCCTACAGGCCTGATCCACAGCCTTGGGGCCGCGTCTTGACGCGGCCCCAGCTCCGCGATCTGCCCATGTTGTCCCTTCGCCCCGTCCTGGCCGGCGAGCACGCCTCGCTCGTCCCTTTGCTGGATGCCTATGCGGCCGAGATGCGCGATGTCCTGAACGGCGATGCCGGCGCCTCGGGCGCTGCTGCCGCGGCCATGCTCGAGGCCGATCTGCGTGCCGAAGTGCTGCTGGCCATGCGCGACGACCAGGCGGTCGGCTTTGCGATCTTCTTCGACCTGCCTGAGGTGGTCTTTGCCCGTCGCTGCGGCGCGCTGGACGACCTCTTCGTGCTGCCGGCGCATCGCGGCCAGGGCATCGCGCGCGCGCTGGTGACGGCGCTTGCCGAACTCGGGCGCGGGCGCCGCTGGTCGCATCTGCGCTGGATCGTGCCCGCCGCCGACCGCGGCGCCATCGCGCTCTACGAACGCATCGCCGCGCGGAGCGACTGGATCTCCTACGTGATACGGCTCGACCCGCGCGCCTCGCTGTGACGCGGATCAGCCGAAGGTCGTGAGCAGGTCATCCACCTCGGCCGCGGTCAGCGTCCGCGCCGGCAGGCCGCGCAGCAGCAGCGCAAGGCGGGCCGCCTCCTCCAACTCCTCGGCGGCGTGGACGGCATCGACCAGCGTCCTTCCCGAAACCACCGGCCCGTGGTTGGCGAGCAGCAGCGCGCGCGCGGTCAGCGCCGCGGCATGCACCTCTGCCTCCATGCGCGCATCGCCCGGCCGCCAGTAGCGCACCACCGGCAGGCTGCGCCCGATGCGCATGACGAAATAGGGCGTCAGCGCCGGGATCGGCGCGGCATCGCCCGGTGCTGCCAGGCAGGCGATCGCCGTCGCATGCGTTGAATGCAGATGCACGACGGCTCCGGCCTCGGCCCGCGCCGTCAGCATGGCGCGATGCAGGAACACCTCCTTGCTCGGCCTGTCGCCGGAGACATGCGTCCAGTCCGGCGCGAGCTTGGACAGCCTCGCGGGATCGAGGCTGCCGAGGCTGCTGTTGGTCGGCGTCATCAGATAGCCGTCCTCAAGCCGCAGGCTGATGTTGCCGGCACTGCCGACCGAATAGCCGCGGGCGAACAGGCTGGCGCCGAGCCGGCAGAGGGTTTCGCGAAGGGCGGTCTCGGTGCTGCTTGTAACTCCTCCACTCACCGGCGCGCCTCCTGGCTAAGGTTGCGCGTCGGTAGCTGGGAGAGGGTCGCCGCAGAGCGCTTGGGGGTCATTCCCCGTGCATGAGATTGGCGCCCTCGCCCGGCGT